>Ga0315281_10008001_pt1 | contig 14801 bp, 13 predicted proteins | sample YL17G07_0_MG_FD_204540 | JGI IMG/M metagenome (GOLD analysis project Ga0315281, IMG submission 204540) | Sediment microbial communities from Yellowstone Lake, YNP, Wyoming, USA - YL17G07_0 | ecosystem: Environmental > Aquatic > Freshwater > Lake > Sediment | place: USA: Wyoming | collected...
CTTGTTGCCCTCGACCCTGGCGTGGGCGTGACACAGCGGCGCCTCGAAATCGTGCGCAACGTGTTTGTAGAACTCGTCGTACTGCTCCTGCGTGATCTCGGACTTGGGCCGCGCCCACAGTGCGTTGGCCTGGTTGACCGTTTCGTCTTCGTCCGTGATCCTGTGTTCCGACTTCTTCTCGTCCCATTGTTCTTTCTTCATCAGGATCGGCAGCAGAATGTGGTCCGAATACTTGTGGATGATCGTGCGCAACCGGCTGCCTGCCAACAAATCATTCTCGCCCTCGCGCAGATGCAGCGTGACTTCGGTGCCGCGCGCCGGCTTGTCCGCCGCCTCTATCGTGAATTCGCCGCCGCCATCCGACTCCCAGAGTACGCCGGCGGCGGCGGGGTGCCCGGCACGGCGCGTAGTCAGCGTAACTTTGTCGGCAACGATGAACGACGAATAGAAACCGACTCCGAACTGGCCGATCAGACTGGCATCCTTGGCCTGTTCGCCTGTCAGTTCCTTGAAAAACTCGCGCGTTCCGGATTTGGCGATAGTGCCGATATTGGCAATGACTTCCTCGCGCGACATGCCGATGCCGTTGTCGGCGACGGTGAGCGTGCGCGCCGCCCGGTCGAAGCTGACGCGGATTTTGAGTTCAGCATCGTTCTCGAACAGCTCTTTGTTCGTGAGCGCCTCGAAGCGCAGCTTGTCGCACGCGTCCGAAGCGTTCGAAATCAGTTCGCGCAGAAAAATCTCCTTGTTGCTGTACAAGGAGTGGATCATCAATTCGAGCAGTTGTTTGACCTCGGCCTGAAAGCCGAGTGTTTGCTTGCTGGCCGTGCTTTCCATTGCAATTCTCCCGAATCAGGACCCCGTGAAATCTGGGGGTCGTTTGCGCTATATCAAGTCCCGCGATTGCGCAGACCTGCGGTTTGTAATGTAATTTCAAAAAGGTTACCGTTGGCAGGAGCCGCTTATACATCACAGAGGTGATCTTATGACACGTTTCTTGTTCCCGTTCGTTGCGCTCGTCCTTGGCTACGGCTGCGCCGGGGTCCCGGTCCCCGGCAGCCAGGACAAATATGACCTGCCCGAACCGTACCGCGGCTGGGAAAGATCCTACCTGAGAACGCTGCCCGAGCTGCAGGGCATCATGGACGCGATGGTAAAGACCACCGTCGCCCAACTGACGGAGCCTGAGCAGGACATCCTGCACAACCGCGTGTGCGCGGCGCTGGTCTATAAAATGGCGCTCGATCTCAAGCTGCCGCCAGAAACGCAGAAGCTCGCGCTCACCGCCGACCTGCTGCACAACATCCACAAGGAAGAAAAGGCCGCGGTACTCACCGCCGCCGGGGTCATGAAACAGTCGGATGAGATGATCTCACGTTTACGCGCGGCGGGATATTTCAAGGCTTCACCGCGCTTCTGGAGCGACGAAGCGGTGCTGAAGAACCCCAAGCTCGGCAACAACCGCGCACTGATCCACCATATCACCGGCGCGCTCGAGGCCGGGCGCATCATGCGCGAAATCGGCGGCTTCCCAGGGCCGGACATCGAGCGCGTCGAGGCTGCGGTCGCCGCTCATTCCACCGGCTACTGGTATTTCCGCGACTCGATCGATCAGCTCGCCGGCCGTAAAGGCGCCTGGCAGGTGATCTATCCCGAGCCCGAAAGCATCATCGACAAGCTGGCGCACGACGCCGACCTGATCTCGCAGTTCGTGCCCGAGTCGGTGGTTCCCGACGGCTCCAAGTGGCGGGGGCTCGCCAAGAACCGCTGGGGCGCCAAAGGCGCCCGCGAAGAAGCGCACATCGTTTACTATGTGTTCCTGCGGCTGTTCCAGGAAGCCAGGACGGACCAGGGCCGGCAGCTCGCGCGCGAGCAGTGGGACATCATCCGCCCCGAGCTGGTGAAGCTCATGGGCCTCGGCGCGACTGAAGATCCGGTCAAGATGCTGGGCGTGCCGAATGTGTTCCGGTGAAACCGCGGCGGTTCTCCCGGCAATGCGATAACAGAGGAGAAAACCATGCGTAGCAATTCAGTGCTGAACGTCCTGCGCCTGGCGTGCGCAGCGCTCGCCGCGGCCTTCGCCGTGCCAGCGCTGGCGCAGCAGCAGGTCGTGATCGTGACCTCGTTCCCGAAAGAGCTCACCGAGGCCTACAAGAAAGCGTTCGAGGCGAAGAATCCCGGCATCAAGGTCGAGATCCTCAACAAGCCGACTCCAGCGGGCGTCTCCTACATCCGCGAAGCGCCGGCAACCAACAAGCCCGATGTGTTCTGGGTTTCGGCGCCCGACGCATTCGAAGTGCTGTCCAACGAGAAGCTGCTCGCCAAAATCGAGTCGCCCGCCAAGGAAGTGCCGGCGAAGATCGGCAACTACCCGATCAACGATCCGAAGGGCTATTACCTCGGCCAGGCGCTTGCCGGCTACGGCATCATGTGGAACACGCGCTACACGAAAGCCAACAAGCTGCCCGACCCCAAGGAATGGGCCGATCTCGCCAAGCCGGTCTATTTCAGCCACGTTGCAATGTCGTCGCCGTCGCGCTCGGGCACCACGCACCTGACGGTCGAGACCATCCTGCAAGGCGAAGGCTGGGACAAGGGATGGCGCCAGATGCTGATGATCGCCGGCAACTGCGCCGCGATAACCGAGCGCAGCTTCGGCGTGCCCGACGGCGTCAACAGCGGCCAGTACGGTATCGGCCTGGTGATCGACTTTTTCGGCCTCGCCGCGAAGGCGTCCGGCTTCCCGACCGAATTCGTCTATCCGTCGGTAACCGCGATCGTGCCTGCCAATATCGGCATGGTCGCCGGCGCCAAGAACGCCGAGAACGCGAAGAAGTTCATCAATTACACACTCTCGCCGGAAGGCCAGGAGTTGCTGTTCGACAAACAGATCAGCCGCCTGCCGGTATTGCCGAGCGTCTACAAGAAAGCGCCGCCGGGATTCCCCAACCCGTTCACCGGCAAGATCAAGCCCAAGGTCAACTTCGATTCGGACCTCTCGGAATCGCGCTATTACGTAGTGAGTTCGATTTTCGACCAGACCATCACTTTCCGGCACAAGGAACTCACGCAGGCGGCCAAGGCCATCAACAACGCGGCTGCGAAGCTCGCCGGCAAGAGCAACCCGCCGGCGGCGAAGCTGCTCGACGAAGCGCGCGATCTCGCCTACTCGCCGGTGGTGAGCGAGGAAAAATCGAAGGACAAGGAATTCCTCGCGCTCTACCGCAACACCAAGCGCGATGCGGAGAAGACCAAGCAGGTCACCGCACTCGAAGAATATTGGGGCAACACCGCGCGCCGGAATTATGCGAAAGCCGTCGAGTTGGCGAACCAGGCTGCGGCGCTGGTAAAGTAATCCGGCGTGCGCCGGGGTGAAGGGTGAATGAGTGAACGAGTGAACCCCTCGCCCCGCGCCCGCGGAGGGCGGAACAGGTTCCGTCGGCTTGCCGATGGATGTGACCCCGCAGCGGGATGCAAGGCGCCGGATATCCGCGTGCTATTGTGCGCCTTCACGGTCGCATCCCGTAAACGGGTCCCTGCTCCACGCTCCGGCGCACCTCTCCCCGGTGGACGGGGAGAGGGAGTTTTCTTTCCCCCGTTCACCTGTTCACTTGTTCACCCGTTCACTTGACATGATCAGCGTATCTCTGCGTTCTTCGGCGATCGCCGCAATGGCCGGGCGCTTCACTTTCGCCCAGGCGGCACTCGCGCTCGTCATCGCGCTCTTCCTGTTCGTCTTCCTGGTAGTCCCGGTCTTTACCGTCATTTACGTCGCATTCACCAGCAATGGCAGCTTCACGCTGCAGCACTTCCAGTCGTTTTTCCACCTGACGCTGATGCGCGAAGCGTTCTACAACAGTCTGTACGTCGGCGGCATGAGCGTGGTCGTCTCCTCGGTCTTCGCGCTGCCGCTCGCTTATTTCATCACACGTTTCCAGTTTCGCGGCGCGCTGCTGATCCAGACGCTCGGCGTGCTGCCGCTGATCATGCCGCCTTTCGTCGGCGCCACCGCGATGCAGCTGCTGTTCGGCCGCAGCGGCTCGCTCAACCTGATACTCGGCGACTGGTTCGGCATCAACCTGCCGATCATGGAAGGATTGAACGCGGTCATCTTCGTCGAGGCGCTGCACTATTTCCCGTTCATACTGCTCAACCTCACGGTCGCGCTCAACAACATCGACAGCGCAATGGAGGAATCGGCGCAAAACCTCGGCGCCAGCGGGTTCAGACTGTTCCGCCGCATCGTATTTCCGCTGGCGATGCCCGGCTACATGGCGGGCGCTGCGCTGGTGTTCCTCAAGGTATTCGATGACGTCGCCACGCCGCTCGTGCTCAACGTCACCAGCATCCTCGCCGCGCAGGCCTACCTGCGCATCACCTCGATCGGGATCGACGACCCGATCGGCTACGTCGCGAGCGTAATCATGGTCGTGGCGTCGATGGCGGCATTGTGGGGGTCGACCTGGGCGATGCGCGGCAAGGACTATGCGACGCTACAGCGTGGCGGCAGTACGCTCGCCACCAGGAAGCTCAAGCGGTGGCAGGCGGCGCTCGCCTATAGCTGGATCGTGTTCGTGCTGCTGCTGGTGCTGTCGCCGCACATCGGCATCCTGCTGCTGTCGTTCAGCAAGCTGTGGAGTTTCACGGTGATTCCAGAGGCCTACACGCTTGAGAACTACGCGACGGTGTTCCGCGACTCGCCGTTCATGCTGTGGAATTCCCTGCTCTATTGCGGCATCGCCGCCGCACTCGACGTCCTGATCGGCACGGCAATCGCCTACCTGATGCTGCGCACCAGGCTGCCGGGCCGCCAGGTGCTCGATTTCATCGCCACCGGCGCGGTGGCAATTCCCGGCGTGGTGCTCGGCATCGGCTATCTGCGCACCTTCCGCGATTTCAATATGCCCTTTACCGAGCTGCCGTTCGTCTCGTTCTGGCTGATCCTCGCGTTTGCCTACACCGCGCGGCGCCTGCCCTACGCGCTGCGCTCGTGCGTGGCGGGTCTGCAGCAGGTACACGTATCGATGGAGGAAGCGGCGCAGAACCTCGGCGCCAACAACCGCCGCACCATCTGGCGCGTCGTCGTGCCGCTGATGGCGGGCGGCATCCTCGCCGGCTTCGTCACCAGCTTCCTGACCGCGGCGGTCGAGATCTCCGCGACCATCATGCTCGTCGCCGCGACCTCGGATGCGCCGGCATCGTACGGGATCTACCTTTACATGCAATCGATCGTCGGGCGCGGGCCCGGCGCCGCGCTCAGCGTGATCGCAGTGACGCTCGTCGGGCTCGGCACTTACCTCTCGCACCGCATCATGCGCGCGCGCAGCATGCGGTTTGAAACACTGCAGGCACTAAAATAGGCATGGCCAAGGTCAAAGTCGAATTCCAGAACATCGCGCTCGCGTTCGGCAAAACGCAGGTGCTGCGCGATATCGATCTTGCGATCGAACCCGGCGAATTTTTCGCGCTGCTCGGGCCGTCGGGTTCCGGCAAGTCCACGCTGCTGCGCGTGATCGCCGGCTTCGCCCGGCCGCAATCCGGCAGAGTACTGGTCGACGGCAGCGACATCGGCAATGTGCCGCCCTGGCAGCGCGACATCGGCATGGTGTTCCAGAACTACGCGCTGTGGCCGCACATGACAGTGCGCGCCAACGTCGCGTTCGGACTCGAGGAACGCAGGCTGCCGCGGGACGCGATCGAGCGCAAAGTCGCCGCCGCGCTCGAACTGGTCGGGCTACAGGAATTCGCCGCGCGCCGCCCGAGCCAGCTCTCCGGCGGCCAGCAGCAGCGCGTCGCGCTCGCCCGCACCATCGCGATCGAGCCCAAGGTGCTGCTGCTCGACGAGCCGCTGTCCAATCTCGATGCGAAGCTCAGGGTGCACATGCGCACCGAGCTGCTCGCGCTGCAGCGCAAGCTCGGCGTCACGACCATCTTCGTGACCCACGATCAGGAAGAAGCACTGTCGATCTCCGACCGCGTCGCGGTGCTGGATGCCGGCGTGATCCAGCAGGTCGGCACGCCGCTGGAATTGTTCGACCGCCCGGCCAACCGCTTCATCGCCAACTTCGTCGGCACCGTCAATATGTTTGCCGGCACGCTCAAACCGGGCGCCGATGGAATGGTGTTCGAGTCGGCGGCGCTCGGCGCGCTGTCGCTGCGCGGCGCGCCGGCGGCAGCAGCCGGTGAAGTCGAGATCGCGTTCCGACCGCACGTGGTGACGCTCGCCGACGCGGGCGCGGCACTCGACGGCAGCCTGGTCTGGCTCAACGGCATCGTAGCCGGGCGCGAATTCCTCGGCGAATTCATCCGCTACGTCGTAAAAGTCGGCACCACCGAAATCGTCGCCGATCAGGCGCATTACACCGAGGCGCGCACCTTCGCGCCCGGCGAACCAGTCAATCTCGGCATCCAGCCAGCGCAGGTCCGGCTGCTGCCAGCGTAATTTGCAATGAAAAAACCAACCGTTCACACCACGACCATACCAATCAACGGACCGTTGTTCCGCGGTGCGCGGCGGCTGCGCATTGCGCTGGTGGGGCTGCCGAACAGCGGCAAGAGCACCCTTTTTCAGGCAGTGTCCAGCACCTCGGTGCAAAGCGGCGCGCTGACCGGCACTCAGCGCGCCTACCGCGAATGCGCGGTGCAAATCGGACTCGACGAGGCGCGCGTCATCGATCTGCCGAGCATCCCCTCGCTGCTTCATCTCGAATCGGCCGACCGCGGCGCGCTGAAATACCTGCTGTGGGGAGACGAACGCCCGCCGGTATCGTCGCACGAGGCGGACGGACCGCCGGCGCCGTTCGCGCCACCGGATGTCATCGTCCAGGTCGTCGACGCGACCGCGCTCGAGCGCCACCTCGAATTGAGCCTCGAGCTGATGCAGCTCGGGCGGCCGCTTGTAGTCGCACTCAACAAAACCGACGAGGCGCGCGACAAAGGACTGCACGTCAGCAGCAAGGTGCTGGGCAGGCGCCTCGGCGTGCCGGTCGTGCCCACCGTCGCCACCATGGGGCACGGCATCTCCGAGCTGTTCGCGACCGCCGTCGCCACCGTGCGCGGCGGCAGCTGCCCGTTGCCGCTGCCGCAGAGTTCCCATATTCGTGCGAGCCTGCAGCCGCTGGCCAGGGCGTTGCGAGCGCCGGAAATACGAAACGCCTTTCGCGTGCCGTTTCATTTTCTGTTATTGCAGGTCGCCGAGGGCGACCGTTACTTTCTCGACGAGCTGCGCCAGCATTTTCCGCAGCAGTTGCCGGCGCTGCTGCAGTTGCGCGCCGATGCCGGCAAGGCACTCCCGCGCAGCCTGCACGACGAAATTCACGCCGACCGTCATCATCAGGCCGCCACGCTGGCCGAGGCAGCGGCCCGTCCGGGCGGTGCGCCAGAGCACCGCGGCTGGCGCCACTGGCTCGACGAGCTGTTCCTGAACCCGCGCTGGGGCCTGCTCGGCAGTATGCTGGTGTTCGCCGCCGTGCTGTGGGTGGTATTCGATGTCAGCGTTTCTCTTGACCGCATGACTTCGGCGCGGCTCGTCGAATGGGTGTCGGCGTGGCAACCCCAGACTACCGAAGGCGTGATCGGGCGCGCGGTGGCGGATGGCCTGATCGGGCTGGTCGGCATCGTCCTGCCGTACATGATTCCGCTCGTGCTGCTGCTGGTCGCGCTGGAGCAAGTGGGCATCATGGCGCGGATCGCATTTGCCGTTGACGGTGGATTCCACCGGCTGGGCCTGCACGGCAACGTGGCGGTGCCGTTCCTGCTAGGGCTCGGCTGCAACGTGCCGGCGATTTCCGCGATTGCCGCCACGACGCGCGGCCGTGAGCGGGTCGTCGCCACGATGCTCGTGACCTTCGTGCCGTGCTCGGCGCGCTCCGCCATCATTCTCGCGCTTGCCGGCAAGTATCTCGGCTGGCAGTCCGTGTTCGTGATTTTCATGCTGCCGCTGGTCGTGATCGCGCTCGCCAGCAAGCTGCTGCGGCACCGTTACCAGCTCACCGGGCCCGGCCAGGTGCTGGAGATTCCGCCCTATGCGCTGCCGCGCTGGCGGCCGTTGCTGCGCGAAACCTGGTACCGCACCAAAGACATACTCACCATAGTAACGCCGCTGCTGATCGCGGGCAGCGTGGTGCTCGCACTGCTCAACCACTTCGGCACCGACCGCGCGATCAACATGTTGCTGACCCCAATCACCAGCTGGTGGCTGGGCCTGCCGGCGGTACTCGGCGTGCCCATCCTGTTCGGCGTGCTGCGCAAGGAACTGTCGCTGCTGATGATCTATCAGGCGCTGGGCAGCCTCGAGATCAGCCGCCATCTCGATGCAATCCAGATATTCACGTTCCTGCTGTTTCTTACCTTCTATGTGCCGTGCGTTTCCACATTTGCCGTCATGCTCAAGACCATCGGCCGCAAAGAAGCGCTCTACTCGGTATCACTATCGGTCGGCGTCGCGCTGCTCATAAGCGGAGTCGCGCGCCTGCTCTTCGAAGGGGCAAATTTTCTGTTAGGGTGAACGCCGGCCTGCTGCGCTGCGCCGCGTGACAACGCTGCCCGCCCCCAGCATCAACGCGGTCAGCCAGAACACCGCGGCCAAACCCGCGGCGGCGGCGATCATGCCAAAGAGGACGGGGCCGATCAGACGCGTCAGATTGTCGGCCGTAAGCCGCAGGCCCATCGCCTCGCCCGAGCGCCCCTGTGCCGAGCTGGTGTACATCATCATGATGGTGATGGGCGCGGTGCAGCCCATGCCAAGACCGAACAGGAAAGAAATCAACGCGAGTATCACCGTGCCCTTGCAAAACGGCACGAGCAGGAAGGCGAATGCCCCAAGACCGAAGGCGACCGCGAGCACCTTCCGCTCGCCTGACTGCGCGATCAGCCGCGGCAGCAGAAAGCGCACGGCGAATGCCGCCGCGGAATACGCGGCGAGCACAATGCCGATGGCCGATGGCGACAGGCCTATGTTATGCCCGTACACCGGCATGTAGAACTGAAACAGGTCGACGCCAATCTGCGCCACGCTGCTCGCGGCCAGCACCCGCCACACGCCCGGCGCCCCCAGCATGTGCCGCAAGCTGCCGGCCGGCGCGGCGGTGCCGCTGCCGCGGGGCAACGCACCGCCGCGCAGAACCAGCATTGAAATCGGTACCAGGGCCAGCGCCACGACGTATAGACAGGCGTCGGCGTAGCCGGAATGATCGATGGAAAATCCGGCAATCAGCGGCCCCACGAAGCTGCTGAACGCCCCTGACAGCGTGTAATTGCTGAAATTCTGCGCCCGCCTGTGCGGTGCGCTCAGTTGTCCGACCAGGTTCTGCAGCGACACGTTGCAAAACGTCATCGACAGGCCGCTCAATACCCCCGCGATATAAATGGTCTTCAGGCTGGGCATGAAATATGGCAACAGCATGCCGCCCGCGCTGCCCGCGACGCCCAGCAAAAGCAGCCAGCGCGAGCCGAAGCGATCGGACAACCGCCCGCTCTGCCACGAAAACAGGACCGGGACCACGCTGAATGCCGCCGCCAGCACGCCGACGTCCAGCGGTTCCGCGCCCAGCTTGATCGCATACAGCGTCAGCAGCACCCGTGCGGCCCGCACGGCAGTCATATTGAAAAGCGCAAGCGCAATAACAAATCTGATGGACATCGGCTTCGCGTCGGCGACGCGCGGGAACAAAAACAGGCGGTGAGTTTAGCAGCAAGTCCAGCGGTCCCGAGCTGCGACTGGCGCCAGTACGCGCCGATGGCGCGGGCGACAACCCATCGAATCGCGACTGTCTGCGCCATTGCTCTGGAAATCCGCCCTGAATCGGATTAAAATTCCATTCTTGGCGGACCTGTCTTTGGCCGCCTTTATGACGTTCCAGTTCTGGATTAACCCTCAGTTAAAGGATATACGATGAATCGTTCGCTATTGATTGCCGCCCTGCTGGCGGTTGGCTTGACTGCCTGCGGTGACAAACCTGCCCCGCCCCCCGCTCCTAAAGCTCCCGCTCCGGCGCCTGCTGCTGCGCCCGCGGCGCCGGCGCCTGCACCGGCACCCGATGCCGCCAAGGCGGAACCTGGCAAAGACGCTGCCGCTCCGGCTGCCGCGCCCGCCGCAGATGCCATGAAGAAAGAAGAAACGAAAAAAGACGAAATGAAAAAATAAGGGTTCGAAAACCCTGCAAAGCCGGCCTGCGGGCCGGCTTTTTTTCGTACTCCCGGCGCCTCAGCCTATCTGCCGCCAGTCGAAGCCGTCGTGCTGGGTCGCAACACCGATCCACTCGCGCTCGCAATTGAGCGCTTGGGCGAGCGCCGCGCTCGCCAGCTCGGGCGTGTTGTTCTGCTGGCTCAGGTGCGCGGCGATCACATGCTTGAGGCGGCTGCAATCGACGCCCGCAATCAACTGCGCCGCAGTCGTGTTGTCGAGATGGCCGAATTTTCCGGCGATGCGCTGCTTCAAACGCTCCGGGTAGCTGCTCTGCCACAGCATATCGAGATCGTGATTGCACTCGAGCACAAGTGCATCGAGCCCGCTCAGCGTTTCCTGCATATGCGCGGTGAGCGAACCGGCGTCGGTCAGCAGCCCCAGACGCACATTGCCGTCGCTGAATACAAACTGCGCCGGCTCGCGCGCGTCGTGCGGCACCGTATAGGGATGAATTTCGATGGCCCCGACGGCGAAACGCTGGTGGCAATCAAAAACCCGGATTCCCTCAACGCCGGCAAATCGGTCGCCGGCCGCCTGCAGCGTGCCGTGCGTCAGCCATACCGGCAAACCGAACTTGCGTGCAAAGCGCGCCGCGCCGCCGATATGGTCGTCGTGCTCGTGGGTAATCAGGATGGCGTTGACGGACGCGGGGTCGACACCGCACCGTGACAGTCGCGTTATCGTATCGTTGAGGGCGAATCCGCAATCCGCCAGGATTCGCGTGCCGTTGACTTCCACCAGCAGGCCGTTGCCTTCGCTGCCGCTTCCCAATGATGCGAACCGCATCATTGGGGGTTAGGGGTGAAGAGTAAGGAGTAAAGAGTTGTCGAAGAATGCGGAAAAAAGTTTTTACTCCTCACTCTTGACTCCTCACTCCTCACTTGAGCTGCTCGTAGAGCAGCGAGAGTATCCGCGTTGCCGTATCGGATTTCTCCAGGCTGCCGTCCTTGCCGAGCACGCTGACTTCGCTCGTGTTTTCGCCGTCTTTGACCTGAATGCGAAACTGCTCGGTCGAAGGTTTTTTGGTGCTTTTGCTGAACGGGTTGAGCTTCGCCAGAAAGCCCTTGGACTGGGCCGTCCTGTTGTCGGCGTCGGGATCGACATAACGCACAAAATAGAGGCCTTTCGAGCGATCACGGTCCTCGACGGTAAAGCCGACGCGATCGAGCGCAAGTCCGACGCGCCGCCACGCGCGGTCGAACTGGTCGTTGACGGACAATGTCCCCGCGCCGTCCCGCCCTTTGAGCAGCGTCGCACGGGTCGGCGCCTGTGCCGCCGCGACTTCGACCTTGGCACGCTCCTGCTTTACGCCGAAGCGAGTCATCAGACGGCGCAGCATCTCGGCCTCTAAGTCGGGATCAGGCGGACGCGGCTGCCATTTCGTCTGGGTACTTTCCGAGGTTGCCGACGTATAAACCTCTTCCATGCCGCGGTGGCTGACGTAGATTTCGGTCGTGCCCGCCTCGGTGCCGCGCTCCAGCCGCGTGCGGAATTTGTCGCGTTCGGCGGTCGAATAAACGCTGTCGAGCATCTTGCCGAGGAAATTACGGACTGCGCCCCCGTCAACTTTCGCGCGGTTCTCGTTCCAGTCCGTTTCCATCACGCCGGCGTCCGGGATCTCGGAATGGATAAGGAAGCCGGTTTCCTGCCAGAATTCCTTGACGACGTTCCATACCGCGTCGGGTTCGCCTTTCACTACGAGCCAGCGCTGCGATCCGGAGCGCTCGATGCGCGCGTTGTCCTGCGCGGGCAGCACCGTCGCCTTTGACGCATCGGTTGCGGCAGAGCCGCGTTCCTTGCTGTAATCGGAGAAAGTCGCCTGGCCCTTGGGATTGATATCGGGCACCGCGTATCGATCGTCGCCGGTCGGCCGCGTCAGATCGGGCGGGATGTCGAGCGGCGGCAACTTCCGGGCCTGCGCCTTGTACTCGATCTTGTCGGTCTCGAGCCTGGGCAAAACAGTCCCACACCCGGCAAGCAGCAGCGCCGCCATAGACGGTACGAGTACGGATTTGAATCGCAGCAGCATCATGCAGGCCGTCCCATTACACACTGATGCCGGCAAGGCGCATCGCGGAACGCACCCGCTCGTAGTGGACGTCGGCGAGCGGCGTCAACGGCAGTCGGATGCCGGATTTGATCAATTTCATCTGCTCTACCGCCCATTTGACGGGAATCGGATTGGCCTCGACAAACAGGTTGCGGTGCAGACCCAACAGCCGGTTGTTCAACTCGCGCGCGCGCGCCGGATCGGGCCTGAGCGCCGCGGCGCACATTTCGTGCATCAGGCGGGGCGCGACATTGGCGGTGACTGAAATTACGCCTCGTCCGCCGAGCAGCATCAGCGCTAGCCCGGTTGCGTCGTCGCCGCTGTAGACGGCGAAATCCGCCGGCAACTGGCGCAGCAGATCGCTGCCCCGCTCGATGTTCGCGGTGGCGTCCTTCAGGCCAACGATGTTCGGCACCTGCGCGAGCCGCAGCATAGTTTCATTCTGCAAATCGGCGACCGTGCGGCCAGGCACGTTGTAGACGATTTGCGGAATATCGACTGCTTCCGCAATCGCGCGGAAATGCCGGTAAAGCCCCTCCTGGCCTGGCTTGTTGTAATACGGCACCACCGACAAGCTCAGGTCCGCGCCGGCCTGCTTGGCATAGGCCGCGAGCTCGATCGCTTCGCGGGTCGAATTGGCCCCGGTGCCGGCGACAACGGGCACCCGGCGGCTAACGTGTTCGACTGCGGTCTTGATCAGCAGATGGTGCTCGTCGAAATCGACCGTCGGCGATTCGCCGGTCGTACCGACCACGACGATGCCGTCGGTGCCTTCCCGAACGTGCCAGTCGATCAGCTTGCGAAACGCGTCGAGATCGAGACTGCCATCCTCGTGCATGGGGGTGACAATCGCCACCATACTGCCGTTCACCATCGCCATCTATCGGTTTTTCCTGTGTTTTTGGCCAAAGCCAAGGCGCTTAACTAGGGGATTTTACCGCATCAGGCGGGTTTTCAGGGTAACCCTAAGACCCGCGCGTTGCGGCAGGGTTCAAAGTGCCGCCAAATGCGGCCTGCCGAAAAAATATATTTAACGAATCAGCGCGGTACCGAATGCGCCGCGCTCAGCTTCAAGCCCGCTGGAACAGGTAAAGGCGGGCCAGGAACGCCTCGATGTCGACGCCATCGAGCACCGAGGCCTGCGCGCGCGCCAACGGTTCCGCCAGCATCAGCGCCAGCGGGTTCCAATTGGCGCACAAAACCTCATCCGCGTATTGCGGCGCCGGGTTTTCGCTGTTTTCGGAACTCATGTCATCGGCCTCGTTAGCGCCATCGCGCCCAATTCTTACATCGGCCGCGCCGGCTCTTACTTAAGTAGAACGCGCGTACTGCCAAAAAGTTACAAACCGGGCAGTTCCGGCTATGCGCCTGCGGGCGGTTTGACCGCGCAGATGCGCTGGACCAGCGCCGGCTTAGGGACGTCGACGTAAACGTCCTCATAGGCGATCACACGCAGATGCCCGCGCGCGACTTCGAGCAACTCACCCGGTTGCAGCAGGAAATCGGGATTGGCAGGGCGGCCGTAGCGCTCGTTGCCAGCCGCAAAAGTTTCGTATATCAACACCCCTCCCCCTGTCAGCGCCGCGACCAGATGCGAAAATAAAGGGCGGTGCAGATAATTGGTAACGACTATTGCATCGAACTGCTGCGCCGCAAACGGCCACGGCCCCAGCTCGAGGTCGGCGACACGCGTGGTCACTCCGCCCACCCCGGCGAGACGGGCCAGCGCTTCGGCATCCCGATCAACCGCCTCGACCCGCAATTCCAGCTTCGCCAGATAACGTGCGTGGCGGCCGCCGCCGCACGCGAGATCGAGCACCCTGCCGCCGGCGCGTATCAGTGGCGCAAACCGGCACACCCAGGCCGACGGCGTATCCAGCTCATTATGCGGCCGCATATCCGGATACTACAGGTGCGGAAACAGCCCCGCGGCGCTGGCGTAATAGCCGGCCACCGTTGAGAGCATCATGCCTGCGGCAACGATGATCGCGGTGCATTCCGCGGCATCGCCGCGCCGCACCTCGATTACGTGATGCAAGCCGAGATACAGCAAAAACAACCCGTGCATGATCGCAATCAGGATGATGACGACCAGCAACGGGAAGCGGTTGAGCGGCATGATCAAAATAACGCCCGCGAGCCACACCGGCGTGCCGGCATAAGTGACGACCTTGATCGCATCGGCGAAATCGCGCCGCCCGCGGAATAACGGCGCTATGAGCCAAAGCGCCAGCGCCATCACCAGCGCAGACAACAGCAAACCGAAAAAACCGCCGGTTGCGGACAGCAGCGCAAAGCGCAACGCCGCATCGGCAGCCGTGAAACCACGAAATGAACCCTCGCCGCCGAGCAGCACGCGGCCGCTATAGGCGAGCGGCGAAATCAGCGTCAACGGAACCAGATAGCCGAAAAACAGCGTCTGCCAGCCGGCATGCTCACGCGCAATTACCGGCCATTCCTGCTCGGGCCGCAGAATAATGTTTGCTGCACGTGTTACCAGCATTCGCATGCGGCTGTCGTTCGTCCTTTGCGTCGATCCTCACCCCCGACCCCTCTCCACAAGTG
>Ga0315281_10008003_pt1 | contig 14796 bp, 11 predicted proteins | sample YL17G07_0_MG_FD_204540 | JGI IMG/M metagenome (GOLD analysis project Ga0315281, IMG submission 204540) | Sediment microbial communities from Yellowstone Lake, YNP, Wyoming, USA - YL17G07_0 | ecosystem: Environmental > Aquatic > Freshwater > Lake > Sediment | place: USA: Wyoming | collected...
CGGCTGCGGCCGAGCCCGCCAGCGCGACGATGCCGATGCGCAGGAAAATCCAGAAGAGCGAGCCGAAGTTGCCAAACGTCATGCGGAAAGATTTTCCGAGCGCGCGGCGGACTTTGCGCTCGTTCTCCGCGACGGCGCGGATTTGCGCCACGTCAAACCACAGACGGATGGCAAAGAACAGCAACGCCACAATCGCCAGGCCGCTCAGGGTCAGCCAGAAGGCCACCGAATCGCGGGGGGAATTCTCCGCGGGCTTGCTGGTCGCGAATTGGAACAGCCCGTGGAAAATTCCCACGGGAACAAGTGCGAGCAGCAAGAACAGCATCAGGCGCACGAAGCGCCAGAAAAATGTGCCGCACGCGTCCAGAAATGCGCCGAAGGAGAGCCGCTGGTCGTGGCGGAAATCGGCGAGCAGGCCGCCGGTGAGGAAGAGCATAAAAACAAGGTAAAGAAGGGAAACAAAGAAGGAGCCTGGCACGAATGTGCTCAGCGTGACTTCCGGTTGCATGAGCAGGCCGAAAAAGGCGCCCAAGTCGAAGCCCTTTGCCAGGCGCCCTGCTTCCAAGCTGTTGTTCAGGATTTCGGAGATGGTGGCGGCCACGGGAAGCGCGGCGACGATGCCCAGCAGCAGGTTGACGACAAAGGCCCAGCACAGCACGCGCCAGCCGCGCAGGACGAGCCGCGCGCCGGTTGCCAGTATGCCGCTTGTGGGTTTCTCCATTTCCATTTTCGTGTCCTACGCCAGCCAGGCCAGCGCCTGCGCGAACATCTGCACCAGCACGCGCCACACGTTGGCAAGCTTGCGAGTGGCAGCGGGATCCGGCTCGCGCGTCCGGCTGTTGTTAAAAAGATTGCGGTCCAGCGGAATCTTGCGGCCGGGGTCCACGGCGGCGGAAATTACGCGAGCTTTCTTTTCGTAGGAGAAGCGCGTCCAGCGGTCCTTGCCGTCCCATTTTTCGCGAAGCGTTTCGCCATTGTCGAACTTGATCTCCACCTCCACGGGAAAAATGAAATCGCCGAGGCGGCGCACGAGGACGTGCGAGCGATAGAGCGTCACGCCTTTCTTTTCCTCGCGTTTTTCCGCGTGCCAGTCCACCGGATCGGAGAGGATGCGATCGACCGAGTAGTCGAGCACCTGCGTGCCGTACACGGCCTGGTCGAAAAACCAGCGGAGATTCTGGCCGCTGACTTCCTCGATCGTTTTCAGAAAATCCTCCTCGGTGGGATGAGTGAAGCGATAGCGCGTGAAATAAGTGCGAAGGGCGCGGCGCAGCGTTTCCTCGCCGATGAGCCCTTCGAGCGTGAGCAGCACAGTGGCGGTCTTGCCGTAGGTGACGCCGCCGTAGGCGTTGCCGGTCATAAATTGCCAGCCGGAGCGAACCATCGGGTCGGTATCCGCCACGCCAATGTAGCTGAGCCGCTGAAAATCAGAATCGCCCAGAGTGATGCCCCACAGGTTGATAAATGAGCGGCCCGGGCCGAAAAGCGCATCCATGATTTTTACTTCGGTGTAGCTGTTGATGCCCTCGTCCAGCCAGGCGTCCTCGAATTCGTTGGAGGCCACCATGCCGTACCAATATTGGTGGCCGAATTCGTGTTCGACAACCACTTCAGGAATGAGCAAGCCGGCGGGCATCAGCCAGAAGGTGTCCCCGGTGAACAGCGTGGGATATTCCATACCGCCGGCAGCAGAGCCGCGCGCGGGGTCCACAACCGTGATGCGATTGTAGGAATAGGGGCCGTACCAGCGGTCGAAATGGTCCAGCGTGCCCTTGAGCGCATGGATGTACCGCGCGGCCTGGCTTTCGTGATCGGGCTGCATCAGGACGCGGATTTTCACCGGTCCAGCACTTCCCTTCCAAGAATCTTCGAACACGCGGTAGTTGGGGTCGGCAGTCCAGGCGAAGTCGTGGATGTCTTCGCCGCGAAGCGTGAGCGTTTTGGTGCCGTCGGAATTTGCCACAGTGGAAACTTCGTCGCCGCTGCTGCCAACGATGTAATTCTGCGGCACGGTGAGCTTGACGTCGTAGGTGCCGAAGTCGGCGAAGAATTCGGTGGTGGAGTGAAACTGGTGGCAATTCCATGCGCCGCGCCACCAGACGCCGACCTTGGGAAACCATTGCCCGGCAAAAATGAAATCGCGCTTGTAGCCGGTGCGCGCCACCGTTTCCGGCAGCTTGGACTGGAAGGCGATGCGGAACTCGACCGAGGCGCCCGGCGGCACCGGCCGCGGCAAACGCACTTGAAAAACAGTTTTGTCGCGCGGATTGCCGTCGTCGGGCTGGATGAATTCGATGGCAGACGTGAGGTTGCCTTGCCCCGTGACTTCGAAAGATTTCACTTCGATGGAGCCGCGGTGCTTTTCCTCCCAGGGGCCGAAGGCGCCGTTCCGGCGGATCTCGCGATAGAAAGTGGATTCGGGTTGGAAGCCGTTCAGGTAAAGGTGAAATGGAAACTCTTTCAGCGGCTGGCCGGTAAGATTGCGATAGGTGAGCGTCTCGGTGGCGGAGATGATTTTCTTTTGCGCGTCGAGGCGCGCGTCCATTTGATAGGCAACTACGCGCTTGGAAAGCGGAGCGCGGGGCGCAGCGGCGGGCGGCGCGGCTTGCGGAGGGCGCGGCGCGGGCGGCGCGGCCACACCCGCAGGCAGCAATAGCGCTCCACACAGGGCTGCACACAGCAGGCGTCTTGCCATCGAATCATTGCTCCGAGCGGCGCAGGTAGAAACGCGCGGAGCATAACGCAGCACACCGGTGAAGGCAAGAATGCTCCGCCGAGATTCCGGGCGCGTTGACAGCGGGGTTAGACTGGTGCGGACGGCGGGATTTTGGGAATCATGACGCGACGCGAAAAGAAATTCCTATTGACGACTATGGCAGCCGGGCTGGCCATCGCGGCGTGGAAACTGGCGCCGCTGCTGGAACGCACGGGGCCGCCGCAAGGAACCGCGGGCTGCGACGCCACGCTGTGGAATTACGTGTACCATCCACAGCGGTTGGAAATCGTTGAGGCGTGCAAGACGGTGGAAGGCGTCATCGAAAAGGTGCTGCGCGAGGGCGACGGCGACCTGCACATCCGCCTGGACGTGGAAGACAAATCCCTGCTGAATGAAAAGAACTTTTCCGGACAGCACGGGATGCTGGTGCTGGAATCGATCTGCCAGAGAACGCCGACGCAGGCGGACGCGATTGAGCCTTGCCGGCATTATGCCGGGCCGTTCTTCGACGTGCGCGCCGGGATGCGCGTGCGCGTCACGGGGCCCTACGTGCTCGACCACGAGCACGGATGGATGGAGATCCATCCGGTGACGTCCATCGTGCCGATTCCGTGAGCCATCATGCTTCGAGGAGGGACTTCAATTTGGCGAGCGCGTCGCCCCAGTATGATTTCCACTGCGCCACGCCTTTCGCATTGGACAGCCGGGTGACGTCCACCGTCAGCAAGCTTTTCTTCGGGCCCTTGGAGTAAAACATCGCTTCGACGTTCGTCGTGCCATCCCCCCAGGTAATGCGCATGGACTTGTTGACGGTGGCTTTGCGGACGGTGAAATGGGGATCTGGGAGCCAGCGGCGGCGCGCAGAGGAATCCTGCCAAGCGTCAAAAACTTTTCCGATGGGAACGCCGAGCGTAATGCTGCGGCCGGCATGAAAGCCGGAAGTCGTTTCATACTTTGCGCGGAGGCCGCGGGCGCGCTCGTATTCCACGGTGACCATCTGCCGCCACCAGCTTGGACATTTGTAATTGGAGCCAATCATGCGGGCAATTTCCGGATGGGGCATTGTGCGCGCGCCGGCTTTGTCCAGGATGGCAAACCACTGCGACCAGTTTTTTCCTGTGGCCTTTTGGACGGCGGCGTCGCTCATGCTGGTGGACTTTCTTGCGGCGGTTGGTTGGGGCATGGCAGGGACCTCGTTCGAGGATTCGGCCGAGAAGGATGCAGTATACCGAAACGGAGCAGCGACTGCGAGGCGAGTGTTGAAATAGAGGAGAGATTCTGCGTCGTCATGACAAAGGCCGGGACTCAGAATAGCCAAATGCAACGGACGCGGCGGCAGGTACATCTATGTTTCGGTGCGGCGTAACATGGGCGCGGCCCGGCGGGAACAAGCAGCGGCCGCCATGCGTTATTTGCAAAGAGATACCATGAAGAGAGCTACGAGCACACTGCTGGCGCTGGCCGCGTTTCTAGCAGGGAGCGCTTCCCTTCCCGCGCAATCCGCTGAAAACATCATCGAGCGGCACATCAAGGCGCTGGGCGGGAAAAAAGTACTGCAAGCGATTGCCAGCGTGCGCATCACCGGCAGCGTGACACGGAACGGCGCGGCCAGCCAGCCGGGCGACTTCCTGTGGCAGACGCGCGCGCCGGGATCGTTCTACTTGGAGACGCGCATCGGCGACGCGCACCGCATCGAGGCTTGCAATGGTAAGTCCGGCTGGGTGGAAGACACCGCCGGCGGTTTGCGCACGCTGACCGGGCGCGAACAGGCACGCGCACGCGCGGCGGCGCTCTACCGCAACGACCATTTCCTCAACTACAAGAAGCAAAAAACAAAGGTGCAGTTGCTGGGCTTCGAGAGCATGGGCGGGGCTTCTGTGGTCCAGATCGAGATGACCACGAGCAGCGGCCTCAAGCGGCAGCTCACATTCAATGGGGAGAATTACCTGCTGCTGAAAGAAGAAGAAGAGCGCGAAGGCGGGCGCGAGGAAATTTTCTTCGGCGACTATCGCGCGGTGGACGGCGTGAAGGAGCCGCACCGCATCACCATCCGCCGCGGGGCGGAAACGCTGGACGTGGTGGTGCGCGAGGTGACGCACAACGGCGACGTGGCGGCCAGCGTGTTCGATTTTCCCAAACGTTCGGCGCGGCCGCTGCCGGACCTGGGGGCGCTGCTGACCGCGCTGGCGAAAAACCAGAAAAAGATTGACGACATCCGCGAGGACTACACCTATACCGCGAAGGAGACAGAAATCGAAATCGACGGCAAGGGAAACATCAAGCAGAAGTCGGAAGAGATGTACGAGGTGTTTTTTGTGCACGGGCGGCAGGTGAAGAAGCTGGTGCAGAAGAACGGGAAGCCGCTCGGCGAATCGGAACAGCGCAAGGAACAGGAACGCGTGGAGAAGCGCATCCGGGAGATCGAGCAGCTGAAGAAAGAACGGGATGCAAGGGTCGCAAGAAGAGAGGCGGCGGCAAAGAAACGGGCGGAAGCCGGCGCGGGTGAAGACGACGATCGCTTCGGGATTTCGGATTTTCTGCGCGTGTGCCAGTTGGTCCACCCGCGACGCGAGCGCTTCAGCGGGCGCGAGGTGATCGTGTTCGAGTTCGAGCCGCGGCCGGGCTACAAGGCGCGCAACCGCGCGGAATCCGTGGCGCAAAAGCTGGTTGGCATGATGTGGGTGGACGAAGACGCGCAGGAAGTGGTGCGTGCCGAGGCGCGGACGACGGATTCGATCCGCGTGGGCGGAGGCCTGGTGGCGTCGCTCGGCAAGGGCGCGGAGTTCGTCTTCGAGCAAGACCGCATCAACAATGAAATCTGGCTGCCACGCTACGCCGAAGTGAATTTGTCGGCGCGGGTGCTGCTCGTCGCCGGTATGAAAGTGCACCGCATCGAACAGTTCAGCGATTACAAGAAATTCCGCATCGAGACAAAGCAGGAAATCAGGCCGCCGGAAGCGCCCAAGCCGCCGGAGTAATTCGGAAGGGCGCGAAAGGCGAAATGCCGGCCCCGCTCTGCGGGGCCGGCGCTACCCACACCTGATACAATACGCGGCCTATGGCGACACTGACGTTTTTGGGAGCGGCGGGGAGCGTAACCGGGTCGAAGCATCTGGTCGAAGCCGGCGGCAAAAAACTGCTACTGGACTGCGGGCTGTTCCAGGGCGGCAAGGAACTGCGCCTGCGCAACTGGGACCCGCTGCCCGTGGACCCCGCGTCGATTGATTGGATTGTTCTCTCGCACGCGCACATTGACCACACCGGCTACCTGCCGCGGCTGTTGCGCGACGGCTTCCGCGGCACAATCTACTGCAATTCCGCCACGCGCGACCTGTGCGGCATCCTGTTGCCGGACTCGGCGCACATCCAGGAAGAGGACGCGGAGCACGCCAAGTATAAAGGATTTTCGAAGCACGAAAGTCCGCAGCCGCTCTACACCGTCGAAGAAGCGCAGGCCACGCTGGGACGCATGCAGGTGATCCCCGATAACGCGCCCGTACGCATCAGCGCGCAGTTCAACGTGCGACTGCTGGGCGCGGGACACATCCTGGGCTCGTCCCTGGTCGAGCTGACTATCAACGAAAACGGCAAGCCCACGGTGGTGCTCTTTTCCGGCGATCTGGGGCGCTATGACCAGCCCATCCTGCGCGACCCCGAGCCGCCGCCGCGCTGCGACGTGCTGCTGTGCGAGTCCACTTACGGCGATCGCGAGCACCCGGCGGATTCGCCGCTCGACGCGCTGGCGGAAATTATTACGCGCGTGTCCAAACGCGGGGGAACCATCGTGATGCCGGCGTTCGCCGTGGGCCGCACGCAACTCCTGATGTACTACCTGCGGCAGCTGGAAGACTGGGACCGCATTCCCAATCTGCCGGTGTATGTAGATAGCCCGATGGCCGTGCGCGTGACCGATCTTTACGTGCGGCACAAAGAGGACCACGACCTGGAATTCAGCCGCGAAGCGTCCAACGGCAACCACGACCCGCTCAACTGCCACGAGTTTCATCTGACGCGCAGCGCGGAGGAGTCCAAGCAGATCAATAAAATGAGTATGCCGTGCATCATCATTTCCGCGAGCGGCATGGCCACCGGCGGGCGCGTGCTACATCATCTGGCGCGGCGGCTGCCGGATTCGCGCAACGCGGTGCTGCTGGCCGGCTTCCAGGCAGAGGGCACGCGCGGAAGGTCGCTGGCGGAAGGCGCGAAGACGCTGCGCATCCACGGCGAAGATGTGCCGGTGAAGGCGGAAATTATCCCGCTCCACCAGTTTTCCGGGCACGCGGGGCGCAGCGAACTGCTCCGCTGGATGAGCGGCCTGCCGGAAGCGCCGCGGCAGACGTACCTGGTCCACGGCGAGCCGGAAGCGGCGCGCGCGCTGCAAGCGGGCATCCGGGAGCAATTCAAATGGAAAGTGGACGTGGCTGCGTACCAGCAGGAAGTGAAGCTCGCGTCGCCGGCGTGATGTGGCATCGTGATGTTTACTCACCGCGTTCCGTTCGGTCCATGTGCCAAGGAAAGTAGAAAGCAAGTTTCTGCTTGAGTTACTACACGCTCTTGCCTACAATCCGCAGCGAGTGCAACCCGGGAAACCCCGAATAAAGCTCAAGCACCTGTCTCCCGCAAAATTCGGTGGGTTCTTCCTGGCCTTGCGCTGCAATTCCGGATGAGGTGGGGGCCATGAGCAACGACCTATCCACACACTTCGCGCTCTCTGAATTCACGCATTCGGTGACGGCGCAGCAGGCTAACATCGTAAATCTTCCGCCCGAAGAAGTGGTTGCCTTTGCTCGGCAGTTCTGCACGGAAATCCTGGAGCCCATCCGCGAGTGTATTGGCAGCGTGGTGATTACCAGCGGCTACCGCTGCCCCGCTCTGAATGAGTTGGTCCATGGCGCTCCCACCAGCGACCACCAATGGACCACGGAGAGAATTGCCGCGGATTTTTTTACTCCGCAAGCAGACCTCCAGCAAGTCTTCGATTGGATCCGGCTGGAAAGCAAACTGCCCTTTGACCAGGTGATTCGCGAGCATGCCTCGGGACGCGGCGGAGACTGCATCCACATCTCCTACCGCGCAGATCCCCGACGCATGGCCATGGTGGGGGCGACGCACAATCAGAGCGGCTACGAGCGCGTGGAAGTGGCATGAAGTCGAACGGCAGAATTCAGAAATCAGAAGGAGGAGAGCCGGAGTTGGCGATTGGTGCTTGCAGTGCGGCCCGGTGCTATACTCGGCGCACCAACCCTGCAGCCCGGAGGTGGTCATGAACCGGCGAGTAGCCTTCCCCGCCCTCTTGGTGATGTTTGTCCTCCTGCCTGCGTTCGCCGTTGCGCAACAAAGCCGCCTGCCCGGGGCTACCGACCCTCGCTCGCGCACGTTATCGGTCCGCGGAAACCTGCGCTTTGCGCATAACGAAAGGCCCGCGGAGAACGTCAAGATCGAGCTGCGACGGTTTTCTGGGGACGTGGCGGGCGCGACGTTCACGCGGAACAATGGGGAGTTCGAGTTCTCGGGCCTCACCTCCGGCGTGTTCTACTTGATCGTGGAAGAGTCGGGCTACGAACCGGTGCGGGAAACGGTCGAGGTCAGGGGTACATCGCCGCTCAGTGTGTTGGTCTATCTGAGGCAGATCGCCACAGCACAGCCGGAGGAGACCGGCAATTCCGTGTCCGCGCTCGAGCTGAGCTTGCCGTCCAAAACGCGCTCGGCCTTCCGCAAAGGGATGGACATTCTCTACACGAAGGACGACCCGGCCGCCAGCTTGCCGGTGCTGCAAAAAGTAATCACCGCCGCGCCGGACTTCTACGAAGGCTACTTCCACCTGGGTATCGCCTATGACCAGCTCCACAAGCCGGAGGAGGCCGAGGCGGCGTTTCACAAGGCCATCTCCCTCAGTGGAGAGAAATACCCGCAGGCGTTCATCGCGCTGGGGTCGCTGCTCAACTCGCTGCAAAGAGCAGCCGAGGCGGAAGCCATGGTGCGCCGCGGGCTGGAGCTTAATGGCAGCCTCTGGCAGGGTCATTACGAAATGGGCCGGGCGCTGGCGGCGTTGAACCGGCTGGATGCGGCGGAAAAGAGCCTCGGAGAAGTGCTCAAGCTGCGCAATGATTACGCCCCCACGTACCTGCTGCTGGCGAATGTCCACATCAAGATGAAGAATCAGACCGCGCTGCTTGGCGACCTGAACGAATTCCTGCGGCTGGATCCCAACGGCCCACAGAGCCCCCAGGCCAAGAAAATGCGCGACTCCATCGTGCAGTCCATGGAAAACGCCAAGAACGCGCCGGCAGCCCCGCCGAAGCCGTAATTCGGGGTGGATGGCCACTCCAGAAAACCAAAAAAATTGTTCGACGGGTGCAACTTTTGGCGGGCGTTTACGTCTATATAGGCAAGACCACTCGCGGGGTAGGAGGCTACCACCACAGGGCAACCGACCGTCGCCTTCTACCCCTTTCTCATTTCCCAAAGCAGGGCATCCGCAGATTCACGCAGATTCAAGAATTCGGAGGGTTCATCGGCGGTCAAACGGGTCTTAGCCGGCGGTGGCTTTTTCGGCGGGGGTGCGGCGGGGCATGGCAGGGACTTCGGCGAGGCGGAGTCCAAAGGCGAACATCTTCTCCGGCGCGACGCGGCCCCAGCGGTTGAGCTCCCAGTGCGCGCGGATGAACTTCACTTCTGGGCGCAGGGCCAGCTCGAGGACGGCGCGCGTCTCACCGCGGTAAAAGCGCTGCGGGAGCTTGAGCAGGGGCTTCGCGGGCCATGTTTCGCCGTCGGCGGAGCCGAAGATGGAAACGTCCAGAGACTCCTGCTCGACCTGGTCGGAAATAAACATCGTGCAAAGAAATGTGCGGGAGGCGCTGCCGCTGACGTTCACCGCGGCGCCGTCGCCATTTACCTCGACGCGGGTTCCTGCCGGCACCAGATCAAATTCCAAGGGCATGCAACCTCTCCCGTACAGCAAGCGCGGAATTGTAACACGGACGAAAACCGAAAATCGAAAAACGAAATTCGGGCAGGAGGACCGTAGCCCGCGTCTTCAGACGCGGGGATTGTGCCTCCCCCACTCGAGACGAAATTCCCCGCCTCTTCCCGACAAAAAGCGTCGGGACGCAAAAGGCGCGAAAGAGGCGGGCTACAAACGGCGCAGTTTTGCAAGCCGCTCTTCGGCGGCAGAGAGCGTGGCGTCGGTTTTACAAAAACAAAAACGGACTTGCTGGCTGCCGTCGGCGGGATTGGAGTAAAAGCTCGAGCCGGGGACGGGAGCAACGCCGACGTGTTCGATCATGTGGCGCGTGAAGGCGACGTCGTCGGAGAAGCCGAAGCCGGAGATGTCCGTCATGATGTAGTACGCACCGCCGGGCTTGAAGCAGCGGAAGCCCGCCGCTTCGAGCATGGCCAGCGTGCGGTCGCGACGGACGGAATAATCGGCGGCGAGTTTTTGGTAGTAGCTATCCGGCAAGCGCAGCGCTACAGCGCCGGCCTGTTGCAGCGGCGCGGCGGCGCCGACGGTGAGGAAGTCGTGCACCTTGCGAATTGCGCCGGTGACTTCGGGCGGCGCGATGCACCAGCCCACGCGCCAGCCGGTGACGCTGTAGGTTTTGGACATGCCGTTGATGGTGATGGTGCGATCGCGCATGTCGTCAAGCGTGGCCAGCGAGATGTGCCGCGCGCCGTCGTAGAGAATGTGCTCGTAGATTTCGTCGGTGATGGCGAAGGCGTTCCAACGGATGCACAGCTCGCGGATGAACTCCAGCTCTTCCCGCGAAAAAACTTTTCCCGTTGGATTATTGGGCGTGTTGAGGATGATGGCCTTGGTGGCCGGGCCGAAGGCGGCGGCAAGCTGTGCGCGGTCGAAACTAAAATCAGGCGGACGCAGCGGCACGAAGCGCGGCGTCGCGCCGCTCAGAATGGCGTCGGGGCCGTAGTTTTCGTAGAACGGCTCGAAGATGACCACTTCGTCGCCGGGGTTGATGATGGCCATCATGGCCGACATCATGGCCTCGGTGGAGCCGCAGCAAACGGTGATCTCGCGCTCGGGGTCTGTGGCGAGGCCCTGCGTGCGCTGGAATTTTTCGGCGATGGCGTCGCGCAGCGGCTTGGCGCCCCAGGTGATGGCGTACTGATTGATGTCCGCGGCGATGGCGTCTTGCGCGGCCTGCTTGATGGCGGCGGGCGCGGGGAAATCGGGAAAACCCTGCGCGAGGTTGATGGCCTGGTGCTTCATGGCCAGGCGGGTCATTTCGCGGATGACGGATTCGGTGAAGCGCGAGGCCTTTTCCGAGAGCATCCTTTTTTGCAGGACTTTTTCTGGCACGGCAGGATTCATCGCTGGCTTCCGTTTTTCGATGCGTAGAGGCGGCGGTAAATTTCGGCGTTGCGCAGGACGATCTGCACGTAGTCGCGCGTCTCGGTGAAGGGCATGGACTCGATAAATTCCGCAGGCTCGTCGAATGCGCGCTCCGCTTTCCACTCCACGACGCGGTCTTCTCCGGCGTTGTAGGAGGCCAGCGCGGCTTCGGTGGAGCCCATCAGCTTCAGCAGGTTGCGAAAATACACAGTGCCCAAACGCAAATTGTACTCCGGCTCGAGCAGCCGGACGCGCGCGTAGCCGACCTTTTCCTTGCGGGCAAGCTGGCGCCCGGTCTTGGGCAGCACCTGCATCAATCCGACCGCGCCTTTATGGGAAACGGCGTCGTGCTGAAAAATCGTTTCCTGGCGGATCAGCCCGGCGATGAGCATGGGGTCAAGCTCATTCTTCTTGGCGTACTTGAGAATCGAATCGCCGTAGGCAAACGGAAACACCAGCCGCCAAACTTCCACCGGCACATCCTCCCAGCGTCGCGCTTCGAGTTGCGGAAAGGCCTGCCGCGCGGTGGCGACAGCCGGCATGTAACGGCCGGCGTCGAGCGCGGACTTGGCAGCTTCCAGCAGCATCCGCGGCGAGCCGGTGAGCGCGTGCGCGGCGCGGAATTCGAGCTCGGCGGAGGTGTCGAAGGCAATCGAGCGCAGCGCCTTGCCGCGTTCCCAGCGCTCGGCGGCCGCGGCAGGGACCTGCTCATCCGCATTGGGCAACGCAGAGAGCGCCAGGAGCAGGTTGACTACTTCGACGGCGGCAGCCGGGCCGGCGCCCAGGGCGCGCAGCCGCTCGCGGCCCTGCAAACCGAAATAGGTTTGCGGAAAGCGCTCGACGAGCTTGGAGTAGAACGCGCGCGCTTGCGGCGGATTGCCGGCACGCTCGGCGGAGCGGCCCAGCCAGTAGAGCGCGTCAGTGGTGAAAGGCGAGGCGGGAAAACGCCGCAGATGGTCCTCTATCTGCGTGGCGGCCTGCGGGCGCCGGTCCAGGTAACTGGTCCAGGCCATGCGCCAGTGCGCGACCAGATTATTTTTCCCGCCGGGAAGGGCTTCCATCGAGCGGCGGTAGTACTCCGCGGCACGCGCGCGGTCCAGATTGACCCAGAAGTGGTTTCCGGCGGCAAACAGCGCCTCTTCCGTCCAGCGGCTCTGCGGGTAGATTTTTGCGGCGTCTTCGATGGCAGCCAACATCTCCGCGTCATTCTTGAGGCTGCGGTAAGCCTGGGAGAGCGCGAAGAGGCGCTCCGCGTCCGTTTCCGGGTCGGAGAACTTCAGGTCAGCCAGCACGCCGAGGGGGGCCTTCAATTGCACGCGGCACTGGGCGATGCGAAGCTCGGCGCGCTCGTGCGGCGGGCCGCTCAGCTCGGGCAGCAAGCGGGTGAATTCCTCGCGCGCTGCCTTCCATTGCTTCGCGTCGAAAATGGCCGCGGCGCGGCTGAGCTTTTGCGCTTGAGCGATGGAGGGAAACTTTTCGCCGAGCGCGCGTAGCAGAAAATCGATGCGCTTTGCCGCCGCGCCAGCCTCGTCGGCAAGCGGCTGCTGGTAGTAGATGCTGAGGTAGTCGGAAGCGGCGGCGAGCTGCTGGCCGGTCAGTTCGCGGGCGCGCCCGCGGAGGAGCAGCAGGCCGGTCTGCGCGGAGGTCTTGGCGTAGCCGTCGAGCGCGGCGAGCGCGCGCGAGGCATCGCCCGCGGCGAGCGCCAGCTCGGCCACCGCCTGCACCACCTGCGGCGCCATCACGCTTTCCGGAAAATCCTCGCAGTGCTGAGCAAAGAGGGCCAGCGCTTTCGCGTTGTTTCCAGTGACACGCTCAAGCTGCGCGGACCAGTACAGGGAATAGTCGCGGAGCACGGCGTCGCGATCGGCCTGGGCGAGCCAGCGTCGGACGTCGGGAAATTTCTTTTGAGTGAAGTCGCGGAAGGCGAGGGCCAGCGCGGCGCGGGCGCCAAAGGCGTCTTTCGCGTGCCTTTTCGCGAAGGCGGCGAGCTGCTGGTATTTCGCAGCGGTGTCCTTTTCCTTCAGCGCGCGGGAGAGCTTTTCCAGTTCGAGCGCGGCGGGGTCGGCCTGGGGCGCCCGTACGCGCACCGGCGCCGGATGTGCCGCGCCGCACACAAAGATGGCGATCAGCAGACACACCAGCGCGCGACAACGAATCGTGCAGATGTTCATCGCGACCAAGTTAGCGTTTTGCCACCGGGGACGGGTAGGGGTATTCGCCCAGCGCCTCAGCATCGCCGTCGGCCAGAATCTCCACGGCCCACTTGTAGAAATAGTCCACGGGCTGGCCGAGAATGGGCCGGAAACGGCGTTCGTACTCTTTGCGGGCCTTATCAAGGTCATCCTTCAGTCTGATGCACAGATCTTTCTGCTCGCGCCCGAGCTTGACCCCTTCCTTGCGGAGCAATTTGATGTCCTGCATGGAAACTTTGATGTGGCGATTGGCGCGGCGATGCATTTCCTGCTCGTCGGCGGACAGCGAATGCACATCAAAGGGGGGCGCCTCGACGACTGGAGGCGGCGGTGCAGCGGCCTCGGCGGCGACTTCGGGCACCGGCTCGTCGCGGTAAGAGCGAATGGTGTCCATGCCGACTTCGCGGCGTTCCCCGTGGGCTGTGCCGGTGCCGACGCGCTGCGGCGGCGCGACCGGAGTGGGTGGAACGGCCGGCATTTCAACCGGAGCGGGCGCTTCCGCCATCGGCACGGGCATCGGCGGAGGAGGTGGTGCAACTGGCGCAGGCGCGGGCTCCGGAACGGGAATGGAAACAGCGCGGGTGACAGCTTCGGTGACGCCGGCTGGAGCGCCCTGCGCCGAGGAAGTCACGAAGCGCGCCAAAACTTCGAGCGAAGCCGCCAGCGATGCGGCGGCCGTCTGCGCGCGCAACAGCGCCGGCAAAGAATTTGTGGGACGGCTGCTTGCGCAGGACGCGGCCACGTCGGCGAAAGCCTGTTGCAGCTCGTCGGTCGAACGTTTCAGCGTCACGATGTTGTCGCGCAGCGCCCTGGTGACGGCAAGCTCCAGAGCGGTGGGATCCTGAGCCATGCAACACTCCTCGCGGTGGGAGAGGCAAACCCGCAGGGCGATTATTGAAAGGCGGGAGAAAGAAGTCAACCTCAAATCCTGCTAAGGTTCGCTGCGGGCGGACCAAGCAAGGATTTGTTAATTTTCTCATTTTTTCATTGGTTCAATGGAGAAATGAAACAATGGATCAATTTCGGATGGGAGACGATTGAAGCGAGGTGCTTTGCGGGCTACAATGGAAGCAGCCAATGGGGGCGACACGGTTTCGACGGAAGCTGTCGCGGCCAGAAGGCATGCCGGGCGCCACCTGCCCGCAATCGGGTGGAAAAACATAACTGCGAACACTGAGTTCGCTCTCGCAGCCTAGACAAACCTAGTCTGCGCGTCTCGCCTGACCAGCCCGCGGGTCGGGGCCGAGGCGTCACTTAGCGGGCTGGCTGTCGCGTTTCGGTCCGCAGCGCGGCGGCGAGATCCATCGGACTAGTCGCCGGCGTTTCTGGTCCGCTCTAAGCGGCGGCGGCGAACAGCGGTGGCCCGCAAGGGTGCGCCGCACGTGAACGGGCTAAGCATGTAGGCTTCTGGTGGCAAGGCTTTTCGGACGGGGGTTCGACTCCCCTCGCCTCCATCTGCCGTCGCTCGCTGCGGCGAGCATCCACGGGCTGCGCTCACTGTTCTAGAAATCTACTCAACATTGATTTGCTGATGCGGCTCC
>Ga0315281_10008004_pt1 | contig 14796 bp, 16 predicted proteins | sample YL17G07_0_MG_FD_204540 | JGI IMG/M metagenome (GOLD analysis project Ga0315281, IMG submission 204540) | Sediment microbial communities from Yellowstone Lake, YNP, Wyoming, USA - YL17G07_0 | ecosystem: Environmental > Aquatic > Freshwater > Lake > Sediment | place: USA: Wyoming | collected...
GGCGGATCGTTGGTCGGACCCGCGGCGCGCTGAGCGTTCATCGTCGCGCTCGCGACGATGACGGCGGTCGTCACGGCCCAGGTTGTCGCTCGCGTTGCTGGTGGCATCACAGTTTCGCTCCGAAGAAAGCACGCCTTTCCGAAGGCATCTGACACGTTGACAGGGTGCTGCTCAAGCGGTGATAGTATGCGGCAAAACCTACCTACCGGTCGGTCTTTTGTGCGGCCGTCGTGCTCGTGGGGCACGCGGTACCCAGGGGAGCGAGGGCCAGAGTGCGCGAGAGCGTCCAGGACGTCAGCCGCGGCGCCGGCGGCGGGGCGGCGGCCGGAGCAGCCCGCCCAGCGCGAGATCCGCGATCTGGCTGGCGGCCTGCTCGGGTGAGAGCCGGCCGCCCTGCCGGAACCAGCGCGGGAGCCAGAGGATCATGCCGATGACGCTGAAAGCGGCCACCGTCGGATCGATGTCCCGCAGCCGGCCGGCCTTTTTGAGCTCGCCAATCGTGTCGCGCACCAGTTCGACGTAAATGCGCTGGCGGTCTTCGACTTTCTTGCGTTGTGGCGGGGGCAGGGCGCGGGTTTCGTCGACCAGAAACGCCACCGCGCCGCGCGCGCGCGTCGCGATGCGGCCGTGGCGCTCGATGAGCTGCCGGAGCCGGGTTTCCGGATCGCGAATCGCGCGTACGGGCACGAGCACTTCGTCCTGCACGCGCTCGAGCCCGAACATCATGATCTCGAAGAGCAGCGCCTCTTTGCTGGTGAAGTAGTGGTACAGGCCGGCTTTCGTCATGCCGAGCGCGTGGGCGATGTCGCTGACGGAGGTCGCATCGAAGCCGCGGTCGTGAAAGATCTGGGCGGCCTTGCGGCAGATTTCAGCGCGCCGGGAGTTCAGGCGCGCGACCGGTCGGCGTGTGGCGGCCATTCGGAGGGTGCGTCCCCTTGTACCTTGGATTCGAGGTATGCGTCAACCGTATGGACGCGTCCGAGGGCACGATCGGCGGTTTTGGTAGCTTACCGACCGGTCGGTAACGGCTGGATCCGGTTTTTTGGAACCTCGGCTGACCTCAGGAGCCGATCGGCGAAAATAGAGGGTCCATGGGTGTGCCATGTGCGGCACAATCCTCACCGACGTCGCGTGGTCACTTTATCAAGGGAGAGCTCACGTTATGCGAACGTTCGCCTCGCGGTTCGTGATCGGGGTCGCGTGTCTCACACTCTGGCCGATCGTCGCATCGGCTCAGACCAGCACAATCGCGGGCACGGTGAAAGATGCGTCGGGCGCCGTGTTGCCCGGCGTGACCGTCGAAGTCGCCAGCCCGGCGCTGATCGAAAAAGTTCGATCGGCGACGACTGACGGGAGCGGCCAGTACCAGGTCATCCAGCTGCGGCCTGGGACCTACACCGTGACGTTCACGCTGACCGGCTTCACCACCGTGCGCCGCGAGGGGATCGAGCTGACCTCGGACTTCACCGCGAGCGTCAACGCCGATCTCAAAGTCGGCGCGGTGGCAGAGACGATCACCGTCACGGGCGCAACGCCGGTCGTGGACGTCCAGAACATCACGACGCGCACGGTCATGACGCGTGAAATCATGGACGTGATGCCGACGGGTCGCAATATTCAAGCTGTCGGGATCCTGATTCCCGGCACGACCATCGCGGTCGGCGGCGGCGGCGCGATCTCACGCGACGTCGGCGGTTCGGGCGGACTCCAGCAGTCGCCGCTGCAGTATCGCGGCTCGGCCGACACTGTCCAGACCATCGACGGCCTGCGTCTGAACAACCTGTGCGCCAACGGCGCGTACAGCGGCGTGTACTGGAATGATCAGAGCCTCCAGGAAATCAGCTACGTCACGGGCGCCGATTCCGCCGAAATGGGACAGGGCGGCATCCGCGTCAACATGGTGCCGCGCGACGGCGGCAACGCCTTCCGCGGCGTCGTGCTCGGCAACTACACGCCCCAGTCGTGGGCGTCGGACAATTGCGGCTCCGCCGCCCCCGGGCAGGCGTGCGCGCAATCCAATCTGACCGGCGACACGACGTTCAACAAGACGAGCAACTTCCTGACCAACGTCAGCGTCCTCACGAAGAACTACGACTTCAGTCCGAGCCTCGGCGGACCGATTCTCAAGGACAAGGCGTGGTTCTACGCGGCGTTTCGTTACCTCGGCGTCAACAAGACGGTCGCCGACAGCTTCTTCAACCTGAACGCCCAGGTGCCCGGCAGGTTCACGCCGTACGTGGCGAACACGAGCCGGCCCGGCGTCGACGACGGGCACATTCGAAGCATGACGGGACGCCTGACGGTGCAGGCCGGCACGCGCAACAAGCTGACCTACTACCACGACGAACAGGACAAGGTCCGTGGTCACTGGGGGATTGCGTCCACGGTTCCGCCGGAGGCCTCGGCGATTCAAGCGACGCCGACCAGTTTCGTGTCGGTCTCGAAGTGGACGCGGACGCAGACCAGCAGGCTCCTTTTCGACGTGGGCCTCGGCGTCTATAACCAGGAATATCAGGAGAACTATCAGCCGGAGGTCTTCTCCGGGACCGTGCCGCTCGTGACGATCCTGGACAGCAGCACCAACAAGATCGCGAACGCGTGGAACAACCCGGCGGATCATTTCTCGAAGCTGTTCACCGAATCGGTGTCCGTCGCCTACGTGACGGGCGCGCACTCGCTTCGCGCGGGCCTGACCCTGGGTCAGGCCCGCTGGCGGCTCACGCAGCAGTTCACGGGTGACGCCCAGCCGGTCACCTACAACAACGGCGCGCCGGTCTCGGTCACGTTGCGCATCCCGACCGATCGCCGAAACGCGATCGACGGGGACATGGGCCTCTTCGCGCAGGATCACTGGACGATCAATCGGGCGTCGATCACCGCCGGTCTCCGTTTCGACTGGTTCAGGACGTCGACGAGGCCCGAAACGCTGCCCGCCAGCACGTGGAATGCCGCGGCGTCGTATACCGACTGCGCGGACGGCCTCAACAACCTGAACGCGGGGTGCACCGGCCGCGTGCTGAACTGGAAGGATCTCAGTCCGCGAGTGGGTATCGCCTACGATCTGTTCGGCAACGGCAAGACGGCGCTCAAGGCGAGCTTCGCTCGTTACGTGGCCGGTGTTGGCCTGGCGGCCGGCAGCACGACGGACAACAACAATCCTGAAATCACCGTGGGCACCACCGATACCCGCGCGTGGAGAGATATTGACGGCAACGGCTCGCCGTTCAACGCCGCCGGTCAGATCCAGGTGAACGAGCTGACCAACTCTACGGCGACGGCGAGCTTCGGCAGGAACGTCGCGTCGTCGACGACGACCGATCCGTCGCTGCTCGACGGATGGGGTAAGCGCGGCTACAACACCGAGTGGGCGTTCAGCGTGCAGCACCAGCTCGCGCCACGCGTGGCCCTCAACGGCGGCTGGTATCGTCGTTCGTTCGGCAACCAGACGGTCACGACCGACAACCGCTTCAACTTCGCCAACAACAGCTACGACGGTCCGTTCTGCGCGAACGCGCCGCTCGATTCGAACCTTCCCGGCGGCGGCGGCTATCAGGTGTGCGGACTCTACGACCTGAAGCCCGCGATCGTCGCGCTGAACCTGCCGGCGAGCAGCACGATCACCTTCTCGGATACCTACGGCGGTGAGACGAACATCTATCAGGGGTTCGAAGTCAACATGAGGGCGACCTTCAAGGGCGGCTCGTTCGTGTCCGGCGGCATCAACGCCCAGAAGCGCATCTTCGATCAGTGCAACCTCGTCAACACCGGCATCGTATCTGCGTTGACCGCTGCGGCGACGGAAGTGGCCGAGATCTTCCCGGACGGCACGAAGGCGTGCCGCCAGGATCTGCCCTACCGTCCCGACTTCAAGATGTCCGGCTCGTATTCGGCGCCGTTCGACATCTCGATCAGCCCGACGTTCCAGTTCGTGCGCGGCGTCCAGAACGGCGGCGCCGCGCCGAGCGTTCTGGCGACGTGGTCCACCACGCCCGCGGCGTCGACGACCCTCGGCCGCGCGTATTCGGCGGGCGCGACCACCAAGAGCGTCAACCTGATGGCGGTCGGCGCGAACTACGGCAACGACAACCTCGCCCAGCTCGACGTGCGGTTCTCGAAGCGCGTCAAGTTCAACAAGATGAGCCTGCGTGTCGACTTCGACGCGTACAACATCTTCAACAGCGACTGGCCGTTCGTCGTCACGAACACGTTCTCGACGGCGGTCAACAGCGCGTGGCTCCGTCCGACCAACGTGCTGCAGGCGAGGTTCTACAAGATCGGCGCCCAGTTCGACTTCTAACCGCTGAGGCGGGACGGGCAGGAAAGGCGGGACAGGCAGGATGGTCAAGAATCGATCGGTTTTCTTGCTATCCCGCCAGTCCTGCCCATCCAGCCTCTCCTGCCTGTTCTTGCTCCTCACGGCGGCGGCGTCATTCGCGCAGCCGCCCCACGACTCCCACTCGATGCCGCCGTTGTCGCGCGAGCTCGTCGAGCGTCCGCTGCCGCTGCGTTCGGGCATCGGCACGGCGCACGATGGGGCGTCGACGAAATCGTCGCAGGCGCAGGCTTTCTACGATCAGGGCCTGGCCTACCTGCATTCGTATGTATGGATTGAAGCCGCGCGCTCGTTCCACCAGGCGTTGCGGCTCGACGCGACGCTGGCCATGGCGGACGTCGGCCTGAGCTATGCGTACGTCGAGCTGCGCGCGCCCGCTGAGGGCCGCACGGCGCTCGACCGCGCGCGAACCCGAGCGTCCACTGCGACCGAACACGATCGCCGCCACATCGACGTGCGCGCCGCGCAGATGGCCGCCGAAGACGCGCCGGCTGACGCGGTGAAGCTGGCCGCGTACCGAAAGTCGGTGGATGAAGCGCTGGCGAAGTTTCCGTCCGACGAGGAGCTGCTGCTGCAGCGCGGCCTGGCCGAGTCGCGCGATCCCGCCGAACGAGGACAGGGAAGCGCGGCCGGCTCGGTGCCGTTCTTCGAGCGCGCGCTGGCGCTGGCGCCGCAGCATGTCGCCGCGCACCACTACCTCGCGCACGCATTCGAGAACACCGGCCGCGTCGCCGAGGCCCTCGCGCAGGGCGAGGCGTACGCGAAGCTGGCGCCGCAGGTGCCGCACGCGCGCCACATGCTCGGCCACGAGCTGCGCCGCGCCGGCCGGATCGACGAGGCTATTGTGGAATTTGAAGCGGCCGATCGGATCGAGCTCGAGTACGTGCGGCAGGAGCGCGTGCCCGTCGAGCTCGACTGGCACTACCATCACAACCTCGATTTACTCGCTACCTCTTATCAGTACGCCGGCCGTGTCGCACGAGCCGAGGAACTGCTGAAGAAGTCGTTCGCGATTGCCTCAGGTGATCTGGAGCAGGAGGTCAGCCGGCGCCAGTGGCCGGTGTTCCTTCTCGCTCGCGGACGCGCGGACGAGGCGCTGGCGGCCGCGGGCGAGATGGCTGCCCACGCGTCACCTCTGGTGAGCGCGGCCGGTCACATCGCTGCGGGTGAGGCGAAGCTGGCGTTGAAACAGCCGCAGGCCGCGGCCGACGAAGCCAACGCCGCGTTGCGGCTGATGCGAAGCTCGCGGGAAGGCGCGGGCCTGCTCGCGAACGCGCTTCGTCAACTGCAGGGCGAGCTCTTCCTGCGAACCGGCCAGCGCGACCAGGGACACGCGGCGCTGCGGCAGGTGGCGGCCGACGTACGCGCCGCGCCGGGCCCTGACGCCTGGGCGCAGGGGCTCTTCACGCTCGACGCGATCGCACGCACCGCGCGCGACGCCGGCGACTGGGAGTTTGCCGCCTGGGCGGCCAAGCAGATGATCGATCACGACGCCAACTACGCGGGCGCGCACTACGCGCTGGCGCTCGTCGCGCAGCACGCCGGCGACGCGGCGGCGGCGCGCGCCGCGTTCGATCGTGCGCGAAAGCTGTGGGCGCACGCCGACCCGGTCTTGCCCGAACTGCGCGCGATGAACTAGGGAGTAGAGAAGGAGTCCGATGATGAGACACACACGACTGGCCTTTGCGGGGATCGTCCTCTCGCTGGCGTCCATCGCCGCCGCAGGACAGGCGAAGATCGACCTGTCGGGCAAATGGCTGTTCAGCGTCACGACCGCCGCCGGCAACGGCACGCCGACCGTGACGCTGAAGCAGGAGGGCGAGAAGCTGACGGGACACTACGCGTCGGCCACGCTCGGCGAAGCGGAGCTGACCGGCACGGTGACAGGGAACGCGGTGCAGTTCACCTTCGGTGCGGACGTCCAGGGCACGCACCTCGACGTCACGTATAAAGGCACCATCGAGAGCAATAACTCGTTGAAAGGCACCGTGAACCTCGGGATCGCGGGTGACGGGACGTTCACGGCGGCACGGCAGTGAGCGCACGGGGAATCGCGATCGCCGCCGCCGCCGTCGCCTTCGCCGGCAGCGTCTACGCGCAGCCACCAGTCATCCAGCTGACGGGCGCATCCTGCGCCATGCCGCCTGTGCTGCACTGTCCCGACAAGGATTGTCTCGGCGATCGCGTCATGAATCCGGGCCAGGTCGTCGAGATGAAGACGCGCCGCACGTACTTCCTCGACTATCCATGCGACCTGAAGCCGGACGACAGAATCACGTTCATCCTGAACCTGCATGGCGCCGGCTCGTGGGGCAACTGGCAGCGGCACTACTTCCCGATCCTCGATTACAAGGACAAGTATCGTCTGGTGATCGCGACGCCGAACTCGCCGACGCGCACCTGGTCGGACACCGACGATGAGTACCTGCAGAACATCGTCACTGCCGTTGTCGATCAAATCGGCAGGCAGAACATCAAGGCGTTCTGGCTGGTGGGGCACTCGCAGGGCGGACTGACTTCGAATCGGATTGTGCGCACGGAGTTCTTCAAGAGCCGGGTGGATGGCTGGCTGAGCCTGTCGGGCGGACGGCTGGGCGGGAATCCGGGCCGGGGGAATTTCGGCGCCATCGGCGCGCCACCGCCAGGCGCTGGCCGTGGTGCCACCGCCACTCTCACGCCCTTGCGCGAGCTTCCCACCGGTGACTTCTCCTTTATCTTCGAGACCGGCGAGCGCGAGATGGACGATAAAGGCCTGCCGGCGGCGTCGGAGTGGGCCGCGAAGTACAGTTGCGGAACGCGGCGCCGGCCGGAAGAGGTCATCGACACGAAAGCCGGCTACGTGTACGACAGCGCCCGGCAGAATCCGCCGAATCCGCCGTGGGGGCTGTTGCCGCGGCCGGGGAAGGCGCAAATCTCCGTCTACCCGGACTGTAAAGGTGGCCGCGTTGTTGCCGACGTTGTTAGACTTGAGAAAGGTCACACAGAGGGGCTGGAGCCCAACGTTACCGAAGAATTAGTAAAGCTGATAATCTCGGCGAAGGGCGGTAAGATCCAGGCTCAATGACAAGAGTTAAGAATGAGAGGGTTATGGTCCGTGCGATGACGCTCGGTGCAGTAGTTGCGGCGCTCGCGGTGGCAGGCTCGGCTCGAGCCGCCGACGCGCACGCCACGCCCGTGACGTTTTCCAAAGACGTCGCGCCGATCCTTCAGTCGAAATGTCAGGACTGCCATCAGCCGAACTCGATCGCGCCGATGTCGCTCATCACCTACGAAGAGGCGCGGCCCTGGGCGCGCTCCATCAAGAGCCGCGTCGCCGCGCGCCAGATGCCGCCGTGGCACATCGATCGCAGCGTCGGCGTGCAGAAGTTCAAGAACGACATGTCGCTCACCGACGGGCAGATCGACACCATCGTCCGTTGGGTGGACGACGGCGCGCCGCAGGGCAATCCGAAGGACATGCCGCCGCCCAGGCCGCTCGTGACCGACAACCAGTGGCAGGGTGTGAGAGATGGATTCGGGCCGCCGGACCTCGTGATCAAGTCGCCCGAGTACACGATGCCGGCCACTCACCAGGATGTCTGGTACCGCCCGATGTCCGACATTCCGATCACCGAGCCTCGCTGGGCGCGGATGGTGGAAATTCGACCGACGCGCCTGAAGGGCCGCAGGATTCTGCACCACTCGATCGCGTATCTCGCGCTCAACAACGATCCCGACGCTGTCAACACCGGCACGGGTACCGGAGGCGGCACGGATCGCAGTTCGCTTGACGATCTCGTCAACCGCCGTCCGCAGCTGATGGAATGGGCGGTCGGCAAGGGATACGACCTGTTCCGTCCCGGCACGGGCAAACTGATTGTGCCCGGCGAGAAGATCTCGTGGGACCAGCACATTCACGCGGTAGGCGAGGAGATCACGAGCGGATCGGAAATCGGCATCTGGTTCTACAAGAAAGGCGACGAGCCGAAGAAGCGCAGCTACCTGGTGGCGTTCACCGGATTGAAGCAGGCGCGCGCGCTCGACATCCCGCCGAACTCGATGGCGCAGACCGAAGGCTACACGGTGCTGAAGCAGAACGCGCTGCTCGAGAATTTTCAGCCGCACTTCCACCTGCGCGGCAAGTCGATGCAGGTCGAAGCGATTCTGCCCGACGGCAGCTCGCAGATCGTCAGCTACGTCGGGAACTTCAACTTCAACTGGATGACGAACTACATCTTCGACGACGACGCGGCGCCGGTGTTTCCGAAGGGGACGATCATCCACGTGACGGCGTGGTACGACAACACGAAGGCGAACAAGAACAACCCCGATCCGGATCAATGGGTCGGCTGGGGCGATCGCACGGTCGACGAAATGGCGCACGCCTGGATCAACGTCGTCTATCTGGACGACAACGAGTACAAGGCGCTTGCCGCCAGCCGCCGGACGCCGGTTGTCGCCGCGGCGAACTGAAGAGCGCGCCGTGAAACGTCTCGTCACAGTGTGCGCGGCGGGAGTGCTGGCCACCGGCGCGCTGGTGCTGAGCCAGCAACTGCCCGAGCCGAGGAAGCAGTTCGGCGCGAGCGTCACCGGCGCGTTCGAAGGCTGGTTCACCAGCGCGGACGGCAGCCGCGGGTTTCTCGTCGGCTATTACAATCGCAACAGCCGTCAGGCGCTCGACGTGCCCATCGGTCCCGACAACCGCATCGAGCCCGGCGGGCCCGACATGGGGCAGCCCACGCATTTCCTGCCCGGCCGCCAGTACGGCATGTTCGTGGTGCCCGTGCCGAAGACCTTCGGTGCGGACGACCGGCTCACGTGGACGATCGTCGCGAATGGGCAGAGCACGAGCATTCCGCTCCGCCTCCATCCTGATTATGCGATCGAGCCGTTCAGCGAGATCGCCGTCGGCAATACGCCGCCGTCGATTCGATTCGAAGAACGGGGACCGTCGATCCAGGGGCCGATCGCGCGGCTCGCCGCGTCGACGGCTCGCACGGCATCGTTGCTGTCACCGCTGGCGCTGACGCTCTGGGCGACCGACGACATGAAATACACGAGCGGCACCGGCGCGCCGATCACGACACCGAGGCCGCCCGTCGTCGTCACGTGGTCCAAGTACCGCGGCCCCGGCGACGTCGTCTTCGAGAAGGCCAGGCCCACCGTCGAGAAACGTCCGGAAAGCGGCGGCGCGCCGTTCAGCGGCACGGCGACGACGAGCGTGAAGTTCAGCGAGCCCGGCGAGTACGTCCTGCACGTCACCGCGAACGACTATTCCGGCGACGGCGGGGGCGGATTCATCTGCTGCTGGACCACCGCGTTGATGACGGTGAGCGTGTCACCACGCTAGACACGCGGGATGTCCGCGAGCCGCTCGACTGGCCGCGGCTCGAGTCCTACCTTCGAGACCATCTTGCCGCCGTTGCGATCCCCGGGCTCGATCTCTCCCGCCCGATGGAGATCGAGCAGTGTTCCGGCGGACACTCGAATCTGACCTACCTCGTGCGCTTCGGCGACGGTGAATTCGTGCTGCGGCGTCCGCCGTTTGGCCCAATCCCGCCAACCGCGCACGACATGGCGCGCGAGCATCGCTGGCTTGCCGCGCTGCACCCGGTGTTCCCGCTGGCGCCGGCGCCGTATCACTTCTGCGACGACGCGAGTGTCGTCGGCGCGGTCTTCTACCTGATGGAACGGCGGCGCGGCGTCGTCGTCCGCAGCCAGGAGCCGCCGGCGCTGGCCGATCGTCCGGCGATGCGCCGCCGCGTCAGCGCCGCGCTCATCGACGCGCTCGTCGAGTTGCACGCGATTGACGTGACGAGCGCCGGTGTCTCGACGCTCGGCAAGCCGGCCGGCTTTGTCGAACGGCAGGTGCGGGGATGGACCGGGCGCTGGGACAAATCGAAAATCGCCGAGGTGCCCGAGATGGAGGCCCTTGCGCAGTGGCTGCTACGGCGCATGCCGCCCGATCCCGAGCGCCCGACCGTCGTGCACGGCGACTTCAAGCTCGACAACGTCATGCTCGACGCGTCCGATCTCAGCCGTCTGGTGGCGGTGTTCGACTGGGAAATGTGCGCGCTTGGCGATCCGCTCGTCGATCTCGGCATCCTCCTCGCATACTGGTTGAGAAGCGAACCGCCGGAGCATCGCGACGCGCTGACGTCGATCACCGATCGGCCCGGGTGGTTCACACGCGACGACATCATCGAGCGCTATGCGACGGGCAGCGGCCGCGACGTGTCGGGCCTCCAGTTCTACGAGACATTCGCGCTGTTCAAAATCGCCGTCGTCATCCAGCAGATCTTCAGCCGCTTCGCTCGCGGACAGACAGACGATCCGCGGTTCGCCCGCTTCGACGTGCGTGTGGCGCATCTGGCGCGGCAGGCGGCCGCGCTGGCGGAGCGCGCGTGACGACCCAGTCGTTCAAGAGGTTCGAGAGGTTCCAGTAGTTCGAGAGGTTCACAGAAGGTTCGAGAGCCGGGCCGAGTGCTTCAGGCTGGCATTGTTTCGAGCGCGATGTGAAGGGAGTCGGATGTCGGAATCGAGAAGTTGAGCTTTTCAAAACCGATCACCCGGCGGAGTGGATCTTGTGGCATGCGATCTACACAGTGACCACCCGGGTTTTGTTCGTCTGGATCTACAACAACTCTGGCAAGAGCCTGTTTTCGATGGCCCTGTGCCATTGGACCTTTGGCCTATTCTGGAGCCTGTGGCCCCAGGACAACCTTCAACAGGCGGTCCCATTTTACAAACCGCAAATCACGGCAGTGGCCGCCGTCCTCTATGTGCTGATTGTTGTCTACCTTTGGGGTCCCAAGACGCTGGCGCGCTTCAGGTTCGTGCGTCCGGCCCAGCGGTCTTAGGGAACCTCGAGTAACCCAAGACAACAGAAGCCCGGCCGCATCACGGAACCTGACGCCCCACCGCATCCCACGGCGACGGCCTTTTCGTCTCCGTCGGGTGCGACGCCATGTTCGACAGCAATCGTCCTCATTTTGCGAGGGCGACGTTTCTGGCCAACGTTTTGAGCCGCTCCCCATCCGCCTGGAGAACTGTGATCGTCACGTGCGCAGTCTTGCTCGTCTTGATGTCTTTGACGACGCCTGACTTTCCCTTATGACTGCCCTCGATGACCTTGCAGGCAGCGCCGTCCTTCAGGCCCTTCGGATGCACATCTTTCTTCATGAATCTCTCCTCGCGGAGAACAGTACTCCACGTCCACTGTCCATCTTTGTCTGTCGAACGACCCGCGCTGAGCCGCGGCGCGCACGCTGTGTTTCCGGCGCCGACGGCTCCAGCGCGCGGTTAGACCGCGCTCGGATGTCGTCAGTTACTGCTGGCCGCCGCACCGCTGCCATTGCACCGAGAGCATTTCTCGGAAACCCGTTCTGGGCCGAGCAGCTTCGCAAATATGCCCTTGCGCTCGCGTCGATGTTCGATGCGCCCTCGCCCGGCGCACGTGGGACAGGCCGACACCCTTGACTCTTTGTATTGTTCAGCGATCGGCTCCGGGGCTGTTTGCTTAACCCTGGCCTCTGGAAAGTACTTTTGAGTCACATCCGTAACGAGCGTCAGTGCGCGCGGTGTGATGTTGACTGTGTACACCGCCTGACAGTCCTTGCACATGACCACTTGATCATGAATGCCCTTGTCGATGGCAAGCGCGGCGCCTTCCTGAAATTCAATGACCGCGCCACACTTGCGACACGCGGCCGCCAATTGCATCAGATGCTTCCCTAGGGCGTCCCCATCCATCAACATGGCATCCTCCAATGAATGTCGTTCGTCTTGGCCGAACCAAAGCGATGCAAATAGCTAAGATGCTGGCACGACCTTCTCGAAATGACGGCTCATGCAACTGTCGCATACCAACCAAGGAGTGGAAACACTCTTGATGCGAGCGATCGCCGTATCGCGGACCGCAAAAGCCGCAGCCGGCATGAGCGCGTCGCGGACGATCCAATCCATGCCAGGACCGCCAGCGCTGGACACGGTTTCCTTCGCCAGCTGCTCAGAAACGACGGTAACGTAGCTACCGGATTCGGCGACTTGGCCAGTTCGAAGGAGGTAACCTTCTCTTGGCGCTACCGAATTCGCGCAGATGTCGCATTTCGCGGGTGAGGCATTCGCGCCCTTTCCGAGCCACCAATTCCTTGCCCGCTCCTTGGCCTGTTCTCTTGGCGGCTTAGCCGGACCAAAGAGCCTGGACAGAAAGCCCATTCGTCCTCCTTCCTTCCGAATTGGGAACCCCCCGACGGTCTAACGCTAGATTTCAGCCGCAGCGGCGCATGATCGCACTCGCCGCTGTCGGCTGTAAATCTTTGTTAGCCGGTTTTTGGTACGGTCGCCTTGGCTGCGAGTATTTGACTTTCGACTCTCTGGACGCCTTTCGGTGAAATGTAGATGACGTCAGAAGCCTCATCGTGTTCAACGAGACGAGCCTTGTGCAGCGGCCGAAGAACGTCTCTTTTGAACAAAGTGATATTCGAATGATCCGTCCACTCGAAGAGATCTTCCAGCAAGATGCCAGATTCAACGGAAGAGTAGAGGAGCAGTAGCGAAGACTCCTTGTAGCTGAGGTCTGTACGAAGCACGCGCTTCTTGCCCGCCACCTCCCAAATGTCTGGAATGGTTCGCTCGGCTAAACCATCAACGAGAGCCTGTGCTTCCTCGAGTGACAAGTTGTGAAAAACGCGCACGAGTTCGCAAATAACCCAATCGCAGGTACGAACCAGAGTGGCCGCATCAATCTGATTGGCCTCGACGTCGCCACCGACGTGACCAATACCGCGTTTGCCACGAAGAGTGTAGAGGAACACCAGCGCTCGCGGCACAATAACGCGGAGCGATTCTGGGCCGGCGGTTGCCGGCAACGTCACGAGTTTCCGGCACTCGTCCGCAAAATTTGGAATGTTCTGCCCGAATGGCGTTGATGAGCCCGTGAGGTGCTGCTGGAGCAGCCTGAGGACAGCCTCGCACAACTTGCCGGCGCTGAGTCCAGAGGTGTCCCAATCGCTCGAGTACTGTGCCTCCGAGTAACGCCTCTTCAGTTCGACGTAGGCCTTGACGATCCGCGTTCGGAACTTCGACGGTATGCCCGCCAGGGCGGCGTCTAATGAGCCGAGGCTACTTCCAGTATTCGTACTGGCCATCGGCATTCTTCTGTCGCTTCAATCGTTGATCGTGTACCAGTCGCGCGAGCGGGCCCGACAACTGATTCGGCTTGAAGTTTCTCGCTTTGTCGTCGCGACAGTGCTCGATGATGTCGTTCAGAGTCCTGTGCTTCGCGAAGAAGCTTCCCTCAAGAAGCTGGTTGAGCGTTGGGATCGGCCCAGAGCCGCCACCCTTCTTCTTCGCAGCCTTTTTTGATGGACGCGTCGTGCCCGCGTCCCCTGCAGCTTCGGCCTTATGGGCTCGGCCCGCCCTTCGACGCCGGCGGGATCTGACGCTCTGGTCGGGTTGCTCCGCATCATCCGGCGGTTGCACGCTGAAGATTAATTCGACGATCCGAACTTGCACCGTCTCAGACTTAAAGGCATTGATCGCAGGAGCCAGTTCGGCCAGTTGAGCCTTGATGGTATCGAAATCCTTGAACATGGTTCCTCCTCATATCCGGCTAACGTGAGGCATCAGCCGCAGCGCGTCGCGATCACGCGCGCTGTCGGCTGCATGCCATGTTGGGCCGCCATGTGTTCTTCAGATCGTGAACTGCTTCGATCCGCGGAACACCGTCGCAATCTCTACGGCCCCGGCCTTGCGCCGGTAGACCACTCGGTATCGGCCCACGATGACTTCGCGGATATCTGGAGTGTCGCGTTCCGGCACGATGCGACCCGATTCCGGAAATGCCTTGAGCCGCTCCACGGCCGCCACAACTCGGCGGACGGTCAAATCGGCATACCGCGGTGAATCGAGCGCGATGTACGTGCGGATGCCTTCAAGATCCCGAAGGGCCTGCGGTGACCAGATCAGCTCCGTCACACGCCAAGCCGCCGCCTGACCTCGTCGTGCGGTATGCCTTCGCCCCGATCGAGCTCGGCGAGTCCAGCGTCAATCTTGGCGAGAAACACCAGGCGCTCGATGGCATCGTCAACGGTCGCATCCGGGGGGAGTTCCCGAAGGGCTTCGATCATCCGATCGCGAGAATTTGTTGCAGGCATTTCGATTCGATTGTAGCGCCGATTGTTTTCAACGCGGTCGAATTCTTCTCCGGATCCTGTCTTTGCTTTGTCGGCCCAACGTTGGCGCTTACCCGCCGGCGCTCACGATCACCCCGGCGCCGGTCGGGTAGAGCGCCATGTTGGGTGATCGTTCTTCGTCGTCGTCCGTCGTTCGTCTGTGTTCCCTGTGGTTCCGGTTCCGGATCTCGTGGGCCACGATCGCGGCGAGACGTGATCTCGTGGGCCATGATCGCAGCGTGCAAGGATCCCGTGGGCGCGTGATCGTGTTTTGTCTTTCTGTCTACCCAACGTTGGCGCTTACCCGCC
>Ga0315281_10008005_pt1 | contig 14795 bp, 14 predicted proteins | sample YL17G07_0_MG_FD_204540 | JGI IMG/M metagenome (GOLD analysis project Ga0315281, IMG submission 204540) | Sediment microbial communities from Yellowstone Lake, YNP, Wyoming, USA - YL17G07_0 | ecosystem: Environmental > Aquatic > Freshwater > Lake > Sediment | place: USA: Wyoming | collected...
TTGCCCGAACCTGAGGGGCCTTCAATCAGCACCGATATATCGGTCGGCGCAACCCTGCGGATGACCGCAAATATCCCGTCCATTAAGGCACTTTTGCCCCGAACGCCGTCATAGTCGAAATATTCCTTATCGGTTCTGTCGCCTTTTGTTTTTCTATTGTTTGCAGCCGATACTTTTCGGCCTGCCTGCTCGGCAATGATGCGGAGCTGGTCGATATCTATCGGCTTGACAAGATAATCATAAGCTCCCTGTCTTATCGCTTCCTTGCAGGTATCGATACTCGCATAGGCGGTCATAAGTATGACCTCGGTATTGGGATTGTGTTTTTTTGCCTCTTCAAGAACCGTCAAGCCGTCAATATCGCCGCCGAGCTTGAGGTCGGTAATGACAATATCGACCTGCTCATTGCGAAGAATCTCCAGGGCGTCTTTGCCGCTGTAAACCGCTATTGCCTTTTCGCAGAATTTCTCAAGCGCCTCGACGATGCCGTCGGCGTGATTTCGCTCGTCATCCACAACTAAAATTACGGTGTCCCTGCTCATAAATCGTTTGTCCGCTCAATCAAATTCGTTTTCCGGCTTCTGCAAGCGGCAATTGTATCGTAAACGCCGTTCCTTTTCCAGTCTCACTGGCCACAGTTATTGTGCCGTCATGCGCCTCGATTATCCTTTTGGCCGTTGCCAGCCCAAGTCCGCATCCCTGCGGTCTGGACGAATGATATGCCTCGAAAATGTACGGCAGCTTCGCCGCTGCGATGCCGCTGCCGGTATCGCTGATTTGAATCTGGGCATAATCCTTTTGCCTGGCCGTTCTTATCATTAATTCGCCGCCTCGGCTCATCGCCTGCTGAGCGTTGATAAAAAGATTGAGTATTACCTGTTTTAGCATATTTGCATCGGCTTTGCAAATCAATGGCTCGGCGTGCAGTCCGTGGCGAATGGTTATTGAATGGCTGCGGCATTGCGGGGAATAAAAATCAATCATATCGCTGACAATGTCGTTGATGTTGACGTTTGCCGGCTGAAGCTCTGTCCGTGAAGCATACCTCAGAAAGCCGTCAAGAATCTGTTCGAGCCGCTCGGCCTCTTTCTGGACAATCGCTATTTTCCTGAACGCTCTGGGCAGTCTCTGGTCGCCGACCGGCCCCGCCGTACCATGATTGGAATCTTTGATGTCCTCGCTTATAAGCTGGAGATTAACCTTGATTGTTGACAGCGGGTTTTTTATCTCGTGGGCAAGCTCACCGGTAAGCTTACCCAGTTCTTCAATTTCGTCGAGGTACTTTTGATGCCGCTGCCTGATTCTGGCGAGCTTTTTATAGAACACCAATGCGGCTGGAGTCAAAACCGCCAGGGCAAGTACAAAACCAGCTGCAAACTGCCACATTTGTTTTACCTCCTAATCCAATAGCGCAGATTAGGCCTTCAATGTAGAATATTTCCGCCTGCCCCATTACCAATATTAACTATCTTTTTTTATCGCCGGGTTTTGTTTTTTCTGATACACCCATTTCCGCAAGAGCCGCCTTGCGCGAAAGTTTTATTCTGCCCTGCTCGTCGATGGCGATTAATTTCACGGGTATCACATCGCCGACTTTGCAGACCTCATCGACATTCTTGACGTAACCGTCGCTAAGCTCGCTGATATGACAGAGACCTTCAACGCCGGGAGTAATCTCGACAAATGCGCCGAAGTCTTTTATGGCTACCACTTTTGACTGCGGATAGAGTTTGCCAATCTGCGGCGGCTGGGTCATCCCTTCGATGATTTCCTTTGCCTTAAGGTGGTTATCGCCGCCAACACAGCTTATGTAAACGGTGCCGTCCTCTTCAATCTCGATGGTTGTGCCGGTCTCTTCCTGGAGGCCCTTGATAGTTTTTCCGCCCGGCCCGATTAGCTTGCCGATAAATTCAGGGTCGATTGCGATGCTTATGAGCTTCGGTGCGTATTTGCTCAATTCCGCCCTGGGCTGACTGATGGTCTTGTTCATAATATCTAAAATCTCAAGCCGGGCTGTCTTTGCCTTGTTCAACGCCTCGACCATGATATTATGCGCCAGACCATCAACCTTTATATCTAATTGTATGCCGGTAATCCCGTTGACCGTTCCTGCGACCTTGAAATCCATATCGCCGAAATGGTCTTCTTCGCCGAGGATGTCGGTCAAAAGTTCGTATTTGCCCCTGCCGTCGCTGACCATACCGATTGATATGCCCGCGACCGGTTTTTTAATCGGTACGCCGGCATCCATAAGGGCAAGTGTTCCGCCGCAAACCGAGGCCATCGAGCTTGAGCCGTTCGACTCGGTAATATCCGAGACGATACGGATTGTGTATGCAAAATTGTCCTCTGCCGGCCTTACCTGCTCCAAAGCGCGTTCCGCAAGTGCGCCATGACCGATTTCTCTTCTGCCGGGACCTCGAACAGGCCTTACCTCGCCGACCGAAAACGGTGGGAAATTATAATGCAGCGTGAAGTTCTGTGCGTATTCCTCAAGCAGGCCGTCTATAATCTGTGCATCTCTTATTGTGCCCAGCGTAACCGTAACAAGCGACTGCGTCTCGCCGCGTGTAAATAACGCCGAGCCGTGAGTCCTGGGCAGAACGCCCACCTCGCAGTCAATCGGACGAACCTGCTGATAATTTCTGCCGTCAAGTCTCTTGCCTTCGAGAAGAAGTTTGCGGACAACTTCCTCCTCTATATCCAGCAGGAGCCGCTTGACTATTCCCTTGTCGCATTTGGGCTCTGAGCCATTCTGCGGCTCGGAATATTCAGCTATGATCCCGTCAAGCAGTTCCTTTACAGCGGTGTTACGCTCTTTCTTATTCGCTATCTGCTTGAGTTCGTATAATTTACCCGATATCTGCGATTTGATTTGCGAGTGAATCTTTTCGTCTGTTTCAGCCAGTACGAATTCCTTGTCAACGCCGACCTTTTCAGCAAGCTCATCAATCATCCCGCAGACTTCGACTATGGTTTTATGTGCCGCTGCGACGGCTTCTGCTATCACATCTTCTGCCAATTCCTTTGCACTGACTTCAATCATATTGATGGCGTCTTTTTTGCCGCCGACAAGCATATTCAGGTCGCTTTCATCAAGCTGTGTATGCGTGGGGTTAACGACAAACTCCCCTTTTACCCTGCCTATCCTGCACGCAGCCGTCGGCCCGATGAAGGGAATCTTGCTTATTGTAAGTGCGGCACTTGCCCCAATCATCGCAAGTACATCGGGGTCGTTTTCGTTGTCGGCGCTCAAAACAGAGCCCATAATCTGAACTTCCTGGAAGAACCCTTTTGGAAACAGCGGACGAATGGGTCTGTCTATCATTCTTGCTGTCAGGATTTCTTTTGTGCTCGGCCTTCCTTCACGTTTAATAAATCCGCCCGGGAATTTACCCGCGGCGCTGTGTTTTTCGCGATAGTCGACGCTGAGTGGGAAAAAGTCGAATTCATCTTCGCCCTCCCTGGCAGGCCCCATCACCGCTGCGACAAGAACCATCGTATCGCCATAGCTGACGACGACCGCTCCGTCGGCCTGCTTTGCGATTTTACCTGTTTCTATCGATAATACCTTGCCCCCGATTTCTCTTTGGACTTTAGTTACATCAAACATATTTTTCCCTCAATTGATTTTAGATTCCCGATTTCCGACATAAAATAAGATTAAACAATTCCCAATTGGAAATCAAAAATCGGAAATCATAAATGGATTTATTTTCTCAGGCCGAGGCGGGATATAAGTTCCTGATAACGCTTTACATCCTTTTGGCCTATGTATTTCAATAGCGATGACCTTGTGGCTACCATTTTCAACAAGCCGCGCCTTGATGAATGGTCTTTTTTGTGGCTTTTGAAATGCTCGGTGAGTTCGTTAATTCTTGTTGTCAATATCGCAATCTGAACCTCCGGCGAACCCGTGTCTCCCGGGCTAATCTTGAAATCGGCGACAATTTTCGTTTTCTTTTCCGCTGTCAACATTTTTTACGTAAGTCCTTTCCTAAACTGATTATACGACGCATCTACCCTGAGATGCACAGACACTTCTCAATCTAATAACCCTGCATTATAATAAGTTATCTGTGTATTTGCAAACCTTTTCTCTTAAAATGTTTGCAGAAAAATCCCCCCTGTTGGCCGTCTTTTCGGGGCTTTTTAACCGCAAAAATATAAAGACCTGCCGATATTCGTCCGAATGATATACTATGCTCGAAAATAACATTTTTGAAAAAACCAGTCAGGTTTTGGTCACCACGGGACAAATAGCAAACTGCGTCCGCGAAATGGCAGCCCAAATCGAAGCCGCTTATAAAGACAGCCAAAATGTCCTGGCAATAGTCCTGATGACAGGCGCCAAATGGTTTGCGGACGACCTTTTCAGAGAAATGCCAAGCGGCAAATTCGAAATCGAATATGTCAAAATCGACAGCTATCACGGCGGCACAAAATCGTCAGGCCAGGTCAAATTCCAAAACCCAATCCGTTCACAGGTCGCCGACAGGGACGTCCTTATCATTGATGAACTTTATGATACAGGCCGTACCTTAAAAAATGTCACAGAGAAAGTCACGCAACAAGGCGGCAGAGTAAGGACCTGCGTATTTTTAGAAAAGGACATTGAACATTTGGAAAATGTTGATATTGATTTCCTCGGATTGAAAGTGCCAGACTGCTTTTTAATCGGCTATGGCCTTGACTATCAGGGCCAATTCCGCGAACTGCCCTTCATAGCGACTCTTAACCATGAACAATTGTAAATCCGCCTGGCCAAATCAAACAATTGTTTCTTCGGTCTGGGGGTACATAAATTCCGGTATCCGCCTGATTTTTCCATCCGCGGCAACACAGGCCAAGGTAGTCGAGCCCTCAGCAAGGATTATCCCATCGGAACATCGGGTTAATTTATAGTCATGCTCGATTTTCGCAGTTGTAACCCTTGTGCAGGCCGTTTCGAGCTGGAGTTTCTCGTCGTATTTTGCAGGCCGGTGGTATTTTATTGTCAGCCGGGCCACTACAAAAAATACGCCTGACTCTTCGAGGTCTTTATATGCCATCCCATTGACGCGCAGAAGCTCCGTTCGTCCCATCTCAAACCAGACGGCATAGACGCTGTTATGCGCAACCCCGCCCTGGTCGGTTTCGGAATATCGCGGCACAATGGCAATACAATGGCTTTTTACCGCCGTTCGCTTAGGAAAATTCATATTTTTGTTAACCATGCGGCAAAAAATAGCAAAAAAACCAGAACTTTGCAAGATTCAGCAGGTAAAATTTATACGTTTGTTTTTTTTTGCTGCGGTTTTTCCGCCGCTGGTGTATATGCAATGCGGGAATATGGGCAGCCATAATAAAAAATAAAAACTTGACTTGCTTTGCTGATTCGTGGATAATCTGCTCTTTATGGAAATTTTTAACCCTTATATAACCATGAAAGGAAAATTTATGAGAAGTTATTTAACATTTTTAGTTTGTCTTGCGGTATGCGTAGCTATTTTTAGTCAGGGCTGCGAGCCGGAAAATAAAGCCGGGAGCAATATAAATACGGTTGCCCCCGCTAAGCCCGCCAAAGAAGTGATTAAACCGGAAGCCAAGGTAGAGCCTGCCAAAGAAGCGGTTAAAACGGAAGCCAAGATAGAGGAGCCGGCAAAAGTTGAAACCAAAACAGTAGAGACGCCCGCCAAGACCGAAACCGCGGTAAAGACAGCAGATTCGAATATGGCAGCCGAAGATAAGGTTCTGGTTACCGTTGATGGTTTTGCCATTACGCAAAGCCAGGTCGAAGCAAAAATCAAGCCGCAGCTTAACCAGATGGCAGCACGCGGTTCACAGGTTCCGCCGCAGTATCTCGAACAAATAAAGGAAAGAATGAAAAAAGAGGCCGTTGACAAAATGGTAATCGAGAGACTGCTCGATGAAAAGGTAAAAGAGGCCAATATAGTTATTACCGACGAGGATACGACAAAGCAGCTTCAGGAGATAGCCGCTCGGCAGCAGCCGCCAATATCGATGGAAGACCTCAAGGCCCTGGTAGAGGCAAGGGGCCAGACTTTTGATGAACTCAAGGGATATATCCGCAAAGGCCTTGGTTATCAGAAAGTTATAGAAGCACAGTTCGGTGACAACGTAAAGGTTACCGACGAGGATGCCAATAAGTTTTATACCGAGAACCAAAAGCAGTTTGAGAACCCCGAACAAATTAAGGCAAGCCATATTCTGATAAACTTTGACAGCAAGGACCCCAATGTCGACCCCAATGTAGCAAAGGCGGCAGCAAAGGCAAAGGCCGATGACCTGCTAAAGCAGATTCGCGAAGGGGCGGACTTTGCAACACTGGCACAGAGCAATTCAGCATGTCCTTCAGCCAAAAACGGCGGCGACCTCGGGTTCTTCAGCAGAGGTCAGATGGTCGGTCCTTTTGAAGACGCGGCTTTCGGCCTCAAGGCCGGACAGGTCAGCGAAGTAGTGGAAACCAAATTTGGATACCACATAATAAAGGCCACCGACCACAAGGATGCCAATACGGTACCCTTTGAACAGGTCAAGGCGGATATCATAAAACAACTCGAGGAAACCAAAAAGGGCGAAATCGCCAATAAGTATGTCGAGTCGCTCAAGGCCGGCGCAAACGTCGTTTATGCAGCAGAGCCCAATAAGCCAGAGGCCGTTGAGCCGGAAATACGCGTTATGCCTGCCAAGCCCAATTAAATCGCCAGGCTGCAAAGGTTTATTACCTGCGCAAAAGTATTTGTTTTAATAATAACAAATCGGCCGATTCGGATAATGCCGGGTCGGCTGATTTTTTTAGGCGAACAGGAACACTTTGATTTTTGAGGCTGAAAAAAATTTTATTTTTTATTTGACATTGCATAGTAGGTATGGCATACTATGCAATATAAACTATAAAATATTGATTCGAACAATAACCAGCAGCTAACAAGGAGTTTTTTATGAAATTTGAGAGCCAATTATTAAAAGGTATTGCACCGGCGGTGGTGCTGGAGATTCTTTCTCGCGGCCCGATGTACGGGTATGAACTTAGCCAGGCAATCGAGCAGCGAAGCAGCGAGATACTGACGCTGGGAAAAGGCACGTTGTATCCGCTGCTGTATAACCTCGAGGCAAAGAAGCTCGTTAAAGGAAAGTGGGAAGACTCACCATCCGGAAGAAAGAGGCGATATTACTCAATTACAAGCAAAGGCAAAGAGCAGCTTGCGGCGCAGAAAGCACAGCTAAAGGAGCTTGCGGCAGGTCTGAATTTTGTTTTCGGCAGAGTGTTTACCACAGCTTAAAAGCAGCCGCGTAACAGTAAAACGCCATAAATTAAAAATACAAAGGCGGAGACTTGTATTATGACAGACGAGCACAAAAAAGATAATTTAGAAAAACTCCCAGCTTGTGCAGTTGAGTATATAAAACTTGTCGGCAAAAAAATGCGTTACCGCAGGAGCGTTCGCAAGGATGTACAGGCGGAACTTGCGTCGCATTTTGAGGATGCACTGCGTGATTACAACAGCGAACAGGAAAGACAGCAGAATGCCCAAAAATTGATAGAAGCTTTCGGCGATGCCGGGCTGCTCGCTGTTCTTTTACGCCGAGCCAAAAAACGCTGCCGTCCGTTGTGGCGAACGGCGATTGTGCGGAGTTTCCAAACGGTCGGCATCGCATTTCTTTGCCTTGTACTCTATTGCATTTACCTCTCACTTGGCAAACCCAATATTGCGGTCAACTATGTAGAGCGTGCGAATGAACTTGCACGTCCTGCGGCCGATGAGAGCCTTAACGCAGCGCCGCTGTATCAGAAGGCGTTCGAGCTTTATGTAAAAGAACCCAATGTTGCAGGGGACAAACTGCTTGATGCGATTAAAGACAGGCAGAAACTTGCGGAACTCACGCCCGAAGAACTGGCGGGTTTGAAGCAATGGATTGCGGACAATAACAACGCCATTGAGGTTTTCAAACAGGCGACGAACAAACCATACTGCTGGTGGAAACGCGAGGCCAAAAACAATTTTATGTTTGATATACTCCTGCCCAAACTGAGTGAGATAAGGAAGTTCGGCTATCTTTTGCGCTGGAAAGCAAAATTGGCCGCGTCAGAAGACCGTATTGACGAGGCGATTGATGATGTGCTTACCTGCTATCGTGCCGGCATGCACTGCAAAGGGCCGCGGACTCTGGTTGAACAGCTTGTCGGCATGGCTCTGGAAAATCTTGTCTGTAATACAAGTTTTGTAATTTTGCAGGAGAAAGAAATTGATTCTCTAAAATTACAGGCCTTTCAGAATGAATTTGAGAAGCTGATTGCCTCAGACACCTTCACGGTAAATTTCGAGGTTGAAAAATTCTGCTTCTATGACATTATTCAGAGGTGTTTTACCGACAACGGCTGCGGCTCCGGTCATTTAATTGCGGGCAGCGTGATTGTTTGGAATGGCGATATTTATATTGTCGAAAGCAACGAAGAGATTGTCAAAAAGTATGCGATATCGCTGGGACTGGCATTGGTAATGGCCAACCGTCATGAGACGACGGAGAAATTTGAGGAGGCCTACAAAAAAATCGAACAGTGGACAAAAACAACACCGTGGCAAAAGCATCTAATGAATTTTAATGCAGACCGCGAACTCAGTTTAGAGAACGTATCAGCCGTAAAAAGAATACGCAATTCGTTTTATTATAGTTTAATGCCTGCAATCGGCAAAGTCATTGAAATTTCATGTCGCAATAAGGTTAGTTGTGAGGCGGCGGTAACGATGTTGGCAATAATGCGCTACAAGCAGGATAAAGGGGAATTTCCCGAAACGCTTGAGCAATTAGTCGAGGCGGGCTATGTGAAGGAACTGCCTATGGACCCCTTCAGTGACAAGGCATTGGTGTATAAGAAAACAGGGGGTAATTTTATCCTCTATAGTGTCGGCAAGAATTTTGTTGATGATGGCGGACAGGTTTTTCGAGACGATGAAGGGAAAGTTCGACAATATGTCAACGAAGGCGACTGGGTTTTCTGGCCTGTAATAAAATAAAAATTGCGGAATTAAGACTGTTTTAACTCCGCAATTTTGATTTTTGATACTTGATTTTCTTAGTGGATGGCGCCGGAAGTCATACTGAACATGGTATTCAGTTGTGCGTTTCGGCGGGCTTTGCGTTCACGGCGGCGATTCTTTTCAGAGGGTTTCTCATAATAGGCGTTACGCTTCATATCTCTTATCAGGCCTTCTTTTTCACAAAGTTTCTTAAAGCGTCTCATCATTTGCTGTACTGATTCGCCCGTGCGTGACTTAACTTTCAGCATAAAAAATAAACCCTTTCGTCCTTTCAAAAAAAGTAATAACTATAATTTCAGCTCACCACTGACTTTAGAACTATTTAGTGTAATAAACTTTTAATATTTTATCAAGTTAAAATTTCCACTTTTTTCACTTTTTTAAGGGTTTTACGTCAAAAAGCTGAGTTGGTTAAAAAACCCTGAATTTGCCGCAAAGAACTGGTTTTCTTGAGTAATATGGGCAAATATGCTAAACTGGTAAAATAATTTGGAGGTATTTTTGAATTGGAAAAAATACGTGACACCTTAAGGGTTAAAAAAGAACGAGCTATTTTGATTGGTGCGATACTTCGCGGCCGGGATGAAGGGGACGATTTGACCGAGCTTGTGTCCCTGGCGGAAAGCGCCGGGGCGATTGTCGTTGACAGGTATCAGCAGAAAGTCCACAAGATAAACCCATCGACCTACATAGGCAAAGGCAAGGTGACCGAACTTGCCGAGCGGGTCAAACGGTTCGAGGCGGACGTGATTATATTCGATAACGACCTGTCGCCGGGACAAATCCGTGTGATTGAAGAAATCGTCAATTTAAAGGTGATAGACCGCAGCGAACTGATTTTAGATATATTCGCAACAAGGGCAAAAACCCAGCAGGCCAAACTGCAGGTGGAACTGGCGCAGCTCGAGTATACGTATCCGCGATTGACAAGGATGTGGTCGCACCTTGATGCCCTGGCAGGTGCAGGCGGAGCAACCGGCGCAGGGGCGGTCGGTGCAATCGGCACCAGGGGCCCTGGCGAACAGCAGCTCGAAGTCGACCGGCGGTTAGTGAAAGACCGAGTCAGGGATTTGAAACGCGAACTTGAAAATATCGACAGCCGCAGAATACGCGAAATCACCGGACGCCAGGGATTATTTAAGATTTGCTTGGTCGGCTATACCAACACGGGCAAAAGCACGTTGCTGAACAAACTTACAAACGCAGAGGCCTATGTCGAGGACAAACTTTTTGCCACGCTCGATACGCAGACAAAGAAATGGACGCCTGTCAGCGGGGTCGAGATTCTGTTGAGTGACACGGTCGGTTTTGTCAGGAAGCTGCCTCATCAGCTTATTGAATCGTTTAAGGCGACGCTCGAAGAGGCCGTTTATGCCGATTTGCTGCTGCATATAATAGATGCCTCCAATCCGGAGGCGATGAAACAGATTGAATCGGTCGAGAAAGTTCTGGCGGAAATAGGCTGCGGCGAAAAGCCAACACTTAAGTTATTTAATAAAGTTGACGCAGTCAAAAAAATAAGCGAGCTCGAGACGCTTCAAACGCTGTTTCCCGATGCGATATGCATATCCGCCAAAACGGGCTTTGGTCTGGAACAGCTTGCAAAAATAGCGGCGGAAAAATATAAGGGCGGCAAAATTACGGTGCAGGTTCGCATCAGCCAGTCAAACGGCAAAGCCCAAAGTTACCTGCGTGCCTGCGGGACAATCCTCAAGGAGACATACAGCGACGACAGCGTAATAATCGAGGCGGTATTGGGCCAAAACCAGCTGCCGGGACTGAAAAGACTTGCGCCGGAAAAACTGAAAATTATCGACTAAGGAAAAAATCAGACGTTTTCGCGGACGATTTTTGCGCCGAGAGGATTGAGCCGCTCTTCGATTTTTTCATAGCCGCGGTCGATATGGTAAACCCTGTTTACGATTGTGGTTCCTTCAGCCGCCATGGCAGCCAGCACGAGTGCCGCCGATGCTCGCAGGTCGGAGGCCATCACGGGAGCTGCCATTAATTTTTCCACGCCTGCAATGATGACGACCGGGCCTTCCTTTCTCAGGTTTGCGGCCATTCGGTTCAGTTCGGCAACGTGCATATATCTGTCGGGGAAGATTTTTTCGATGATGACGCTGTTACCATCGCCCAGCGCCAAAAGCGCCATAAACTGCGCCTGCAAATCGGTCGGAAAACCCGGGTACGGCTGGGTGGTGATGTCTGCGGTTTTGATGGTGCCCTTGTGCGTTACGACGCAGCCATGGTCTGCTGATTCGACTGTTACGCCGACATTTCTTAATTTGTCCACGACGGCCATAAGGTCGACCAGCCGGCAGTTTTCAATTTTGAGTTCGCCCCTTGTTATTGCGGCGGCGGCCATAAAAGTGCCGGCCTCAATCCTGTCGGCGATTACCTGATATTCAAGCGGATACAGTTCATTGACGCCCTCGATATACAAATGAGGCGAGCCGATGCCCTTTATTTTCGCGCCCATTTTTGTAAGGCAGTTGGCAAGGTCGGTTATTTCCGGCTCGCATGCCGCTGATTCGATGATGGTACTTCCCTTAGCCAGAACCGCGGCAGACAGTACATTTGCTGTGCCGAGCACTGTTGAGCCGAAAGGTCCGCCGAGAAAAATTTCGCTTCCTGTAAGGCCGTTTGGAGCTTCCGCGACGATGTATCCGTTTTTGATGGAAATTTGTGCGCCCAGTTCCCGCAGGCCGCGAAGGTGAATATCGACGGGCCTGTCGCCGATTGCACAGCCGCCGGGCATCGAGACCTGCGCCTTTCTGCAGCGGGCAAGCAGAGGCCCGAGTATGCAGATGCTTGCTCTCATCTTTCGGACGATTTCATAATCGCCGACGGGGTTGTTGACATCCGTCGAATCGATTGTGATATCCCCATTTTGTTCCCTTGCGACTTTACAGCCGAGACTATTAAGCAATTCGCTGCAAACCGTGATATCAGAAAGATAAGGAACGGATTTTAGGGTCGATTTTCCCGGGGCCAGAAGCATAGCGGCCATAATGGGCAAGGCGGCATTCTTCGAGCCTTTTACCTTTACCGAGCCGCTAAGCCGAACAGGTCCTTCGATGCGAAATATATCCATAAATCTATTTTCCTTGAAAAGACAGCGTTAATTTAATACAAATCGGCGTTAATTGCAAGGTTTCGTTAGCGGTTTAAAAACCAAAGTGCCCGAAAATTGATATGAATAGTTCCGAAATCATTGAAGAGTTAAGTAAAATAACCACGGTGGATATCATCCTCTTCGCGGTGGGTGTATTTCTGTTCGCAAGGTGGCTGTATAAAACCTCGCTTGGCACAAATGCCCTGACGGACTCGCTATCCCGCAGAAACAATATGCCGCCGTATATGCCCATTATTCCGCTGATTGTCTGGCTCGGCGGGGTAGCTCTGGCGGCATCGGCTGTGAACACATTTTTCCCAGGCCTGGCCAAATGGCAAAGCGTCCTTCTTGATAATCTTATCGTGTCCGTCGGCACAATAATAACGATAGCGGTAATCATTTTTCTGGTCAGGGCAACTTTTGCCAGGCGGACAAAAGGGTTCGGTCTTGATATAAGAACAATTCCAAAAGATTTTCTGGCGGCGGCAGGAAATCTGCTTGCCGTCTGGCCTGTCCTTACAATGCTTTTTCTGACAACGGTATTTTTGGGTCAGCTTATTTACGGCCAGGATTTCCAGATTCAAAAGCATGAGGAACTGGAACTGATAACATCCTGCCCGCAGGTTTCGGTCAGGGTGGCTATTGTGGTTGCTGCGGTACTGATAATCCCTGTGGTTGAGGAAATGCTTTTTCGGGGGCTGTTTCAGACGATGATACGCTCTTACATAGGAAAGCCATGGACTTCGGTTGCGGCAAGTTCGATTCTTTTTACGGCTGCTCACGCAAATGCAGCCCACTGGCCTGTGCTGCTGGCGCTTGCGATGTGCTTAGGTTATTCGTATGAAAAGAGCGGTTCGCTGTTTAGGCCGATTTTTATCCACATGTTTTTCAACGCAAGCAGTATTATAGCGACGCTGTATCTGACTTAGTTTGTATCGCCGATTAGCTCCTCGGACGGCTGCCGAAATGGGTGAAACTTTTGGGAGCAGGCGATGTCAGAACAACATCTTCGCCTGTAATGGGATGAGTAAAAGCCAAGTAAAATGCGTGCAGGCCTATACGCTTGATGGGGTTGGTTTTGGCACCGTATTTTTTGTCGCCTGCGACCGGACAGTTTATATCAGCCAAATGAACGCGAATCTGATTTTTGCGTCCGGTCTCGAGTCGGATTTCAAGCAGAGTGTAGTTGCCGGTTTTTTTGAGAATTCTGTAGTGAGTAACGGCAAATTTTGCGCCGGACTTTTCTTTGGGGATAGACGAGACTTTGTAATCGCCGGCTTCGAGAAGCCAGCTTTTGATTACGCCTTCTTTTTGATTTGGGCAGCCTTCGACGAGGGCGTAATATAATTTCTCGGTCTTGCCCCAGTTATTTTGCAGAAGCTCTCTTACTTTCTGGCTTTTGGCAAAAAGGATTACGCCGGAAACATCGCGGTCGAGGCGGTGGACAATAAAAATCCTTTTTTGCTTTTTCGAGCAGAGTTTGACATATTCATAAACGTTGCGATATAAGGTTTTGGTTTTTTCACTGTCAGTTGAAACAGAGAGGATGCCTTCAGGCTTCTCAACGGCGATAAGGAAGTCATCCTCGTAAAGAATCTTAAAAGGCAGTGCGGGTCCTGGCGGTTTTGGATGGTTGATTTCAATTGACTGGCCTGGAAGGAGCGTAATATCAGAGCGGTCGATTTTTCGGCCATCAATGGCAACCGTGCCGTATTTAATCAATTTGCGTGCCTTTGTGCGCGAGCGGTAGCCGAGCTTTTCGAGCAGAAAGTCGAGGATATTAATTTTCCGGTCAGCCGTGATTTTCATAATATGAATTGTATGTATATTTTAATCCGCAAACAAGAATGAATTGTAATACACCAAGTGCCTGTGGAACTTTTTTATTTTATTTTAGATTTTTTTTGCAGAATATTGATAATCCTTTCATAATAAGGGCTGCAAAAAAGCGCAGTTGACAAAAATTGAGCTTAAAAAAAGAAAGGGGACGAATATGGCAAAGGGAATCGTCGTATATTACTCACGAAGCGGTAATACAAAGAAAATGGCAGAATTCATAGCAGAGGGGATGAACAAGGGCGGTTTGGCGACCGAATGCAAAGCCGTCGATACAGTAAAGCCAAAAGATTTGCTCGTGTATGATGCGATAGTTATCGGCTCGCCCACCTATTACGGGCAAATGGCCGCGCCGATAAAAGAGCTATTCGATGAATTAGTCAGCAGTCACGGGGCACTTGACGGCAAAGTAGGGGCTGCGTTTGCAAGTGCGGCAAATATCGGCGGCGGAAATGAGACCACTATTATGGGCATTATCGAGGCAATGCTCATAAGCGGAATGATTGTACACGGCGACCCGCAGGGCGACCATTACGGCCCGGTCTCTATCGGTAAACCCGACCAGAGGGTGGAAAGTCAATGCCAGCGAAGAGGCCAGAGGATAGCGGAACTGACGAAGAAAATTAAAAGTTAAGAATTAAAAATTAAAAATTGTGGAAGTAAGACTGAATTTATAGATTTAGCCACCCCTCGATATTCGGAGGTTGGATTTCAGGGGGTATTTGGCGGTTTTGAGGGGGGAAAAAAATCTTGCTTTTTTGCTGTAAAAAACGCATTTTTCTTTGACAAACTGACTG
>Ga0315281_10008006_pt1 | contig 14794 bp, 15 predicted proteins | sample YL17G07_0_MG_FD_204540 | JGI IMG/M metagenome (GOLD analysis project Ga0315281, IMG submission 204540) | Sediment microbial communities from Yellowstone Lake, YNP, Wyoming, USA - YL17G07_0 | ecosystem: Environmental > Aquatic > Freshwater > Lake > Sediment | place: USA: Wyoming | collected...
CGTCCTGGTGGACGTGGTGGAGGGCATGCCCCAGGGCAAGGCCCTGGACCTGATGCAGGCCCGGCCCATTTTCGGCTTCAACGTGCAGGTGACGGGGGCCAATGATTATGAAGCGACGGCAGGTTCCCAGGTGGTGATCATCACGGCCGGCATCGCCCGCAAGCCCGGGATGAGCCGGGAAGACCTGATCAACACCAACAAGGAAATCGTCGCCAATGTCACCCGGCAGGTGGTGGCGAAATCGCCCCGGGCTTTTCTCATCGTGGTGGCCAACCCCCTGGATGCCATGTGCTATGTGGCCTACAAGGTGAGCGGACTGCCCCGCAAACGGGTGATGGGCATGGCGGGGATCCTGGATACGGCCCGCTATCGCTGTTTCATCGCCATGGAGCTCAAGGTGGCGGTGGAGGAAATTCAGTCCATGGTCCTGGGGGGGCATGGCGATGACATGGTGCCCCTGGTGAGCTATACCACCGTGTCCGGGGTGCCCCTGGCGGACCTCCTCCCCAAGAAACGCATCGAGGCCCTGGTGGAGCGCACCCGCAAGGGGGGCGGCGAGATCGTCTCGCTTCTCAAGACCGGTTCGGCTTTTTATGCCCCGGCCGCGGCGGCGGCGCAGATGGCGGAGGCCATTCTCCAGGACCAGAAGCGCCTGGTGCCGGTGTCGGCCTATCTCACCGGGGAATACGGGCTGGAAGACCTGTTCTTCGGGGTGCCGGTGATTTTGGGGGCCGGCGGGTTGGAAAAGATTTTGACCCTGGAACTTACTCCCCAGGAAGAGGCCATGCTGAAAAAATCCGCCGCCGCCGTGGCCAAGACCCGGGATGAGCTGGGGATGTGAGGCTGTCGGCGTAGTAGGTCTTGGGGGTGTCCGCCCTGGGATGAGCGCCCCCTCGCATTGTTACTTTTTTGACTGATATCGGTTCTGATCCCACTAAGCCTAGGAACAGCCTCGTGAACCGGGGAAGGCGATGCTCCTGAGATCCCTGGCCCGCGCCGCCTTTCGGGGGGGCCGGGAATTGCTGATGATTCCCGAGGGCGAACTGCGGGCGTGGGCCGAACGCCTGGGCCGGAGCCACCGGCAGGCCCAGGAGGCGGCCCTCGAGGCGGGCATTTTCCCGGAGTGTTATGAGCGCAACTTCCCGAGCTTGAGTCCGGCGGAGCAGTTGCGGCTGCTCCGGAGCCGCGTCCTGGTGGCGGGGCTGGGAGGCCTGGGGGGGCGCCAGGCCGAACTCCTGGCCCGTCTAGGGGTGGGGAGCCTCCGGCTGGCGGATGGCGACGTCTTCACTCCGCCCAATCTCAACCGGCAGATGCTGGCTACCCGGGAGACCCTGGGGTTGAATAAAGCCAGGGTGGTGGCCGGGCATCTCCTCACTATCAATGACGCCCTCCTGGTGGAGGCCTTCCCCGATTTTTTGACCCCCAAGAATCTTGAGTCCTGCCTGTCCGGGGCGCAGGTGGCCCTGGACGCCCTGGACACGCTGGCGGCCCGGCGCAGTCTGTTCGCCGCGGCCCAAAAGGCCCGGGTTGCCGTGATCCACGGCGCGGTGAACGGCGTTTTTGGCCACGTCCTGACCCTCATGCCCGGGGACCCGGTGGGCCTGGCCCATCTCGAGGCGGGAGGTCCGGAGGATGCGCCGGCGTCACCTCCCGGGGTCCTGGCCCCCACGGTGGCCCTGGTGGCCAGCCTCCAGGTCCAGGAAGCGGTCCGGTGGCTTTTGGGCCGGCCTCCCCTTTACCGGGGCCGCCTGGCCCACTTCGACGGCGAAACGGGGCGGCTGGAAATGATGGATTTGAAATAATGGTTTTTGCCTGGATTGATATTATATTAAAGGGGCGATCTGGCATTCTCATTTAAAACTCAGATAGCCAAAGGGGGCAATTTATGCTGGTCAAAAGGATTATCATTTGCCTTACGCTTGTTTCACTTCTGGGCGCCGCCTGCGCTCCCACCCTGACGCAATCCAGGGAAGACTATGTAAAAATGCATCCTGACCTTGATCCCAAGACAAAGGCCGCGATTGTAAATGGGGAAGCCACCGTGGGCATGACAAAGGAAGAAGTCAAGGCAAGCTGCGGGGTTCCTACTCTGGTCACTTCCGGGCCGGGTAAAACCGGGGAATATTGCGATCTGTGGGGCTACAAACGCTACGAGGTGCTTTTTGGAAAAGATGGCAAGGTAATGGAAGTTAAATAAAAACTGGCGTTTTTTCTCCGCCCGGCCTGGGGCATCAACCTTCGGGACTGTTGATCTCTTAATCTGCTTCGAAAAGTTTTTCGTAGGGTGCGCACTGCGCACCATATCCGGATGGTGGCGGGCACGGAGGCCCGTCCTCCCGAATTTTTTATGAGTTATGGGGTGAGCCGAAAACTGGTGTTTAACTGCCCCCTTGAACCAACAGCTCGGTCTCTTTGATGGCAAAACTTCCTGGAAAAGGGAGACTTAAGCTCTGATCATCCGCCGCCGATGGGCGGAAAGAGCCCCAGGCGCTCATCGCCCTGGAGCAGGAAGTCCATTTCCCGGCGCCGGCCGTTCACCATGATGAGAGTGACTTCCTCAGGCGGCAGGCCCAGCTCCGCGATCACCCGGGCCACCGGCGTCCCCGGCGGCACTGTAAGAGAAATGCCCGCATAGGGGTTGTAGCCGGGAATATGTCGGCGCAGGGTGGCGTTCAGGAAGATTTGCAGAGGCATGGGTGGTGGTTAGTGGTTAGTGGTTAGTTGTCAGTCGTCAGTTGTCAGTTGTCAGTCGTCAGTTGTCAGTTGTCAGTTGTCAGTCGTCAGTTGTCAGTCGTCAGTCGTCAGTTCAGAAACTTAATTCTTCATCGCCGGCAAAAGAATAAATCGAGCCTCCAAGTATTCCGGGTATCTTTGGGCTGGTGAAGCAGGGCTATGGCTGCGCCTCGCCAGGCCGATGTTTACGGGTGGAGCAGGCGCCCTCGCCTGCAAAGAACCGCCGGGGGTGGCTGTTCCACATCCTCGGCCCTCCCCGCCAATCCTCACAAATCTCCCAGCACCGAGTCCACTTCCTGGTCCGTGAAGTCCCAGGTGACGTTATGGGGTTTCAGGTTTTCCTTGAAGAACTCCGGCAGCCGGTCGTGGGCCTTGGTGAAGCCGGCGTCCCGGTTGAAGCTGAGTTCGTCCTGGAGGATGCGCCGGCCCAGGGTTAGCACGTCGTCGGTGGTCAGGCTCAAGCCGTATTGGGCGTTCAGCATGTCCACGACGCAAGGCAGGGCCTCGGGGTTGTCCAGAATCGCGAAGGCGGTGAACAGGCACAGGCCGGTGGAGTCGATGGCCGCGGTGGCGATCTGCAGGGAGCGGGACAGTTCGATATTGCCCTCTTTCTTCAGGGGGTCGCCCTCGCCGCCGCATTTCAGGAGGTTGGTGGCCACGCCGTACCCGGCCGTATGGTCGGCCCCCATGGGGCTGGTGGCGAAGGTCAGGCCCACCCCCTTTTCGGCCCGGGGATCGTAAGCCGGCAGGCCCTGGCTCTTCACCGCCGGCACCCGGTCCACCCCCAGGGCCCGGCCGGTGAAGACCGAGCCGTTGCCGACGATCAGGCCCCAGGGATCGACGCGCCGCACTTTTTTCAGCATCTTGATGGCGGCCGGGCCATCGCCCCAGGGGATGGCGCTCCCTTCCATAAGGACGCCCAGGGTCACGCCCATTTCGATGGTGTCCAGCCCTAAATCATCACAGATCCGGTCCAGGTGGGCGATCTCGTCCAGGTTTTTGATGAGGGTGTTGGCCCCCAGGGCCCAGATGGTTTCGTACTCAAACCCGGACGTCAGGTATTTTCCCTTGGCGTCATGATAGCGTTGCGAGCACTGGATCAGGCAGCCCGGATGGCAGCCTTCCTTGGTTTTGCCGCCCCGCTGTTTAATCAACTCCGCCATCCGTTCGCCGCTGATGTCTTCGGCAAATTGAAACCGCCCCCGCCGGAAATTCTGGGTGGGCAGGGCGCCGGCCTCGTTGACGATATTGATGAGCACCGCGGTGCCGTAAGCCGGCAGGGCCTGGCCGCTGACCGGGTGCGCCACGATGAAACCGGCCCATTTCCGGGCCGCGGCTGTGAATTTTTCCGGGTCCGCCAGGGGGACGGCGCCGGCGCCGGCGTCGTCCACCACCAGGGCCTTGAGATATTTGGCGCCCATCAGGGCCCCCAGGCCGCCCCGCCCCGCGGCCCGCCCGGGCCGGCCGGCCGGGTCGGCAAAATTGATGCTGGCCGCGCTCAACCGTTTTTCCCCGGCCGGGCCGATGCTCATCACTCCCACACCCCGCCCGAACCGTTTCCACAGGCGGGCCATGGTCTGGTAATTGCCCAGGCCCACGTATTCATCGGCGGGAATAAATTCCACCCCGTTTTTGGAAATCTTCACCAGGGAAAAGGCGCCGTCTTGGGGCTTGCCTTCCAGCACCACGGCTTTGACCCCGAGGCGGGCCAGTTTTTGGGACAGGATCCCCCCGGAATTGCTCTCCTTAATGGCGCCGGTCAGGGGCGATTTGCCCCCCATGGAGATGCGCCCGGAGTTGGCGGCCATGGTTCCCGTCAACAGGCCGGGAGCCGCCACCAGTTTGTTGGCGGCCGACAGGGGATGGCAGGTGGGTGGCACTTCATCCCGGACCAGTCGGGAGGTCAGGGCCCGCCCCCCCAGCCCGGCATAGGCGGCAGGAACTTCTTGCCAGCGAAAAGTTCTGTTCGCCATATTGAGGCGTAAAATCCTGGCCATGACGTTCTCCTTTCCAGGAGGCGGTTTCTTTTTCCCCGGCTTCAGTTAAAGCCCAGCCCAGTGCCCGTTTACATCATACCCCATGACCGGGGCCTGTCAATCTGGAAGTGTCGGATAGTCCTGTAAAGATATTCTGAGGCCGAGTCGCCGGATATCCGGCGATAATGGTAGTCGGCCACACCCCCAATCTGTTATCATGGCCCCGGGCGAGGGTGCGCCAAACCAGGCCGGGAAATTTATTCAGGGCGCGCCCGGAGGCCCGCCCCACTGTCCAAAAATCTGGGGCCGGGCCATCGTCCCGGCCACCGCCAGGGACATGTGACTGCTTTGAAAAGTTCAATGTTCAAAGTTGAAAGTTCAAAGTTAATGCAGGGTGCGCACCGCGCACCACTGGATCGAGCCGGGTCTGAAAAGTTCAAGGTTCAAAGTTTAAAGTTAATGTAGGGTGCGCAATGCGCACCATTGCTGCCGATGGTGGCGGGCGAGGACGCCCGCCCTACGAAATTTTCATGATTTATGGGTGAGCCAAAGGCCATGAGGAACTGGTTTGAAAAGTTGAAGCGTCGGGTGCGTCTCACGCACCATTAAATCTGGCTGGTGGCGGGCGAGGACGCCCGCCCTGCCAATTTTTTCAGGCTTTATCGGTGTGCCCGGGCTCATGTGCAACTGTCTTGAAAATGGTGACCCCAGGCTGTAGGGGCGAGGTCTCCTCGCCCTCCAAAGCGGGCGGGGGGACCCCACCCCTACGGAACAGACCAACCTTATAGCTGAATGCCGGCGGCTGACTATTACTTTGCCGCAGAAAGGGAAGCAATATGACCGAATCCGTCGAGCTGACCCGAGATGGAGACATCGCCCGGGTCATCTTAAACCGGCCCCGGGCCTTCAATGCCATTGACCTGGACCTGGCCGAACAGTTTGCCGCACACCTGACGACTCTGGCCGCAGATCAAGAAGTGCGTGGCATCGTCATCTCCGGGGCGGGCAAGGCCTTCTGCGCCGGGGGTGACTTGAAATACTTTTTGGCTTATCCCCCCGGGGTGGCCGCCGCCTTCCACGAAGTGGCCGGCCGTTTCCATCAAGCCGTCCTGGAGATTCGCCGCATGCCCAAACCGGTCATCGCCGCGGTTAACGGCGTTGCCGCCGGCGGGGGGTTTTCCCTGGCCCTGGCCTGCGATTTCCGGGTCATGGGGAAGTCAGCCGTGCTCAAACAGGCTTACACCTCGGCCGGCCTGAGCATGGACGGCGGCGGTTCTTTTACCCTCCCCAGAATGGTGGGATTGGCTCGGGCCCTGGAAATTGCGGCCTTTGATCGGCCCATCTCCGCGGAGCAGGCTTATACCTGGGGCTTGGCGACGAAAATCACCGAGGACGACCGCGTCCTGGAAGAGGCCATGAATCTGGGCCGCACCCTGGCGGGCATCTCCCTTAACGCCTTCGGCTGGGTGAAGCGGCTGCTGACCGACTCCTTTGACACCGCCCTGGAGGGGCACCTGGAGCGTGAGCGCTGGGGGTTGGCCAGTTGCGCGGCCCATCCGGAAGGGCAGGAAGGATTGCAGGCCTTTGTGGAGAAGCGCAAACCCGAATTCAGGAGGTCTCCGGGCGGCGCAGGCGAATAAAATAGAGGCTGGCGAAGGCGGTGCTGCTGAGTCTATGGGAGTAGGCGTCATAACGACGCAGGCAAATGTCGTCGTAGTCCACCCCCGGGGCCAGGCCCAGGGCGCGATCCCAATCCCCGCCGCTCGCCATGACCAGGGCCTGGAGCAGGACCTGGCCGCCGTTGCGGGCCGTGGGATCCAAAGCATAGGCGGCCCCGCAAGAGCAAAAGCCGCCGTCGAATTCGTACCACAGGCCGCCGTCCAACTCCTTCGGCCGGGGAATCTCCGTCCCGCAAAACGGACAACGGACCGGCCGGTTTTGCTCGTTGAATAATCTGGGCATGCTTTATTTTCCCTTCCGGCAGAGTTTAAACAATTTATCCGGATTTTGCCAGGGCTGCATCCCACATCTTTCTAATTGACACCCCGGCATCGGCTGGTTAAATTGGGATGAGTCAAAAGTGAAAGGAGAGGAACTTATGGCTGAAAAGCTGATAGCATTCACGGAGCAGGAGATCATGCAGATCGAGGCCATCGTCATTGACAAGGATGGCGAGGAGGCTTTGAAGTATTTGGCCGGTCTGGTGGATCGGATCAAGGGCCATCTCGGCCATGCCTGCGGCCCGAAAGTCGAAGGCGGACCTCCGGGCCGGGGTTGATGCCCCACCAGTCTTGGCAGGGATTGTCGGGGCACGGCCCTGCCGTGCCCGGTCGAACTTTGCGGATCAGGGTAGCTTCAGATAATTAGCGGCGCAGAGCACCGTTGCCTATGAATCCGGGGGATAGGCTGGCCCTGGTGGCCGACACCCACTCCTATCAGGCCGGCCTGCCCCCCCTCCTCTCTTTTTTCCAGCGCCAGGGGGTGCGCCGTCTCGCCTGTCTGGGCGACTGCGGCCCGGAGCCCTTCCGGCCCTGGCTGCTGCAGGGTCCGGAGTACCGCCTCTATTGGCTCTTCGATGTCAACGGTCCGGAGCTGCCCGAAGCCACCCGGAGCGGCATGGCCCTGGAACTGGCCGGGGGGATCTATCTCTCCCACACCCGCGCCACCCTGTGGAGCCACTTTAAGGACCGGATCAGCGCTTACCAGAGTAACAGGGGGGTCGGCCGGCCCCCCTTGCTTCTCTGTCACGGCCACACCCACGTTCCCGGCGTCACTCTTTATACCCCGCCGGTGAGCAAGCTCCTGTATATCAATGACGCGGTGCGACCCCAGCAGTTTCAGGCCCGGCAGGCTTGCCTCAGCCTGGCGCCCGACTCTATCTACCTGATCGTCCCCGGGGCTTTCACCCTGGAGGAAGGCCGTTTTCCCGCCTTCAGCTTCGCGGTGCTGGACCCCACCGCCTCCCGCCTGGCCATGGTTTCTCTCAAGGAACTTGCGAGTCTGGAATCATTAGAGCTTTTCCCTGCTTGAGTTCCTCCCACACCAGCCGGTCCGTGGGAAAGGCCAGGGGCTCCGGGGGGGCGATCATTGGGAAGAAGGCCGCCTCGGCCAGGTCGTCCCCGGGGTTAAGCGCCCCGCCCACCACCTCTCCCGCAAACCAGATGCCCACCGTCAAGCGCTCCGGGTCATGGAAATTGCTGTGTATGGCCAGGACCTGGCCCACCGCCACCGCCAGGCCGGTTTCCTCCAGAAATTCCCGGGCGGCCGCGGCCCGCACCTCTTCGCCCCATTCCACGTAGCCGCAAGGCAAACACCAGGCGCCGCCGTAAGGCTCCCCGGCCCGCCGGCCCCAGAGAATCTCCTGGCCCCGGCGGATCACCACCGCCACCCCCACCGCGGGGTTGACATAGAGCACCCGGGCGCAGCTCCGGCAGACCAGGCGGGACTGGCCGCCCCGGGGCCGCCTTTCTAGCATCCCACCGCAGCAGGGGCAAAACCGGTAATCGGAAGAATTGCAGGATACCATGGGCAGCGACGAAATTTAAAACCCCTTGATCTATTCAAGGGGTTTTTTATTTTTAAAATTTTAAGTCAATTAATCATCATTTTTTGTTCCACCCCATTTCGACAATTTAGCGAATTTACCCGTATGGTTTCCCCAGGTTGAGACATACCATATCTCATCGAGATCGGGGTGAAGACCATCGGGAAAAGCCAACCTGAATGCATGCAGCATTTTATTCCGGCTTAAATTGCCTTCAATCAGAAGAATTGTGATAAATCCATCCTTCTTATAAGGAAGGAGTTTTTGTATTTTTTCTTTGGTGGTCAAGTGCTCGTCTATTCTTGCGGGGAGGGAATCATTTTTTTCAGGATGCCTACGTATAAAAAAGATACCGTGGGTTCCATTACTTGATTTTTCTACTCTAAGTGCGAAAGGAATCCCTGGGAGACTGTTGAAATCATATTCGCCATCCGCCAACTTAGGCGATTCCTGGGCGATCCAGGTCTTGAGCGCATTTTTAATCGCCGACCAATCCTGCCCTATTTTCACTGGATAATATTCATCCGAGTAAATAACCAATTCATATGGCGGCGCCGGCAATTCGGACGCAAGCTTTGCCATGGCCTTTTTAAACCAATCGTTTTGGGTTTGCTGGTTTTGGAAGGTGGAAATGGAGGTGTGTTCAATGGCAAATGGTCCCGCAATCGCGTCAATGTCTTTGGATTGGCGATTTTCTTTATCTGGTCTCTGATCAATACAGAGGTCTGGGTACCCACTATCTCGAAGATACGCAACGAAAGCTTCTATAGCCACACAATCTTTCATGATATTCGCAACTTATGATCTGAGAGGTAAAATACGCACCCTGGCTCGACCCGGTTCAAGCGTTATTATAGCTCTTTTTTCAATTTCACTTTGGAATCTTTTCAGAGAGTCGATAACCAAGTCCCCAATCGCTTCCGGGAGAATATTTTGCGTACGGACCTGGATGACACTCGGGCCTTCTGCTTGCGTAGCCGCCAGAAGGGCCGAGAAATCAAGGTCATGGGTAAATCATTGTAGCCGCTATCCCTGGCCCATGTCATGATCTCACGGTCGCTGGCTGTGGGTGACCCCACCTGGGACCAGTGAATCGCCTCAAAGCCGGCGTTGGTGAACACCTGCACCCACCGAGGCGGTAAGTTCATGTCGATCAAGATTTTCATGACAAGGCCAGAGGCACTTCTCTTTCCTCGACTCGCCAGGCAGCGTATGACAAGGCCTCCAATATATCCTCTCGCTCCAGGTAGGGATAATCGGCAAGAACTTCGTCAACCGTTTTGCCGGAAGCGACCAATCCCACAATCGTCCCAACCGTTACGCGCATCCCACGGATGCAAGGTTTACCTCCCATGACCTCGGGATTAAAGGTTACGCGGGTCAGATTATGCATTTCCGTTTTCAGCCTCCTGTATAAATAGTCAATGCCTATTATACATTAATAGGGCTTCCCTGTGGAACATACTGAAAGATATAAATATTTCCTCCCAATGCGTCATGAACCCGGATCGAAATGAGCCCACAACGAAAGCCGCCGCCCTACCCTATTTCCACACCCCGTCGATAACCGCCTGGCATTTCGGGCATTGGCCGTCCTGCAGGTGGTAGCGGCGGATGGAGTAACCCCACCGTTCGATGAGCAATTCGCCGCAGGCGTAACAGTAAGTGTTTTCCCCCCCCTCCTCCCCGGGAATGTTACCGGTGTAAACGTAGCGCAGGCCCGCCTGCTGACCGATCTCCCGGGCCCGGCGCAGGGTTTCCACCGGCGTGGCGGGGCGGTCCTGCATCTTGAAAGTGGGGCGAAAGGCCGTGACGTGCCAGGGGATCCCGACGTTCACGCCTTTGACGAACTGGGCGATATCGGTGAGTTCCTCTTCGGAGTCGTTCAGCCCGGGAATCACCAGGGTGGTCACTTCCACCCAGACTCCCCGGTTTTTGAGGAGGGCGATGGTGTCCAGGACCGGCTGCAGCCGCGCTTTGCAAATCTTCCGGTAAAAGTCGTCCCGGAAACTCTTTAAATCAATGTTGTCGCCGTCGATGAACTCGGCCAGGGCGCCGGCCGAGGTCTCGGTCATGAAGCCGTTGGAGACAAAGACGTTGCGCAGGCCGTGCGCATGGGCCAGGCGGCCGATGTCCTGGGCGTATTCCATGAAGATGGTGGGCTCGGTATAGGTGTAAGAGATGCTGGCCGAGTGGCTGGCCAGGGCATAGCTGACGATGGCCTCCGGCTCCCGCTCCTCCCCAATGACCCTGCCGCTGTGCTGCCGGGGGTACTGGGAAATATCGGCATTCTGGCAGTGCAGGCAGGCGAAGTTACACCCCACGGTGGCAATGGAATAGGAGCGGCTGCCCGGCAGGAAGTGGAACAGGGGTTTTTTCTCGATGGGATCGATGTGTTCGGCGATCACCTTGCCGTAAACCAGGGTGTAGAGGACGCCCTCCCGGTTTTCCCGGGTGTGGCAGATTCCCCGTTTCCCCGGATCGATCTTGCATTCGTGGGCGCACAGATGGCAATGTACCTTCTGGTCTTCCAAGGTTTCCCAGAATCTCGCGGCGTGCATGATATTTCTCCTTCCGGCATTTTCCTCAAGATATACCCCCCGGGCGATCCTGAACGAAGGGATCATTCTTTGACTTTTAAAATAATAAGACTTTTCGCTTCATCTGAAAATGCTCTTTGGTAGCCGCAAGCTTTAGCTTGCGCCGGCTGAAGCCTGCGGCTACAGAGGCGAAATCTTCAAGATGCGCTCAAAGGGGTGTTTTCTTGTAGGGGCGGACCCACGTGTCCGCCCTGAATTTCGGGCGCTCACGCGGGTGCGCCCCTACAGGGCGAAGGCTACCATATACTATGAGCGTATCTTGGTATAAATCATGATGGTTGGCTCAGAATGACAGGTTCGCTTCAACAGAGTTTTTCACCAGAAGATAGGGCCCCATCAAGCCCGGCAGCCCCAATGGCCAATTTTCAGACGCCACCATCTTGTCAAAATCTTTCTGGTTATTATTAATACTATAAGACTTATGGAGCCGGGACAAGCCCGGTTCCCGCCGGGTGAGCGCGTAAGTCCGGTGCGGCTGGCGACGACACCTTCCTCGGCCGCCAATTTCTTGTCAGTCCGGCAATTATATGGTAATAATTCTGCGGATACGGTGGGCGTAGCTCAGGCGGTAGAGCACCGGGTTGTGGCCCCGGCGGTCGCGGGTTCAAGTCCCGTCGCTCACCCCATCCAACCCCGGACCCGGAAGGCCAGCCGGCAGTCCGTTGGGACATGATGTGGCCACTTCCTTCGTTTCGGGAAGTTAGAGGGGGAAAACCATGAATCTAGCCGAACGTCTTCTGAAAGCCCAGGTATTGACCCCGGAGCAGTTGGGGCGGGCTTTGGATCGTCAAAAATTATCTCGGGGCTTCCTGGCCAAGCATCTGCTGGATCTGAACCTTATCGACCCGGAAGTGTTGGCCAAGTTTATCACCCCCTATCCCCCGGTGCCCCAAACCTTTGCAGAGATGGGCATTCCGGAAAGCATGCTGGCCCAGCTCATGCTCAAACATTGTTTCTTCCGGGATGCGGCCAGCTCCCGGGATATGGCCGAAGCCATGCGCATCCCGGAACACCTGGTGGAACAGCTCATCAATTATCTGAAGACTCAGAAATGCATCGATATCAGGCCCCGGGATGTCCTCAGGCCGGAACCCGGACACCTGGCGGTGGACATTCATTACACCTTAAGTGAGTTGGGGAAGAACCGGGCCGAGCAATTCCTGGAATTGAACAGTTACGTGGGCCCGGCCCCGGTACCCTTAAAAGACTATTGGGATTGGGTGGAGGCCCAGACGGTTCAGCGGGTGGAAGTGAGCGAGGAGCGCCTCCGGGAGGTCTTCAAGGATTTTGTAGTGCCGGAGGAGATGTTTTATAAGATCGGTCCGGCGGTCATCAGCGGCCGGGCCGTCTTCCTCTTCGGGCCTTCCGGAAACGGCAAGACCCTGATTGCCAAATGCGTCGGCGACGTTTTCGAAGATGCGGTCTTCATCCCTTACGCCCTGTATGTGCACGGCCAGATCGTCCGGCTCTTTGACGAAGTCAACCATAAACCGATTTATTTACCCTCGGACGCCCCGAAACACGATGGCCGCTATGTGCTCTGCCGCCGCCCGGTGGTGGTCACCGGGGGGGAGATGACGAACGACTCCCTGGAATTGCAGTTCAACCCGATACTGCGGTACTATGAGGCCCCCCACCAGCTCCGGGCCAATAACGGCGTTTTCATCATCGACGATTTCGGGCGCCAGAAGGTTTCCCCCCGGCAACTGCTCAACCGCTGGATGCATCCCCTGGAAAGCCGCATGGATTTTCTCACCCTGCACACCGGTCAGCAGTTCTCGGTGCCCTTTGACATGCTCATCATCTTTTGCACCAACCTGGACCCCTTCAGCCTGGCGGATGCCGCCTTCCTGAGGCGGATTCGCCACAAGATTTACATCGGCCACGTTTCTCCGGATGATTACCTGGAAATCTTTCGCCGGGCCTGCGCCCTGCAAGATATTCCCTTCCAGGAAGATATTGTCCGGGAAATGATGGCGCGCCATTATTTCCAGGCCTCCCGGCCCCTGGATGCCTGCCACCCCCGGGACCTCATCGACAATCTGGTGGACCTGGCCAAGTTCACCGGCCAGGAGCCGCGGCTCACGGCCGAGAGCCTGGACTATGCCTTCCGTTCCTATTTCGTCAAGCCCACGGGCGTGGCCGATCACGATATGGTGCCTGACGGGCCGAAGCCCATGTCTTGACATGACCGGCTGGCGCTTGGTATCCATGAACAGCTCCCCCGAACCCACACCCGGCGGTGCGGCGTCGCCCGATCCTGGCGACGCCCCCATTAGCCATCATGCCTGAGTCAACTCCCTTTTGCTTCGTCCATTGCGCCGACCTGCATCTCGACAGCCCTTTTGAGGGCATCCACAACCTTAACCCCGACATTGCCGCGATCTTGCGGGACGCCACCTTCAGGGCCTTCGACCAGGTCATCAATCTGGCGCTCCGGGAAAATGCCGATTTTATCATCGTGGCCGGGGACGTTTACGACGGGGCCGACCGGAGCCTGCGGGCCCAGTTGCGCTTCCGGGACGGCCTGAGAAAAGCCACCGCCGCGGGCATTGCTTGCTTCGTGGCCCACGGCAATCACGATCCCCTGTCGGGCTGGGAGGCGAAGCTGGAGATGCCGGCTGGGGTCCAACGCTTCGGCCCCGAGATGGCTCAACCGTTAGCCGCTACCCGCAACGGGCAGATTCTGGCCCACCTTTACGGCATCAGCTACCCGGTCCGGGACGTGCGGGAAAATCTGGCTCCCCAATTCCGGCGCCAGGACCAAGGCCCCTTCGCCATCGGCGTCCTCCATTGCAACGTCGGCGGCAACCGCAACCATGACAACTATGCGCCCTGCACCTTGACGGATCTGCTGGATGGCCGGATGGACTACTGGGCCTTGGGGCATGTCCACGCGCACCAGGTTTTGCGGCAGCAAGACCCGTGCATCATCTACCCGGGCAACACCCAGGGGCGAAACCCCCGGGAAACGGGCCCCCGAGGGTGTTACCTGGTGCGGGTGGGGGCTTCCGGGCGCGCCACCTGGCAATTCGTGGCCACCGACGTGGTGCGCTGGTTCGTCCGGGACCTGGATATCGCCGGGCTGAACTCCCTGGATGAACTTATCGAGGCCCTGGAACATACCCGGGAGGAGGTCCGGGGCGAGGCGGAGGGGCGGGCCGCGGTCCTGCGCCTGTCCCTGGGCGGGCGCGGGGCGGTGCACGGGGAGCTCCGGCGCATCGACCCGGAAAACGATCTGGCCGCAAGATTACGGGCAGGAGAGACCGACCGCCTTGATTTCGTTTGGGTGGAATCGCTCCAGAACCGCACGCGCCCGCCCCTGGATCTGGCCCAGCGCCGCGCGGTCCAGGATTTCGTGGGCGACTTTCTCCAGGCGGCGGAGGCTATCCGCACCACCGAAAACCCTGGCGGCGCCTTGCGCCAGGTCCTCAGCCAGCGCCCGGAGCACCGGGCCGCGGCCCGGCAACTGGAAGGGTTCTCGGATGACGACCTGGCCTCAATGCTGGATGAGGCCGAAGCCCTGGGTTTGGACCTGCTGTTGCCCGAGGACCTTTAGCACGCGGTGGAAAAACGCGCCAAAAGGACTGTAAGATCTCTGAAAAAGTAGTTGAGGGAGGGGGCCAGGGGTTTCCACAGGCGAGGACGCCTGTGCCACTGACCCCTGCCCCCTCCCTCAAGCTCCCTCCCCAAACCCCTTAAGGGGAAGAGAAGTGGCTGGCAAGTCGGGGCCCAAGACACCGCCTTGCCAGCCCCATCTGCGGGTTGGGAGGGGTGGCTTGGGGGGAGGGCAGGGACCTGAGGTCCCTGGCCCACCCCCCAAAAGACTTTCGCAAGGGCCTTATTATTTCCATGTGGATCAGCGGCTTTCACATCGACGGCTTCGGCCTATACCATGATCAAGGGGCCCTCAACCTCCCCAACGGCCTCGTCTTGTTCAC
>Ga0315281_10008007_pt1 | contig 14793 bp, 14 predicted proteins | sample YL17G07_0_MG_FD_204540 | JGI IMG/M metagenome (GOLD analysis project Ga0315281, IMG submission 204540) | Sediment microbial communities from Yellowstone Lake, YNP, Wyoming, USA - YL17G07_0 | ecosystem: Environmental > Aquatic > Freshwater > Lake > Sediment | place: USA: Wyoming | collected...
AAGAAGATGGGGATATGGAGTGGCTGATATGAATTTAGTTCCAGGGCATTCCACATGCGCAGGTTGTGGCTCTTCATTAGCCATAAGGCAAGTTTTGGAAGCAACTGGCAATGATGTGATTGTTTGCATCGCAACTGGGTGTTTGGAAGTGACGACCACGCAAATCCCGACAACCTCATGGAAAGTCCCGTTGGTTCATGTCACTTTTGAGAATGCGATTTCAGTTGCGACAGGGGTCAAAGCCGCGCTTGAATATTCAGGAAATAATCACACACAAGTAATTGCTCTTGGTGGGGATGGTGGATTGGCTGACATCGGATTCGGAGCCTTGTCCGGTTCTCTTGAAAGAGGGGATGACATTCTGATTATTTGTTATGACAATGAGGCTTATTCAAATACGGGAATGCAGAGATCTGGCTTGACTCCAATGTATGCCGCGACTTCTACTTCACCAGCAGGAAAAAAAGAGTGGAAGAAAGATTTGCCTTCGATTGTTGCAGCTCACAACATCCCTTATGTGGCTACTGCTTCGATAGCTTTCCTACAAGACCTGAGAATGAAAATACAGAAGGCGATGAAAATGAAAGGGCCTAGATACATTCACATTCACATCCCTTGCCCGGTCGGATGGGGGTTCGATTCTTCCAAGACTATTGAGATAGCAAGGTTGGCAGTTCAGACAAGTATGTGGCAGTTGTATGAGATTGAGAATGGTGTGAAGAGAATAACAATCGAGCCAGGTAAAAAGCCAGTTTCTGAATATCTGCTTAAGCAGGCCAGGTTCAAACACCTGACAGATGAGCAGATCAAGGAAATTCAGGACAGAATTAATGGTTCATAGTGTATTTTTTCTTTTGCGTTAAATCAATTATTATGAAAATATGCATTGCAGGTAGTACTGGCGGTCATCTGCTTCAACTACTTCAACTTAAGCAAACCTATAGCGAGTTCGACCATTTCTTCCTGACATTCAAAAGACCGATGAGTGAGAGTCTGGCAAAAAAGGAAAAGGTTTTTTTCGTCAAGGACCCAGGGAAAAATCCTCTGAATCTTTTGATAAACACTCTCCAGAGCCTTTCAATTTTCATCAAACAGAAGCCGGATGTTGTCATTTCCACTGGTGCTGGGGTCGCTGTTCCAATCTGCTACTTTGCAAAAATGTTCGGTAAAAAAGTTATTTTCATAGAATCATTCTCCAGAGTTGACAGCCCATCATTATCCGGTTCTCTAGTCCATCCTATTGCCGATTTGTTTATCGTCCAGTGGAAGCCACTTCTGAAATTTTACAATAAAGCAGTTTACGGAGGCTCGATATTTTGATTTTCGTCACAGTTGGAACACATAATCAGGGGTTTGAGAGGCTGGTAAGAAAAATCGATGATTTGGTTGAAAAGAAGAAGATTAGAGATAAGGTTATAATTCAAACTGGCTACACGGAATACAAACCAAAAGCATGCAAGTGGTTTAAGTTTGTCAGTCCTCAAGAGTTTGAGAAAATCTGTAAAAAATCTAGTTTAATAATTACACATGCTGGTGTTGGTTCAATAATGACATGCCTGAAGTTCAGTAAGAGTATAATAGTCGTGCCTAGATTGAAAAAATTCAATGAACATAAAGATGATCATCAGTTGCAGATAACAAAAGAATTGGAAATTCAGGGAAAGATTCTAGCTGTTTACGATGTTGATAAACTGGAGAACATGATTTCAAGAGCAAGAACTTGGAAACCTAAAAAAACATCTAAGGAAAATAAAATTTTATCTTTAGTTGACAATTATTTAAAGAGTTTGATTTGAAAATGAAGATAGGAATAGTCTTAAGCAAGTGCCATTGGCATGGTTCATCTAGGTATGTTTTAGAGGCATCTCAATATTTCACCAAGAAAGGTCACGAAGTGCATATCTTTGCAAATAAATTTGATATCTTGGATAACGAAAAAATAATTTTTCATAAAGTTCCAACATTTTCTTCAAACTATTATATAAACGAGGGAACTATAAGTTTGCTTGAAACAATTCTGCTAAAATTCCATTCTTTTGATGTCACTCTAGCTCAACCCACGCGCTACTTCTCCCCAGATGTGGCGGAAGTGCAGTTTGTATTTAAAAGATGGATGGATTACAAGAAAAGTCTTGGAATGAAGATTGAATTTTTTGATAAAATTCTTTCTTTCTTTGAAAGTTTGAATATAAAAAAAGCAAAGAAGGTAATAGCCATATCGAATTCTGTGAAAGAGGACATTATCAAATATTATAAAATTCCTGAAGAAAAAATCCATGTGATTTACAGTGGAGTTAATTTAGAAGAATTCAACCTAGACAATAGAAAATTTCGGGATGAAATAAGAGAAAAACATGGAATTTCTCCTGGCGACATCCTACTTATTTTAGTAGGAAATCCTTACGGAAGAAAAGGACTAGAGTTTGTTCTCAGAGCTTTGTCAAAAATCAAACAGAAGAATGTAAAGCTTCTTGTTTCTGGCAAGGACGAACCCGGTGAATTTCAATCACTCATCAACGAGCTTGGTTTGACTGGTAGGGTTGTTTTTCGCGTCGGTCTATATACAGACATAAACAAATATTTTTCAGCAGCGGACATTTTTGTTCTACCTAGTTTATATGAAACATTTGGCCTTGTGGTTATAGAGGCCATGGGTTCAGGGTTGCCAGTTATAGTTAGTAACGGCGAGTTCATTGGTGCGTCTGAGCTGATTGAAGATGGCAAGGATGGCTTGCTGTTGAAAGACCCAAAGAATTTTGAAGATATTGCAGAAAAATTAAAGTTTTTGATTGAAAATGAGAATGTAAGAAAGCAAATGGGTAAAGAGGCAAATAACAAAGCAAGAAAATATACGTGGGGGAGAACAGCTGATGAAATGTTAGAAGTTTTGGAAGAAGCTGCTAAAATGTGAAATTATTATTTTAATTTATTTTTTCTTGAAAACAGAATGTCTCATTCTATAAAGATGCCTTAAAACAGTTTTTGGACTCCTGACAGTTGCTATTAAAAAGTATTTTATTCCAGCGCCGCTCTTCAACATATTAATCGTTTTAGAAAAAGCTTGCTCACCCACAGCCTGCTCACGAATTTCACAAATTTCCTGTGGTGTGAATTCTGGCGTTTTTATCATCGCGTCTAGATTGAGGAATCCTTCTTCTATTTCTTTCCCATCTTCTCTAGTCAAGTATCCCTTTTTCCTACTTATAGTATACATGCGTGTCCCGTAGAATGGATTTGCTATGAAGAAGCTGCAGGATTTTGCACCTATTGATCTCAACTTTCTGGCAAATTCTATGGTTGCTTTTATGTTATCTTTCGTCTCCCCAGGCATTCCTATAACAAAGAAGCAACCCACATCAATCCCAACTTTCTTGCAGAGAGCAACAACTTCTTCAACCTTTTTCAAATCCAGATTCTTTCCAACTATTTTGTTAACAACCTCTTGAACGCCCGATTCTGGCGCGACATATATTTCTTTACAGCCGGCTTCTTTCATCTTCCTCAAAAGTTTTTCATCAAGAGTGTCTGCACGCAGCCCATTGGGGGCAAACCAAGATATGTTCAACTTTTTCTTTATGATCAGGTCGCATATGGCTTCCATCCTCTCCCTATCAAAAGACATGTTGTCGTCTTCAAAAGATATTTCTTCAATCCCATAATCCTTTATCAATTGTTCAATCTCAGCTATAACATTCCCAGGGCTCCTTGCCCTCCAAACTCTTCCCATCGTCAAGTTAATAGAACAGAAAATGCAGTTGAACGGGCAGCCTCTGGAAGTTATGACTGTAGCTAAACGCTTAGGGCTGGCTCTAGACATCTGCAAGGACTTGGCAGCTTCAAAATATTTTTCCATCGGTAGCAGATGCCTTGCTGGAAACGGTGATTCATCCAAGTTTTTGATCGGTTCTCTCGGCTTATTGATTATGATTTCATTGTTTTCTTTGAAAGCCATCCCATCAATTTTTTTCAGTGTGGAATTATCAAGTGTACCTTGTTCTATAGCTCTAACCAACCCCAGAAAAGTATACTCCCCTTCACTCATCACGGCAAAATCTACGTTTTCGTTTGAAAGGCAGTCTTTTGGCCTGACAGATGCATGAGGCCCTCCAAGAACCACAGTTATTTTTTTATCAGCATTTTTAACAGCCTCTGCTGTCCAATAGGGGCTTCTAGCATGCGCACTCAAAGACATTATTCCAACTATTTGAGGAGAGATTTCTTTAACCTTTTTTGTTATTTCTTCATAACTCAAACCGCAATATTTCTGTTCATCTTTTTTATGGGTGTTTTTCCAACCTTCTGCTAAAGTGTCCAAAATAACTACTTCATAACCATTTTTTTCCAGCACTGCTGCTATGTATGCCAGGCCTATGGGTTGGAAAATCCTTACAATACCCTTCCAATCTTTCGGTAAAAGCATTGGCGGGTTAATCAAACATATCTTCATTTCAATCCCTTCTCAATAAGATATTATCTATTTAAATCCATTTTGGACAATTAATTCATCAATATTTTATTACTTTCCTACCAATGTTATCATAGTGAATTTATGAAGATAGGAATAGTAATTAAGCATTGCTGCTGGTCTCTTTCGTCAAATTTCTTGCTAGAACTCTTACCATATTTCACAAAAAAGCACAGCATCCACATATTCGCAGGAAAGTGGGACAAAGTAAATAACAAACGAGTTCATTTTCACAAAGTACCAGTCTTCTTTTCCAATTTCTTCTTACAAGAATTGTTCTTCAGCATTTCCAGCACGATAATTATGAAAAATCAAACTTTTGATGTTACCATAGCTCAACCAACTCGCTACATGTCACCAGACATAGCTCTCATGCAATTCTGCTATAAGGGGTGGGATGAATACAAAAAGAAAATGGGATTGAAGTTGACTTTTGCAGAAAGGTTATCTCCAATAATTGAAAAATATAATCTGAAAAAAGCGAAAATGGTGATAGCAACCTCTGAAGGGATAAAAATAGAATTAATAGAGTTCTATCATATACCAGAAGATAAAATAAGAGTCATACCGAATGGTGTCAACCCAAAAGAATTCTCATTCACCAAAAAAGAAAAAATTAACCTGAGAGAAAAGCTTGGATTTTCTAAAGACGATAAGATTATTTTGTTTGTAGGGAGAAATCTGAAGAGGAAAGGCCTTGAATACATTCTAAAAGCACTACCGATGGTAAAAGAAAAAAATGTTAAATTGATAGTCTGTGGTGGTGACGACGAATATCATAGAAACATTGTTAGAGAGTTAAACGAGGAGAGTCGTGTAATATTCGCTGGTAATGTAAAGAATGTGCCAGAATATTGTGCTGTTAGTGACATGTTTGTTTTTCCTACATTCTATGAAGGATTCTCCTTTGCAACACTTGAGGCAGCAGCATCTGGCCTACCGATAATAGCAACTGTGGCTAACGGAACTGAGGATTTGATTGAAGATGGCAAGAATGGTTTTCTACTGAAGGAAAGAACACCCGAGGCTATTGCTAAAAAGATAAATCTGTTGATGGAAGATGAGAGGTTGAGAATTAAAATGGGAGAGAACACCAGAAAAAAAGTCTTACAAAAATATTCATTTGATAAGATAGCAAAACAGATTCTAGAGGTAATTGATGAAGTGGTTAAATGAAGTATTTTGACATTGGGATAAACAAGATTATAAGAAGAATGATGGAAGGGTTGGAGCCAAAAACAATAGTAGATATAGGCTCAAACTCATCCACAGTAGATTTTCTCAAAGAAATTTTTCCTCAAGCAGAAATCCACTCACTAAACATTGACAAGGAAGCTCTAAAAGAAATATCAAAAAAACATAAGGATGTCAAGACAATTTTTTGTGACTGCCAGGATATGCGTGTATTTAAGAATAATTACTTTGATTTTATTTTTTTCAACCAAGTTCTGGAACATGTGATTTACCCTGAGAAATGCTTGCACGAATGCCACAGGGTATTGAAAAAGAATGGTGTGATGGTTTTAACAACACCAAACCTTGCTTCTTGGCAGAATCGCCTGCTTCTGTTGTTCGGCTACCACCCGACAAACTACACAGTCTCATCAGAATTCAAAAACCTAGGTTTCCCAAAATTCATCAAGAAGAACAATCTTTATGATCATCCAAGGGTTTTTTCTGTCAGAGCTTTAAAAGAAATACTTGAAAAGACTGGATTCAAGATTCTTGGGTTGAAAGTTATAAATCACACATATCCGGGTCAGAAGTTTAGAAATTTAAGATTTTTACTTAATATTTTCCTTCCAGGAAGCTGGAAAGAGAACATCACTGCGAAGGTCAAATCTGTAAAATAAAAGGAGTAGATACCTAATCCACAAATGTTACAAGTCTATCATCTTAACCTTAAAACACAAATGATGATTTAGCATGAAAGTCTTGATTTTGAACCCACCATTTCTGCCAAAATTCTCAAGAGAATCCAGATCGCCTGCAACGACTAAAGGTGGAACTCTATATTACCCTTATTATTTAGCTTATACGACTGGTGTTCTAGAAAAAAATAATATTGATGTTAAGCTGGTGGATGCTGTAGCGAACGATTGGAATAGAGAAGATGTTGTCGATTTTACAAAACAATTTTCTCCTCAATTGATTGTCATTGACACAAGCACTCCGTCAATCATTAGCGACATGCAGGTTGCTGACATCTTGAAAGATGCTCTGCCTGATGTACACGTAACTCTTGTCGGCACTCACCCTTCAGCTCTACCAGAAGATGTTTTAAAACATTGCAAGGCCGATTCAGTTTGCAGAGGGGAATATGATTACACAGTTTTAGATTTGGCAAGGGCAATAGAAAACAAAAAACCCCCATATGCTGTTGATGGAATATCATACAAAAGCGACAGAGGGATAAGACACACCAACCCAAGAGCACTGATACAGAATCTTGACGAGCTTCCTTTCGTCTCAAAAATTTACAAGAAGCATCTTAATATCAAAGATTATTTCTATGCATCAGTCACCCATCCCCAGGTCACCATTTTGACAGCAAGAGGATGCCCATTTAACTGCAGTTTTTGCAACACACCTTTCAAAGCTTCCTACAGGCCAAGATCTCCAGAGAATGTGGTTGAAGAGTTTGAATACATTCAAGAGGAATTGCCAGAAGTTAAAGAGGTTATGATTGAAGACGATACTTTCCCTGTAAACAAGGAAAGAACAATTAAGATCTGTGACTTAATGATTGAGAGAGGAATTAAATTGAAATGGTCTTGCAATGGAAGGGTTGACACTGATTTTGAAACTCTTAAAAAAATGAAGGAGGCAAACTGCCGTTTGCTATGTGTTGGTTTTGAGACTCCAGCACAAGAAATTCTTGATTCAATTCACAAAAGAACCACAAAAGAAATACAAATGGAGTTCATGAAGAATGCAAGAAAGGCTGGGTTACTTGTTCACGGATGTTTTATTCTCGGCCTACCAGGAGACACGAAAGAAACTATAAAAAATACTGTTCAATTCGCAAAAGAATTGAGTCCGGACACTGCTCAGTTCTATCCGATGATGATTTACCCTGGGACAGAAGCATACAATTGGGCTAAGAAGAGCAATTTCCTTGTTACAGAAGATTTTTCCAAATGGCTCACTTCAGAAGGATTGCACAACAGTGTGGTGAGCAGGCCAGATTTGACAAACGTGGAACTATTGAAATTAGCTGATGATGCTCGCAAATCATTCTACCTAAGGCCGTCCTATATCACATATAAAATCAAGCAGATGATGACAAACCCGAGCGAGATCAGAAGGACCTTGAAGTCTCTAAAAATATTTTCTAGGTATTTGTTCAAGGGGTCTGTTCAAGAAGATGAGATAGAAGAGTTCCACAGCGCCTAGGTGCTAAAATTGATTTCAGTTATAATCCCATTCTACAACACAGGAAATAAAATTGAGAGATGTGCCAATGCCCTGTTAAATCAGTCCTATCCTAAAAACGAATATGAAATAATTTTTGTTGACGATGGCTCTAATGATGATACTGCTGAAATTATTTCCAAGTTTAAAAAAATAAGATTGATCAAACAAATTCATAAGGGGCCTGCTGTTGCAAGGAACTTGGGTGTGAAAAATTCTAAGGGCCAGATAATTTTGTTCACAGATGCAGACTGTATCCCCGATAAAATATGGATTAAAAACATGGTCGAGCCGTTCAAGAACAAAGAAGTAATTGGCGTGTCGGGAACCTACAAAACTTTCAACAAGAACAGTCTGATAGCTAGATTTGCCGGGTATGAGATTGAGGAACGGCATAGAAAACTGAAAAAACAAGAGCAAATAGATTTCATAGGAACCTTTTCAGCAGCTTTCAGGAAGAGTGTTTTCTTGATGGCAAATGGATTTGATGAAAGTTTTCCGACTGCTTCAGGGGAAGATCCTGAACTTTCATTTAGATTAGAAAAATTTGGTAAGATGATTTTTCAGCCAAAAGCTTTTGTCTACCATTTTCATCCAAACACACTCTATAATTTTCTCAGGCAAAAATTTTATCGAGGGTATTGGAGAGTTTTCCTCTATAAAAAACATAAACACAAAATCTTCAAACACTCATATACTCCAAAATCTCTTTTTATCGAGGAAGCTTTGATCGGAATTGCAACTTTGCTGTTTTTGTTAAGTTTTTTCAAATTACTTCCATTTTTTTATCCCACTCTTTTTTTTGTAATAGCCTTTTTATTCACTCTACCATTCTCTCTTTCAGTTTTCATCAAAGACAAGCCCCTGGGGCTGATATCGCCATTTATAATCATCCTGAGAAACTTTATTACAGGGCTTGGCATAATTTGCGGTATACTTTCTGCATTGCTCAAAAAAATAAAGTGAGTGTATGAAAATAGGCGAAAAAATAATTTCAAATACCGTTTACCTGTTTCTAGATTGGATTATCGTTGCCATATTTTCATTTGTTTTCTGGTTCTTCCTAGGGAAAACACTCATGAAACAAGAGCTTGGAATTGTTTCTACTATGATTAACTTTGTTGCCTTACTTTCTTGGATTTCCCTTTTAGGAACTACATTGGCGATTCAAAAGCTGATACCAGAATTCAAGAATAAAAATGCAAAGAAACTTCATGCACTCATCAGAATTTCTATAAAACCCGTATTAATCATTTTGACTGTCATACTTCTGGCTATGTTTATTTTTTCAAATCAGTTGTCAACAATTTTAAAAGTTCCACATGAAGGCATATTGATCAGCATTTTTTCTATTTTTGCCATTGTCCCATTTACGTTTTTTGGTTCTATACTATACGGACTCCAGAACATGAAAAAATATTTTCTGACAGATTTTTTCCAAGTCTTTCTCAGAGTTTTAATTTCTGTGTTTTTAATCATCCTTGGGCTTAAATTTTACGGCCCATTGATCGGTTTCGGTTTAGGGTATTTCATTGTTTCATTTATGAGAATTGATTTGAAGTATTTCAAAAACAATAATTCATACTTTTCATACAAAGAGTTATTTTATTACGCATCTCCAGCGTTCATTTTAACTATAACTTCAAGCATTATAACAAATAGTCAGTACATAATTTTAACAATACTAAAAAATCCTGGAGTAACTGGTATTTTTACAATAGCCTTTCTTCTAACATCTTTCATCGGTATCATGATTAATGTTTTAACATCTGCCATGTTTCCAATCATTTCTGGGTTGTCAGTCAACCGCAAAATGAAGAGCAAAGAAAGTTATTTAATTACTTTGGTACTGAGATACAGCCTAACGATAATCATACCCATTTCAGTTATTCTCCTTATTTTTTCAAACTGGGCTGTACTGTCATTTTCAAGCGTGGAATATATTTCCGCATCAACTTATTTCCCAATATTAATCCCAGCCGCAATACTTTTCGGCATAGGTAGCATGTTTAATAGCAACCTTTATGCTATTGGCAAGCCAAACATCTCAAGAAATATTCTTGTTGCAACAACTATGTTATTCTTAACAACATCCATATTAGCCGTGCAGTATTTCTCGGCGTTTGGAATGTCATTCGCTTATCTGACTTCTATGTTTTTCTATTTCACTTTAAATTTAATTTATATCAGAAAATTTTTGGCAATAAGATTTTTTACTGCAGATATACTTAAAAATTTACTGTCATCAGTTTTTATCGGATTATTCCTTTTATTCCTTTATCCATTAATTCACAATATTATCATCGTTGCAATAGTTTCCCTATCTTCGATAATAATTTATTTCCTTTTGCTTTTACCTTTAAAATTTTATAGGTTTGAGGACATCAAAATATTAGAATTTTTTGCAAAAAGAATTCCCGCACTCAATAAATTTTTGTCAATGATTATTAATTTTCTTAAAAAGAATTTATACATTGTTAAAAAGTGAATTTAATGAAAAAAATGTTTGCTTATATATTACTCAGGCGAATCTTCTGCTTAGATGAAGATATAGTCTTAAATATTGTACCTTCATCAAATAAAAAAATATTAGATTTAGGGTGTGGTTATGGTTATATTTCTTATTTACTTGCAAAAAAATTCCCTTCATCACAAGTTGTTGGCATAGATATAAATAGCTCAAAAATTTATCAAGCAAGGAAAAATTTCAGATTAAAAAATCTTAGATTTTTTGTATCTAATGCTTCTAAAATTAATATCAAAAAAAAGTTTGATGTAATAATAGCTATAGATCTGTTTCATCACATTCCATTAAAAATTCATGAACAAGTTTTAAGTGAGGTTGGAAAGCATTTAGTGAAAAACGGGATTTTCATTTTGAGAGATATAAATAAAAGCAGCAGTTTTAAAATTTTTAGCACATTGCATGATGTGATAATCAATAGATATCATCCAAATTATAACTTTTTTTCAGAGTGGAAGAAACTCCTCCATAAATTTAATTTAGAAATAGACAAAATTTTTTACTTACCAAAATTAGTTTACCCATACTTATATATAGTTTCTTCAAAAAAAATGAAATTAAACAAAAGATGATATTTAATGTTTAAATATAAAATTTCGGTTGTCATGCCAGCCTATAATGAAGAAGAAGTGATTGAAAAAGTTGTAAAAGAATTTAAATCAATCCCAGAAGTGACTGAAATAGTAGTTGTTGATAATAATTCAACAGATAGAACTGTAGAGTTGGCAAAGAAAGCTGGCGCTAAGGTTGTAAAAGAATCTAGGCAGGGATATGGTTTTGCATGCCAAACAGCTTTGAGAGAGGCAAAATACGATATAATATTTCTTACTGAGTCAGACGGAACATTTGAAGCAAAAGATGTTTACAAATTTCTTTCTTATGTGGATGATGTTGATTTGGTGTTGGGAACAAGAACGACTAGAGAATTAATAGAACATAATGCAAAAATGGGGTGGTTTCTTCTTTGGGGTAATTTACTACTAGCCAAATTGATACAACTAAGATTTTGGGGTAGAACAAGGCTAACAGATGTTGGCTGTACATTTCGTGCAATTAGGAAAGATGCCTTGAAAAAAATAATAAATAAGTTTGAAGTTGGCAGTTCAGAATTTTCACCAGAGATGATTATAATTTCTTTAAAATCAAACATGAGAGTTGTAGAAATACCTGTCAATTATAAAGCAAGAATTGGTGAATCGAAAATTACATCCAACTTCTGGAAATCACTTAAGGTTGGTTTAAAGATGATCAAGCTAATACTAACATTATAAAAAGGTGAAAGGTAGAATGAAAGGATGGTTTACCAAAAATTTTGTAAGGACGAAGCGATTACAACTTATATTTCCAGAGGTAAAGAAAGATTGGCGGATAGCAGATTTGGGGTGTGGGGATGGTTGGCTGACTAATGCTCTGAATAAAGCTGGCTATAACTGCAAAGGTATAAAGTGGTTAAAGTATCCTATGCCTTATCCAGATAATTATTTTGATTGTTCTATAATGATAGAAGTAGTTGAGCATCTTTCTTCGAGATTTTTATATGAGATAGAAAGAATAACTAGAAAAAAAATAATATTAACAACAATATTACCCAACAGTCTATTGATATGCCGTATTCTGATAGCTTTGAAAATTATAATGCCTCTTGGTACAAAGCATAAAAAGGAATACAAGCTTGCTGAAATACCATTTAAAAAATTCAAGCTTGTTAAGAAGAGCAGCCATTGGGTTATAGACCAATTTGGTGTATTCGAGAGAGTTAAAAAAGACTAAATCGATTATACTACCCTAGAGCATCCACCATCTAGAATAATAGCTTGTTGCCAATTCTTCTTTTGAAAATCTTGTAGTTGAATTTGATAATTCTCTTAAATCAATTAATTTAAAGATATTACAGTTTCCATCCGAAAACACAGTTTTGAATGCATGAGAATTAGAAAAATCATATAAAGAAAAATTATACATTTTCGCAAATTCAAATTCTTTATTGCATTGGATAACATAAGATATGTTATATTTTTCATAAAGTTCTTTTGAAGGGGATGAATACATTGCTACAACATCGATAAAATGTACCGTTGGGCTTTGTTGGTAGAATGTTTGTATCTGTGGGTCTATAATGATCGTTCTTCTTTCAGCTAGACTCACCCAATAGGAAAATGGTGAAACTAAAACATAATTTTCAATATCTGTATTTTTTCGTATCCACTGCATTGCATTATATTCGTTTTTATATCCATTTTGTACAGAATATAAATTTAAATAATTTATATTGGGAAGTAAAAATAGAACTATAAAAATAATTGTAAAAATAATTTTAAGCGCATGCCTAGCATCTTTGATATAGTATAGTGAAATAAAAGTTATAGGAAATATCATAAAAATGATGATATAGTCGATACCATAGCCACCTAGGATTATGAACGTATTTACAAAGATGAAAAGAACAATTAATGAAATTAAAAATATTATCTGTACGTCATCTCTATTTTTTAGGGCCTTTCTTATACCAAAAATTAAAGTTAACAATAAAATGTTAAACATGCTCAAGTAATTGTATACTATACCCGAAAATGGAACAAATAAAAACATTGATGTAACCACATTTTTCATCGTAAGAAAGTATGGAAGTATAAAAACAAGTGGGAATAATAAAACGATTGCTTGCTTTAACTTTCTATTAAACAATAGGTATATAAAAATTGAATAATGGAAAAGAGCGATAAAGACAAATATAACTCCATGTAAATAAATTATGCTGGAGCATATGATACCAGCCAAAAAAGCTAGTCTAGTTGATCTGTTTTTGATATAATTCATAAAAATATAAAAATATAATGTAACGATGCATAAGCTATAATCCATGGTTGTTGGTACAAAGAAATTTGAGAACAGAAATAATGATAGAATTAGCATGAAAAGGATGCCAAGCCACACCTTTTTGAAATAGTTGTATCCAATAATGAAATTTCCGAAAAAGAAAAATAGCCAGAAATAAGGTTTAAATATATGGATTATGTATACAACTGGAATCCCCGAATAAATTGACCCCAACGCTAGGAGCGTATGATAAACCCACGGGTAAATAATTTTTGTTCCATATAAGAACGGGTTTATATGTGGTGCTGATTTAAAATTTTTTATATCATTTGCAACTGAAATATGATACGATATTTCCCCAACATTTCCAAAGTGTGGCATGTTTAAAACATTTGGGATTGGAAGCATTATCATGAGCCATAAAATTATAAGTATCAATATTAGAAAAGACTTTTTCTCAATGGGAGTATTATAGCATTTTTGTTTGATTTTAAATGAAAAGGCAAAAAGAATTATAGCTAAAATAGGCAGTACATAAATTGCAGAATCGAAGCCGATTATAAAATAAAGAAGTAAAAATACAAATGGTGTTGTTGCAAAACCAAACAAATTAGGCAAAATTATTTTTTCAAGTAAATGTATTTTTTTAAAAAATATTCTAAAAATAGTAAACCCATACATATAATTTATTAAAAATAGAAGCAGCAATCCTAACACATTATCCACTCCAATCTTGTTTCAACATGATACTTGTTATATCATTAATTCTTAATCCAGTAATTTTCACATGTCCAGTCAAAAATTCTGAAAACAATACACTTCTTAAGTTGTAGGGGTTATTGATTATTGTACTTATAGCATGTCTATCTAATGCCACATTTATATCTTCTACACAATTATTAGTTTCTTCTAATTTTTTTTCAAGTATTTTATAACATTTCTCTATGGTCTTGTTTGCAGTCAAAATTTTAACATTCAAATATTTATGGTTCTTTATTTGAAAATAATTAAACAATTTTTTATTTTCCAATCCAATCAAAAATAAATCTATTTTTGCATCAACATCTAATCTTTTATTGTATAATAATATCCCCATACCAAAAAAAAGTAAAAAATTTATTATTATAATTGCAAATATTTTTTTGAACATATAAAACACTTTAATTATATATAATATTAAATGTAACTATACTTCCCAAAATTTTAATTATATCATACCAGTATACATGCTGGCGAATACAAAAATTGAAACCACTGCTTGTATTATTATCAATGAGATAGTAACTTGTTTCTCGGTCATTGGTTTTATGCTCATCACCAAGTGGGTCAACGAATAAATCTTTTTACCATATGGCGGGTCCAGCTTCCCATCCTTTCTCAATATTCCCAAACAACTTGCTTTAAATCTAGATCTTAATTTTAATAGAAATTCCAAGATGAAAGGTATCATGATAATTATTCCAATTTTTTCCATGTTGCCTATAACCACACCTGAAACCACTACAGCCCCAAGCAAATATGTCAGACTGTCGCCAGGAAGAATCTTTGCAGGATGCCAGTTATACCTCAAGAA
>Ga0315281_10008008_pt1 | contig 14793 bp, 18 predicted proteins | sample YL17G07_0_MG_FD_204540 | JGI IMG/M metagenome (GOLD analysis project Ga0315281, IMG submission 204540) | Sediment microbial communities from Yellowstone Lake, YNP, Wyoming, USA - YL17G07_0 | ecosystem: Environmental > Aquatic > Freshwater > Lake > Sediment | place: USA: Wyoming | collected...
AGCATCAACGAACACAGCACGCCTGCCAAACTTTTTTATCCCCTTTAAAATCTGCTTCCTCTCAGGGTATTTCTCGTTTTTGAGATACATCATCGGCTGATAAATGCGGTAGGAGTTTATGAGAAAGTTTGTGCCGGCCTGTTTTGAGGCGTATTCGCAAGCGCGCAACGCTTCCATCTCTTCCAATGATATAACGAGATTTGCCGAGCCCTTTCTTACTATTGAGGAAAAAACATTTTCACCGAACCGCAGGTTGCACGTTATTATACCACCTCGTTGAGACAGGCCGTGAACCTCACTTGTTTTAACATCGACACCCTGCTTCAGCGCAGCCTCTGCCAAAATTTTTAATAATGTCAGCACGCCCTGCCCGCCTGCGCCGATTATTACGATATTAAAAATTCCTTTCATTTTTCTACCTTCTTCTTGGGTTTGATTGCCTTGTAAGGGCAAATCTGCGCGCACACGCTACAACCTGTACACAAAACATCATCTATTACGTAATTTTTTCCTTCCATGTGTATGGCCGGGCAGCCAAACTGCCTCAGGCATATGCCACATTTCTTACAAGTATCATCTATCTCGAACTTTTGTATCTCAACCCCTTCCTTCAGCTTTTTCCTCACTGCAAGCAGCTGGCACTCCCTTCTTGCCACGATGACATACAACTGTTTTTTTTCCAACGCAGCTTTTATCGCGTTAAATGTCTCCTTGAAATTATACGGGTCGACTGTTTTCACGTTGCTGCTGTCAACCCCGCAAGCCTTTGCCATCGTCTCTATCATCACTTCCTTCGTCTTCTCACCCATAGCAGTAATACCCATGCCGGGGTTGGGCTGGTGGCCGGTCATTGCTGTTATGCGATTGTCCAAAACTATTACCACGGGAGAAGATTTGTTGTAAGAGGCGTTTATCAGGGGAGGTATGCCCGCATGGAAAAAAGTAGAATCGCCGATAATTGCTATGACATTTTGCTCGGAAACCCTTTTCATGCCATGCGCAAAACCAATGCTGGCACCCATCGCTGTTATGAAATCCTGCACGGCGTACTGCGGCGACATGCCTAAAATATAACAACCAATGTCGCCAGGAAATATTGTTTTTTCGCCGCCAGCAATCTTTGCTGCATAAAAGACCGACCTGTGTGGGCAGCCTGGACATAGTACAGAGCCGCGCGACGGTATTTTTATCTTTTCAAATTCCTTCTGGTGTTTTTCAAAATCAAAGTTAACTTTTTTGCCAACTACCTTTGATAAAGCAAGCAACACATCATCAGGCTTGTACTCGCCCGCAACCGGCAACAACTCCTTGCCTATTATTTTTTTGTCAGGCGCAATCCTTCTCACATTTTCCTCGATTATCGCATCCAGCTCTTCAACAACAACAATCGTTTCAAAACGTTTTGAAAAATCTTTTATTTTTTTCTCAGGCAGCGGATAGGTAAAGCCTATTTTCAGCACGGGCACACTGCCTAACTCCTCCAACGCTTCCATGACATAATTGAAAGAAACACCAGAAGTTATTATACCAACCTTGCTGTTAGCCTTGTCGTTAACAATAAAATTTATCTTCTCCGCCTCTGAAATCTGCTGCAACTTTGCCAGCTTTTCATGCAGCTCCCTGTGCATCCTCACAACTTCTTTGCCAGGTGGCATTATATTGTAGCGTTTGAAATCCTTGACAAAAAAGCCCTTTGTCTTCGGTGCAGGTAGCAAGCCGAGTTTCACTATGCCGCCGCCATGGTCAACCCTCGTAGTCAGCCGCAGCATCACTGGAATCTTGAATTTCTCGGAGAGCTCGAAGGCATACTTTGTAAAATCCTTGCACTCCTGCGCGTCGGATGGCTCTAACATTGGCAAGTGGGCAAGCCTTGCAACATAGCGTGTATCCTCCTCACCCTGTCCGCTGCTCCAACAACTTGGGTCATCGGCTACAGCAACAACAAAACCAGCGTTCACGCCCAGGTATGCAACTGGTAAGAAAGAATCCAAAGCAACATTCAGGCCGTAGTGCTTCATCGCAGTCATCGATCTTACCCCGCACATGGCGGCCGCCGCTGCCACTTCGAGCGCAACCTTCTCGTTTGTGCTGTATTCGAAATAAATGCCGGCCTGCCTTGCTATTGTTGCAAAAGAGTCGCCTATTTCCGAGGAAGGAGTTCCGGGATAGGTTGCTGCCAATCCAATGCCTGCCTCTAGTGCTCCCCTTGCCACAGCTTCATTACCGATAAACACTACCTTCCTGCCAGCCTTTTTGTCGAGAAGCCTGTCAGCAAAAAAATCCATAAAATCACATGTCTTTAATATTTCTTCGTTCTGCCGATTAATAAGTTTTCTGCACTGCTGGTTTAGTAATTGAAAAAGTTCTTGAATATCGACAAAATGCCCTTTGCAATGATTGCTAGTGCGAGCAGTTTGAGTAAATAAACATCCGTGATGACAAATAGGGCTGACCCTGCTGCCAAGTCCAATATGCCTAATATTAGGAACGCTATCATATCTGACAGATAAATGGCAAAGGATTTAAATGTATTGGTTTATTTCTTTTTTTATTAGTACAAGATAGATTTTACGCCTTCAACTTCGATTATTTTCTCCCTTTCATCCACAACAAACTTGCAACCAAGCAAATGTTCGCAGATTGATATGTTTGTTTTGCAATGATCGGTTACCTCTTCCACTTTTGCAGATGACTTTCCATTTGCAAGAGCCATGAAAGGTAAAAGCTGGTCTGTCATGAACTTGTCCACTGCTGCGTTTGACTGCATCGATTCTTTCAACTCGGCCGCAACCTCCTCGCCAATTTTTTCAGCAGGTTTTTTCAGTTCGCCCAATGCCGTCCCGCCTAACTTTCCATTCGTATAATGCGCATGCGCATGCAGCACGCAGCCCGTTGAAAGCGACTCGACATAGAATATTCTCCTATGCGTAATCTTCTCGCCAATATTTTTCTCAAAACTCTCAATCATCCTTTCAACAACATTTGCCTTTTTCAACTGCTCGGATGCAACACCCCATACATCCATCCTGACAAACTCGCCGCGATCTGTAAGGTTGACAGGTTTCAACTCTTTGAAAGGATTGAACGTAACCTTAACGTGTCCACCACCCTTAGGGTAAAAACCATATTTTACAATGTCCACATCAACGCTAACGCCCATCATCTTCAGATACTCCCAGAAAATATGTTTGTAGTAGAGCATGGACGGGCTCCACTTCACGTCCGTGCCGCCCGTTATATCCAACGTGATTTTTTTATTCGTGAAAATTAATATGGGTGTAAGTGTTTGGAGGAGCAAAGCAATGCTGCCAGCAGTTCCAATATCAATCTTTTTGTCCTCGTAAATTATTTCACTAGGGCTGAATTCCACCTCGGTCGAGCCTATCTTCAGTCCAGCAACCTTTGCGTTGCAAAACTCTCCTGCAATTTTTACACCCATCAAATGCTGCTGAGCCAGCCCAGGATTACAGCGGGCCTTTCGTATGTTAACAATCTTCACATGTTTTTTTGTTATTGCGGACAGAGCTATTGCTGTTCGGAGAATTTGCCCACCTGCTTCACCTTGCCCGCCATCGATTGTTATCATGATCTTAATATCATTTTTGAAAAATATAATGCAACCTAATCAATGGCTTAAATCTTTATCTGATAGAAATATCACTATGTTGCTTGGAGTTAAGCAGGTTGCAGAAGAACTTTATTCAGTGGATTTAGCTTTAGTTCAGGACTGCAAGTCTGAAAAATTCAGGATATTTGCCGAACTCAGCCTTAAAAAACTGGAATATCACTGCAGTGAAAGTTTTGAGCCGCCTTTGCCGGATATGTATCCAATTTGTAGCAGGGGCTCTTGGAGTGGTAAGATTCTTTGGAATTTTGTAAAAGACGGTTCCAAAATACGTTTAGAGATGGAAGGCCGCAAGAGTTGGGCAACTTATTATGGACATCATGAGCATGACCATTTTGAATCAAGTTCCACACCTTCGATGCTTTTATATAATAAGGCGGCGGAACCTGATGTGGCAGCTTTACTTCGAAATTATTTAACGGAGCTCAAAGAAGATTGTGAAAAAAGGTTAAAAGCTATAGAAGCGCAAAAAGGGGTGTTAAATGAAGCTATAAAAACTTTTGACGAGAAAATTTCTGACTTGGAATCCAAAAAATAAAACTTGCATTTATCACATTTTTGCAAACTTCTTTCTTAAAAAATATGCAACCAAGCCAAGGCAGAACAGCACCAACCCAATCAGCAATACAAATGTCTGATTATAGAAGAAGGCCAGAAGCAACAGCGAGGCAATGCCGGATAGGACCGGTATCAACCGCGATTCTATTATATGCAGCTCGCCCTTCGCCTTTTTTATCAGCTTCAAAACAGCCAGCGAGCTGAACAAATACGGTATGATTGTGAAGAACACGACAAGCGATGCAAGACCTGCAAAATCCAAAACTATTCCATAATTGGCAAGCAGGAAAGGTAAAAATGTCAGTGACATGGCAAGGACTGTTTGTATTAACAAAGCCACATGGGGTGTTCTGAATTTTGGATGCAGGCGCGAGAAGGATTTTGGAAACAACTTGTCGCGTGACATTGCAAAGGATATTCTTGCGGAAGCAAGTATCACAGCGTTCAACGCCCCAAGGATTGATATGAGGCCGCCAACTGCTAGGATAATGCCGCCAGCTTTTCCAAGGAATGTTTGTGCTATGTCGGCCAGCGGCGATTCCGAACCTGTAAATGTTTCCCATTTTGCCACGCCAAGTGCAACACCCGAGACGAGCAGGTAAACAGCCATAACGGTCACAACAGAAATTATTATTGCCTTCGGCACAGTTTTTTTGGCATTTTTTATCTCCTCCTCCGGCACGGTTATTATCTCAGCTCCCTGGTAGGCCCACAAAACCAGGATTGTTGCAGAACCGATGGCAGGCAGCAACTCTTTTCCTGCAGGCAGCAGTGGATAATAATTTTGGAAATTTATGAAAAACAAACCAACAGCAGCAAATAATATCAGCGGCAGCAGCTTGCCGACAGTGAAAGTATCCTCCACCTCGCCGCTAGACTTTACACCGCGAAAATTTAGCATGGTTAAAATCAAACCCGAGGCTGCTGCGATTGTGATCCTGAAAAAATCTGACAGCTCTGGCAGGAAAAATTTCAAATACCAGGCCACTGCCCACTGCTCCGTTGCTATGGTTATCCAGTAGCCAAACCAAAAGGCCCAGCCTGTCATGAATCCTACAAAATCTCCGAATGCTGCGTGCGCGTACGAATACAACCCGCCTGCCCTTGGTAATTTCGCAGCGCATTCCGCGAAACAGAAACCGGTCAGTATGCAGTAAATACCGGCTATGACCCATGCAACCAGAGAAAACGCCCCTGCTTCCTTGGCAGCGAGGATGGGCATGATCATTATGCCCGAGCCGATGATAAAACCAATACCAAGCATTAAAGAATCAAAAAAACTCAGGCTGCGAAAAAATCTTATCCTTCTCAATCTTTCACCCTTTGCTGCCTGGCCGCAACAATTTTTCCTCTATCCTCAGCATCTCGTTTATTTTTGCAGTGCGTTCGCCGCTTATGCCAATCTTAACGTAATCGCATCCCAATCCAACTGCCAGGTGGCATATCATATTATCCTCAGTCTCGCCGGAGCGGTGCGACATCACTGTTACAATTCTATTTTTCTTGGCCTCTTCCACAACCTTTATTACATCAGTGATTGTACAAACTTGATTAGGTTTAATTATTATACCGTTTGTGGCCATTGTTTCAATACCAACCTTCAGCCTTTCCATGTTTGTTACATACAGATCATCACCGCAGGTTATCTTGTTCTGCAGCTCATGCGTTATGACACTGAAGCCGGAGAAATCATCCTCATGCAGCGGGTCCTCGATGTAAAAAATCGGATAATTCCTGGCAAGCTCCCTTACAAATTTTATCTGCTCCAGCCTGCTCAACAGTTTGTTTGCATACTTGTAAACATAATATTGCTTGCCGTCCCAGAGCGAGGAGGCAGCGAAATCAATCCCCATTTTCAGAAGATTTGTTTTGGCAGCAGTGGCCATCATCCTTAGCACTTCCTCAAGCCCGAGATTAGTTGTCCATGCAGACTCGAAATTTTTCGTGAAGGCAAAGGTAGGATCATTGTTTTTTAACATGTTGCCAGCAGCGAGGTACGCAGCTGCGATTTTTGATATCGATTCGGCAAAAGAGTTTTGATGGATGGGCAACAAATGAAACTCTTGTATGTCAATCCTTCCGGCATGCTTGCCGCCGCCGATGATATTGCAGATTGGCTTTGGCATAGCAGGAGTTTGTTTGGAAATTTTCGCAACATAATTAAACAAATCCATACCCTCCTCAAGCGCGAATGCTTTTAGAAATGCAGATGATATTGCCAAGGCAAGGTTGCCACCAATTTCATTAAAGTCTGCTGTCTTGTCAACAGTTCGCAATTGCATGTCCACATCCTCCTGGTCGGCAAACTCAAATGATGTGAAGTGCCTGCGGACTATTAAAAATTTTCTTGCAGCATCCTCTGCGGGCAGCATCTTCGCCTCATACATTCCAGCACTTGTTCCGAAAGGAACAGAGCTTCTTACAATCCCTTTCGAAGTCTGCAGCTCAACCTCGATGGTTTTGTGCGCATTCGTGGCAAAAATTTCTCTTACGTTGAGGCTTTTGACCAGCATTAATTAAAATTTGTCCGAGCCGCCTATTAAATTCCTTCAAAATGTGTTTATTCTCCTTGTAAGAGAATCTTGCCAATTGAGTTGGTGCGGGGGGTGGGATTTGAACCCATTGAGAGAGATTCCATTCAATCACTTCATTCTAAGTTTATTATAAAGTTCAATTATATTAAAATAACTATTAACCAATATTTTAAAAGTGAAAACATGGAAGAAAAGAAAATTAAAAAAGTCGTCAAAGAAAGATATGCTAAGATAGCAAAAAGTGGAGAATCTTGTTGTCCTTCATGTGAATGTGGACCTTCTATTACTGAATTGGGTAAAAAAATTGGTTATTCTGAAAAGGATTTAGAAAATATTCCTGAAGCCTCTAATATGGGTTTAGGATGTGGGAACCCTGTAGCATTGGCAAGTCTGAAAGAAGGTGAAACTGTTCTTGATTTGGGTGCCGGAGGAGGGATAGATGCTTTTCTTGCAGCCAAAAAAGTAGGTCCTAAAGGGAGAGTTATAGGCGTGGATATGACAAAAGAAATGGTTCATCGAGCAAGTTCTACGGCAGCTAAGTATGGATATACGAATGTAGAATTTAGATTGGGCGAGATTGAGAAGTTACCTTTAGAGCATAACTCTGTTGATGTCATTATCAGTAACTGTGTAATCAATCTATCTACTGACAAAGAAAGAGTGTTTCGAGAAGCTTATAGAGTTTTAAAGTATGGTGGACGAATTATGATTTCTGATTTGGTTACAGAAGGGAGATTACCTGAGGGAATAAAGAAAAGTTTTGATGCATGGGCTGGATGTATCGCAGGTGCTTTGGAAAAGAATGAATATTTGGATGTGATAAGAAAGGCCGGGTTCAAAGATGTTAGAATAATTTCTGAATCTAGTTATGATATAGACGTTTCTAAAGAATTGAGAGGAAAAATTACCAGTGTAAAAGTCGAAGCATACAAGTGGAAAATTTCTTAACTTGTGCGACAGCTTAGGCGAGAGTAGGGATTTGAACCCATCGAGAATCACTTATCAATAAATTACTTATTAATCTAAACTACAATTAATTTTTATGGCTATAAGTATGCTACAAATTTTAAGTATATTTCTTTTGTTTTTTGGAGAAAGCGTGGCAATTTATTCTGAAATTGCTGGTGCAAATAGAGTTGAAAATCAAAACAAAATATCAAATGAAACATTCTGGTGGTTTTTCATTTTGATAACAATTGCAGGTTTACCATTAATAGGAGGATATTTTATTGGGATACTGGCTTTCAAAAACATTTGGATTGTCAGTGTAGTTTCAATAGTTTCTATTTTAATTATGGAACCAATTTTAGCTTATTTAATCTTCAAACAATTTCCTACATCTGGAGCTCTAATTGGCTTTATTCTTGGTTCTATAGGACTTGCCGCTACATTGATTATAAAATAAATTGACTTGTGCGAAAAGCAGGATTTGAACCCGCACACAACGTTTCCTAATCAAATTGGCGTCTTATTTTTATTTATTTTTTGAGCAAAAACTGCCATAGTTTTTTACCTGTCATCAGTCCCAGTTTGCCTTTTTTTGCTGAGAACTCGTCAAACTTTCCAGCATTCTCCCTACCCTTACCATAGACAAGAATCGGCACAGCGCCATACTCGTGCTGCCTTGTCTTGCATGATGTGATATGATCAGTGGCTATGACAAGTATGCCGTTGAAATTTTTAAACTTCTCCAATTCTTTGTCAATCCTCTCTATCATGGCCCTTTTTGAGTGAAAGTTACCATCATGAGAAGGTTCGTCCGGGCCTTTGATGTGCGCGTAAACCAGTTCATACTCGCCTAACGCATTCTCGATGCTGTCAAAAATAAAATCCAGTGTCGGTTCCAGCTTCATCTCCGGAACTGTTATTGCGTTAAAACCTGTTAACATGCATGTCGCTTTCATAACACCATTTTCAGCTATGCAAACCGCCTTTTGCAGGTGATGCAGCTTGAGAAAGTTGCCTATTGCCGGTAAATGGTTTCCAGCTTCTCTTGTTAGTATGTAATTAGCAGGCAGCAGGCCGCGCTTCATCCTTTCCTGGTTGACCGGATGGAATTCTATAATGCCTCTTGTACGGTCCAAAAAATCCTGCAGCAGACTTGCTGTTTTTTCTGCCTCTGGCGCAAGCGCTTCAACAGGCCTTACGCACTCGCCGACCCTGAAAGGATCACTGTTTGTAACCTTGTCGCTCAACTTTTCTTTTATAATCAACACGCCGCGATGCTCGAATGTGTTACGCAGTATAAAAGGTATGCCGATGTTAACATGCTCGTTCACATACCTTGCCAGTTCGTCCAAACCAAAGCTGTTGCGGCCAGCAGTCCTTTCCAAAACTACAAGGTCTTTGTCAACCATGGCAAAATTGCACCTTACTGCTAGGAAACCGTTCTCAAAAGGCTGGTCCGCGCCAACTGCTTCAAGCGGCCCCCTTTTCATGTTGTATCTTTTCGCATCGTAACCTAGCAATCCCAAGTTAGCGATGTGGCTCACGCTTGCATTAGTGACGTCAGTCCACAGCTTTTTTTCAACAGGTATTATCTCTCCTTGCAATCCATTCCTAGCCATATAGTCCATGTTCGGCTTTCTCGCCTCGCTGAGGGGCGTTTTGTTGTTTATCGGCAGATCGGCCATACCGTCGATGACGAGAAAAACAATCTTTTTTCGTAGCTTGGTCTGATGCTTTCTAGCTTTAGCAACAGTTTTCCTTGGTCTTCGAGTAGCATGCTTCTTTTTCTTAGGCATTAATTAAATATTGGTTTTACGAGAAAATAACTTTGTATTTTAACATCCCGTTATAGTATTACAAAACCACAAGTTTTCCAAATTCAGCATCCTCTTTTGCATACTGTGGAAATACTACTGCAAAGCTATCTTCCAGAAGATATTTCAAGCCCTCCGCCTTTGCACCTTTCGAGCCAACGATATGGACATAGCCGCATACCGCAGCAACCCTCGAAAACCCGGCAGAATATCTGCAAATTACTTCTTTCATGGCAAGGTTACCTATTGGATCTTTTTCTTCGTCTATCTCGCCTGTAACTAGAACGCTAGGTGTCAGTGGCATAACTTCTGTCCTGATCTTTCTAATCGCTTCTATAAGCGGAAGATAAACATCAAAAGCTACATGCCAATGCCAACCTTTTCTCAATTCCTCCAGGCTCGTTCTGGAAAAATTCGCACAAATTTTATAATCAGCTGGATCATCATACATCTCCAAAAGGCAAACCTCTGGCTTAAATTTCAATACCTCTTCAGCCTGCCTTTTATGCACTTCCACGTTATGATGTTCTTCTGGTAAAAGCAGTATTTTTGGCTTCATGTTTTTACCCAATTTTACGGTCTAAAATTTTTAGGATTTGGCCGCATTCGGCTGGTCTTCCTTAACAGGATACTTTAATACTGGCTTGAAATCACTCTTCCACGGAAAAACGTTTTTATCCGTGCAATCACCTACACATCTCTCTCCAGGCCTGCTGTATACGCATCCATCACCAAACGGTATCAAATATTCAAAGCCCAGCTCTTTCATCTCTTCTGGCGTGTAAACGCGTCCTAATATTATTTCTCCCGTTTTTGCCTCAATAGCCATAATTTCACATCCACGCTTTTTACAGGTTCAGTTCCCTCAACGTTTCGTCGCAGTAATTTGCAAGTTTCCTTGTAAGGTTGGCCTTTGCTGCGAATATCTTCTGTTCAACCTCCGGGTTTTTCCCGTTGGCCTTCTCCGCTGCGAATAATGTTATAAAAGCAGTCTGCAGCTCAAGCCAGAAAAAGGCTTTATCCAAGCACCTTTGCGCCTCCTGCATGTCCGTCGCAGCCAGCGCCATGCCCTTCCATTTCTGGTAGTGCTGCGAACACATTGCGACCTGCGATTCCAAAGCCATACGTCACTATAAAGTAGTTATAGTATATAAACATTACTATCCTATAGTGGCGAAATACTTATATACTGGGAATATTATAACTACGTGATAGTGATAAAAATGGCATCCGACGACGTTATACAAAGTCAACAAGCAAGGCTTTACGAGCTTCACGCAGAGGAAAGAAGAGAGGCTCTCAATGAATACAAAAGGGAATTGGGTCTTAGACCCCCTTGGCCTATGACATCTCGCACAAATCGTGCTGTTTACAGACAAAAAAGAGCCTAAGTTCGAAAAAGCCTTGAAAAAGACCTTTTTCTAGTTTTTTTTATTCCAAAAGTTAATTAAACCAACGGAAGAATAGGTTTTTATGGCAACTGCAAAATTCGGCTGGTATGCCGCCAAGCTTGCTGTTGTAATGATGCTAGTCTTTGTGTTGCAAAATATCTTTAACCTCGATTCTTTAGCACTTGACTCGTCAAAAGTGTTGCAGCAGCCCTGGACTTTGGTGACGTACATCTTCCTTCACGGTAATGTAAACCATATAGCGTCAAACCTGTTTTCTTTGGTCTTGTTCGGGCTGATATTGGAAAAGATAGTCGATTATAGAAATTTCCTGATAACGTTTTTCCTTACAGGCATTGCCTCCGGAGTGGCAAGCGTGTTTTTTTATCCTTCCGTTATCGGTGCATCCGGAGCGATATTCGGTATTATTGGTTTGTTGGTTGTAATAAGGCCGAAGATGGTTGTGCCTGCTTTCGGCATTCCGATTCCTATGGCAGCCGCTGCCGCTTTGTGGGTCATGTTTGATCTCGGCGGGATTTTCTATCCCAGCTCTGTTGCTAATATTGGTCATATCGGGGGTTTGTTGGCTGGAATTGTTATTGGATTTTGGCTGAGGCCCAAATATAAAGTGGTGGATGCGAAGAAGGAGAAAATCAAACTCGATGAAAATTATTTCAGGGAATGGGAAGAAAAATACATGAAAAGGCATTGAAGTATATTAAATATTTAAGATTGAATATTACTTCTTATATATTTTCTAGAAAATATACTCAGAGGATTAATAAATATATATCAAAGTTTTATATTGCAGGATTGTGTATGTTATGTGGTTGTTTGAACAACTCAAAAATAGATTGTACTGGACAATATCTACTTTGATTTTTATTGGAGCATTAATTTTTGTGCTTTCAAGTTATCAATCCTTCTTACCTTCATCTAATTTACCCTTTTCAATACCACTTAGCATTGCATACAAAAATGTCACTACAAATTTATTTTGTTATAATGGAATAAGTAGCCATCAAAATGTAATTAGAGGAGATACATTACTATGTATAATTACAGTGAATAATTTACAAGACAACATGACAGGTTATACAGTTAATATTGAACAATCTCCAGCATTAAGTAGTGGAACAAGATGGAATCATGACGTGATCTTATTTACAAAAATAAATAGCACTACTTACGAATCAGAAGATATCTTTATGCCTGTTCCAGATAGTCCGAATTTCTATTTATTAATTAAATTTGCCTGGCGCGAAAATGAAACTAAACAAGACACTTTCTCAGTTGGACCATTTTTTATAAAAGCTTTTTCAGATACTGAGATTAGACAAATGAATATTAATGCAAAGTTATTTCTAATTACAACAATAATTGCTTTACTGGGTATATTTCCAGCTATGGAGTCATTCAGAAATTTATGGTCAAAAAAAGAAAGAAAAATAAGCTTAACGAAAATCCTAAAAAAACTTGGAAATAAAAGACGTAATCCAGAAGATTAGACGCGAGATGATAGTTCATTCTAACTTTCAAAAGATATATATGAAGTAATATTAAAAATTTAAGATTTAATTGCAGAACTATATAGTTTTTCAGTTAAAAATTATTTTTAACCATACATAGGTCTGGTTGGGTCATCCGTGTAACTTGGATTTACTTTTGACATCTCCCTAGCTGTAGGATGATTTCCAAAATTTTCCAAAAATCTATCTTTCATTTCATTTGCCACATCTAAATATTCAGGTCTAAAAACATCAACTCCGATCCAACCATACATTGAACCTGTCTCTTTGTCAGAGTCAAACACAAGAAGTCCAGCCATGAAGCAACTTTTAGCGTCTTCGCCGTCATAAAAATAAAAGACTCCACCTACACCGCCAGTTACCAGTCTTGATCTAAGAGTAGGCACATGCTGTTTCAAGGTTTCCTCCAAAGTGGGCATTGCCAATTCTGCCATGGCATGGTAGGTGCCATATTTTAATGGTTCGCTTTTTTCAAGTGCTCTTACTACTTCTCTGCTATCAAAAAATTCCATTCCCATTTAATCATCACTTTTTATGCTAACTTTAAAGAATTTATACCTTTCTATTTTTAATATTCAATCGCAAATCCGTTAAAATTTGGTTTGAGTTCAAGAATAAATCCTTAAACTTTATTTCATTATATATGAACAAAGACGTTATTTCATTGTATCCGACAAATTTTCCACCAGCTTCGCCCTTCCATCTTTTAAGGAGAAGTGATTGTTTGTTATATCCTATGGGAGAAGCGCCAAGCCATATAAGATTGCCATGCATAATGCGCGGGCCAACAAAAAGAGAAAAATCATCAGTTCTGGCATATCTCAAGCGGATCAACAGGACAGTCAACGAGGAAGAAATGTCAAGAACCTTGGATATAGGCCGCTTTACATTAGAAACAATTCTAGCTGGTTTTCAAACAGATGGTTATGCTCGGCCTGTCAAATCTCCTCTTGTATTCCCAAAAAAAGCAACCATAGCCGAAAGAATTGGGACAGCACTTTCACATTCAGCGCAAGGTAAATACTATGAAATTACTGAAAGCGGGAAAAGGTAAAAAATTTAACGAATTTTCAAATGAATTATTTAACTGAAAAACTGCATAGCTCTAATACCATGTCTAACATGGCAATTCTTGATAAAATTGTTGATAAAGAGAAGGAGAAAGTTCCCAAATTGCGGTTGCATACCTGTGTCCCAATTCGAGGGATTGTTGAATAGCCAGATTATCGCTGGGTTCAACTGCGTGGGAACAAAAATTTAAAAGAAATTTTTCGGACGGCGACAACTCAGATGTTTCATTCTGGGTGCTATTTAATTTTCTCTTATGCGTATAAAGTTCAATACTTCTTGGTGGAAATCCAAAAACTCTTCCCAGTTCCTCATCCCTGAATTTGCTATCTTCCATCCTCAAAAGATTCCTTGTTTTTATAACGTTTGCTTTTGATGATGATACAACCAGTTGTAAAGTCTCTTCCAACGCACTTTCATCCTGGCCATGTGGAAGTTCAAATTCCGGGTCATCACAAACAAAACCAAGAATATCTAACGGATAAGTGATAAATTCTGGATTGCTGTAAAAAAGACCTAGAGAGTCCAGCACAGGTGTAATTTCATTAGAAAAGTTTCTGTTAAATTTGTATAAATAGCAGGGAAGTGAAAGCATTTTCAAGATTTTTCTTGCTCCTTTGTTGAAGAAAACTTCCATTGGTGGGACATAAGAGCGAACCCGTTCTCTAGAAACATCACCCAACGGTGACCCATAATCAGAAAAAGCATATCTCGATACTTCGGTTGTTGGCTTCAATCCGGCTGCAACAAGCAAAATGTTTGCTCTGCCCTTAAAATAAAGCGGAAGTTGTTCTATTCTTCTTACCGATGCCTCAGGTAGTTTTATCATATCTCTAATGAACTGGAATTAATAATTTAAACCTTGCTATTTATTTTTTTGCTGTAAATTATTCGATATTAAAAACCCTGTTTTCTGTAACAGGTGCAACTGCATCAAACCCTTGATCTTTCAATTCATTCGCAAAGGTGACAGTATCATCACCATGCACGCAGAAAATTTTTTCAGGATTCCTTTTTTTCACAAAGCTGAACAGATCTTTGCGGTCGAGGTGGCTGGAGAAATCCAATTTTTTGACAAGCATCCTCAGCTTCAGATCCACCTCCTTCGTGGTGAAGCGGCCCGTTTCTAATAGAGCTCTGCCGGGCGTGCCCTCGACCTGGTAAGATGTTAAAATAAGGCTGGCGTCCCTGTTGTCGAACAGCTTTTTCAGATAAGAAACAATCGGCCCGCCGGACAGCATCCCGCTTGTTGTAAGGATAACACAAGGATTTCTTATTATTTTTTTCCTCATGTTCTCACTTTTAACATATTTCACTTTTTTCAGCACC
>Ga0315281_10008009_pt1 | contig 14793 bp, 9 predicted proteins | sample YL17G07_0_MG_FD_204540 | JGI IMG/M metagenome (GOLD analysis project Ga0315281, IMG submission 204540) | Sediment microbial communities from Yellowstone Lake, YNP, Wyoming, USA - YL17G07_0 | ecosystem: Environmental > Aquatic > Freshwater > Lake > Sediment | place: USA: Wyoming | collected...
ATGTCACGATCGGGTTTCTCACAGGTGAGCGACTCTACCAAAGACGGTTTTGCCTCGGCCAAATCCATTTTGTTGAGCGAAGTCCGAAACCATCTGCGTTTGGAATCGATTGGCTTGCCGAAACACCTGCCCCGGCTTGTCCCTCGGTGGCCCCCGTCCCCCTCACTCCTCCCAAAGAGCCGCGGACGACCCGACCCAGGTCCGGTTCCTGTTGAAGTCCACTCCCATCATTTTTCCCTGGGACATTCGAACGAGAGTCGTCACCGGCTTGGGTTCGTGATCGCTCCAAATGAACATGATGCGGACTTCGCACTTCGATTGCTGACCATCCGCCGTTTCGATCACCGGTGCGTAATCGACTTTCTTCATGAGGAGCGTGTGTTTGCGGTGCTCGAGCGGAACCGCGTCGAGATCCGCTTTCGTGACGTCAACTTTGACTCCGACGCCGGCGAAAGAGAAAAGCGGTTTCAACACCCATCGTTCGAGATCGTCGGGCCAGCGGTCGAAGTCGGAAAGAAATCGGGCGGTTGGAACGCTCGGGTGGTCAATCTCCGGCAGCGAGTGCTTGCTCCACCGGAAATACCAGTTCGGATGTCCGGCCCATTCGACGTCGAGCGGCTCGGTGTAGGAGAAGGGGAGCGAGATCTTTTTCACCTGGAGCTCGTCGACGATCACCCGGTTATAGATCCGGAGGATTCGCGTTTTCTTTCCGTCGAGGTCATACCAGAGCTCGCGCCCCCGCTTTTCGACTTTCGTCGGGCAGACGGCGCGGATGCCGCAGATGTCTTCGGTGACCCAGAAATCGGGGGAAGTTTTCTGCGACGGCGGGTCGACGTCGAACAGAACGACGTTTTCGGGACGGTGTTCGCCGAGAATCGCACCTCGCAGGAGGGCCTTGTATCCATCGACGTCGAGCCCCGAGAGGAGAAACCGGAGATTCCCGCCGTCCGGTGTGAAGCGCCGCGCTTCGATGGCCTGGACGAGCTGGAATCCGTAAAGCGAAGGGAACGCCTGAAGCTCGATGAGGCGGGGCGCCAAAGCGCCGCCGCTCCCTTCCCGTGTCACGGCAAAATCGATCTGGGCGAACAAGGGATGGTGGTCGCAGGCGGGGACGTCGTATTCGGGAGGCACAGCGGCCAGCGAGTGCCGCTGATGCTCGGGGCGGAGAAGCTGGCCGATGATGTCCTTCCCCGATTGAACCATCTCGTCGCGGAACTCCCTGGGAAGGAAGATCGGCGACTCGGCGACCCGGAATTCGATTTTCGACCGCGACGCTTCACAGAGGCGGCGGTAGTACTCCTGGTATCTCTCTTCGGTGAAAGCGGCGTTGAAGGCGCGGCGAAGGTGGGGGACCATGGGAAGGAATTCAGCGGGGTCGGCGATGACCACGCTGCGCGTGGTGCCCGGCCGCTCGCGGCGTTGTCGGCCTCGGCGGCTCACTTCGACGTACAGTAGACCGTCTCATTCGCGCCTTCGCCCTCCGCCTTGCGATCGACCCATTCTCGCCTCCCGAGGAAGATTAGGCTGTTGTTGATTGACTTTCATCTGGTTGTCTCTCGGCTGGCGCGGCGAACCGGTCGATTGCCCTTCGCTGCGGGACGGAGGGCGCGCTTCGGCGTCTTTTCCCGGATTCCGACCGACTTGCCGACGTCGAGTCCGTGGGAGGTCTCGTCGCAGATGAAATCGACGAGCTTTCGAAAGTCGCCCTGATTTTTCGAGAATGCGGCGAGCTGACGGTCGGCGCCGCTGCCGTTTTCGAGAATCCAGTTGATCCCGTTCACTTCCTTGCGGCTTCCCAGATCGTCGACGACATCGTCAACGAAATACAAAAGTTCCTGGGCCAGACGCCGGAACGGAACTTCCTCTTCTTTGCCGAAATCGATCAGTTTTCCGTCGATTCCCCAGCGGCTCGCGCGCCATTTGTTTTCAAGCAGCAACGCGCGGCGGTACATGCGGAAACCGAGGTTCTTCTCGCGGAGCTTCCAGAGCTTCACGCAGATGGCCTGGATGAGCGCGGCGAGCGTCACGCTCTCTTCGAGCCGCATCGGAACGTCGCAAATCCGGAATTCGATGGTTTCGAAGAAAGGGTGAGGACGAACGTCCCACCAGATCTTCTTGCCGTTGTCGATGGACTTCGTCTTCACGAGAATTCTGACGTATTCGTCGAAGTCGGCGGCGCTCTCGAACATCTCGGGGATGCCGGTTCGCGGGAATTTTTCGAACACTTTCGTCCGGTAACTCTTGAGGCCGGTGTTGGTCCCGAGCCAGAACGGAGAATTCGCGCTGAGCGCGAGCAGATGCGGCAGAAAATACCTGGCCTCGTTCATGATTTGAATCGCGAGATCGCGGTTCTTGATGCCGACGTGAACGTGGAGCCCGAAAATCAGATTTCCCCGTGCGACGACCTGCAGCTCGTCGACGATGGCGTTGTAGCGGGGGTCGGGAGTGATGAGCTGATCGGCCCAGTCCGAAAAAGGATGCGTGCCGGCCGAGGCGACACGCATCCCGTTGCGATGGGCGAGGCGGATGATCTGCGTCCGGAGGTTAGTGACGTCGCGCCGGACGTCCTGGATATTGCGGCAGATTCCTGTGCCGATTTCGACGACCGACTGATGCAGCTCCGCTTTGACCTTGTCTCCCACGAGCCGCTTCCCCTCGTTCAACATCTGCTGAACGTGGGAGCGCAGCTCGCGGGTCACGGGGTCGATGATTTGAAACTCTTCCTCGACTCCGAGGGTGAAAGCGGGCCTTTCCATGATCGATCGTCTCTTGTTTCGCTTCTGACTTTTTTAGTTGTCCCGGCGCCGGGGCGACTTCGTCTTTTCGTGGAGAGCCTTGATTGCAGCCTTGGCGCTCGTTTTCTTCGGCTTCTCGGCGTTCGTCGTCACTTCGGTTTTCACCGGTTCGGCCGGTCTCGCGACCGGGGCTTTCGCAGGAGCGCCCTGGGATTTCATTTCCCCGGCGGAAACGAATCCCCGGGGAGTGAAATCCCGAACGGGATCGGATCCCTGCTGGACCCGTTCCACGAGCCACTTCGCGGAGTGCTCGAGAACCCAGTTGAAGTTTTCTTCACCGACCGAGCCCTTGTCCGCGTCGGGCGCGGCGTTCAGGAAGTCGATGGCGTAGGGGATTCCGTCGCGAACGGCGAATTCCAGTGTGTCGAAGTCGTAACCGAGAGCGGTGACGAGCTTGAGGCAGTCGCCGTGAATTCGCTCGTAGAGCTTCGGATCGATCGGAGCCGGGTTTTTCACGTAACGGTCGAAGTGGGATTCCTTCGGGCTGTAGCGCATGATCTGGAAATACTTTTTCCCGATCGCGTAGCAACGGAAGTACTCCTCGAACACGATTTCTTCCTGAAGGGTCATGACGTTCTGCGCCGAGTCGTGGTACGCGGTGAAGAACTCTTCGGGGTTGGTGACGCGGTAAACGCTCTTCCAGCCGCCGCCCGAATAGGGTTTGAAGTACGCAGGGAAACCGATGTGAGCGAAAACCTCCTCCCAATTGAGGGGGTACATCAGGTTCGACATCGACTCGCCGCTCGTGTCGGGAGGATGCTGATTCGACGGCAGAATGACGGTCTTGGGAACGGCGACGCCAACGCTCTTGGCGACCACGTTGTTGAAGAACTTGTCATCAGCCGACCACCAGAACGGATTGTTGACGACGATCGTTCCTTCCAGCGCGAACTTCTTGAGGATCGCTCGGTAGAAAGGGATGTCCTGACTGATCCGGTCGAGGATGAGATCGTATTTTTTCGGAGTGTCGAGACTGATTCCGCCGACCAGGACGGGTTCGGCCACGACGCCATCGAGTTTCATGCCGTTGATCCGCGCGACCAGCGCTTCGGGAAATGAACGTTCCTTGCCGAAAAGAACACCAATTCGCTTCATTTTCTTAAAACTCCTCTGATTTCAGTTACTTGACTATTTGGGAGGTCCATGGGGTGACCTGACCTCAACCCGGAAAGCGCGTATTGTACCCGGAATCAGTGTACGGCGATAGCGGCTGTCTGCGCGCTGCGGCCTGCGCCGGAATCGTTCCTATCGCCGTTCCGGCTTCGGCAATTTTGCAGCCCGGCGCATCTGCGCCTCGTTGTTGATCCTCGACGATCGCTCTGGCCCGTTCGGGCCGGCAGATTTCAGTGCGTCGGGCCTTCCGGCTCGTCCGCTTCTTCGTCGCCGGTTCCGGATCCCTGGGCGCCTTCGATGTACGAAGCGACGGTCATGATCTCGCCCGGTTTCGGCTGGTAAAAAGTGCGTTGGAGGGACGGGGGGAGTGTCGCGATCTGATTCCAGCGTTCGTTGCATTCCTGTCCGGGCTCCGCACCGGCCGGCGTCGGGATCAGCGAAATCAGGTGGCAGGAGGGAGTTGCGCGCAGTCCGGTGGCGAGATCGACGGGGGTGAACACGATGCCGGAGGGAACCTCGAACTCCAGAGACTGGAGAGCCGGATTTTGCTGTTTCATCGCTTCCGCAAACTCCATCCAGATCGGAAGGGCGGCCTTCGCACCGGTCATCCCCTTGCCGAGAGTCTTCTTGGTGTCGTGACCGACCCAGACTCCGACCGTCATGGCGGGCGTGAATCCCACGAACCACGCGTCGGAGTAGTCGTCCGTGGTGCCGGTCTTGCCGCCCATGTCGAGCTTGAGCGATCGAGCGCTCATGGCGGTGCCGCGATCGACGACGCCGCGAAGCAACGAGACCATTTGATAGGCCACCTGAGGCGTGACCACTTCTTTCGGGTCGGAGGGATGCTCGTCGAGGAGGCGTCCGTCAGCATCGGTGATTCGTTCGATGGAATAAGGCTTCTGGTAAATCCCTTGAGAGGGAAAAACCGAGTAGGCGGCGGTCATGTGAAGGAGGTCGACTTCGAAGGCTCCCAGCGCCATCGACGGATAGGGCTTGAAGTCGGCGACCACGCCGAGCCTCCTCGCCCGTTCGATGACTTCGTTGGGCCCGAGGAGCATCAGCAGCTTCACGGCGCAAACGTTGTGCGAAAGCTCGAGCGCGCGTTGAAGGGTCTGGATTCCGTAATTTCTCTTGTAATAGTTGTGGGGCGTGTACGGAGGAAGCCCTTTCTCGGCGGTGATCGTGACGGGCGCATCGAAAATGGTGTCGGCTCCGGTCATTCCTTTTTCGAGAGCCGTCAGGTAAACGAACGGCTTGAATGCCGAGCCCGCTTGCCGCATGGCTTGCGTCGCCCGATCAAACTTGCTCGTGGTGAACTGCTCCCCTCCGACGAGAGCGCGGATGGCGCCGGTTCGATTCTCGATGGCGACCAGCGCCGCTTCGCAAACCTGTGGCGATTCGAGAGAAAGCTCGAAGGTTCCGGTTGGGAGGGCGTGGAACGACGTTTCCACGACGTCACCCGGTTTCAGGAACGAGGCGTCTTTTTTCCAGGTCCAGGCGAGCGTCGACATCTGAAGGGCGTAGTCGTGGGCTCCGACTTTGAGTTTCGCCCCTTTCTTGTCGGCTGAAATGACCACAGCGGGGACGAAGACTCCGTCCGCCGGCCGAAAATCCGTCCATTCGGGAAGAATGGCCAGCTCGGGTTTGACGCTCTTCTCGTCCGATTTCGGATCCGGTTTGACGACGTTCCGAATGGGGCCGCGCCAGCCGGATTTCTTACCGAGATTCCGGACCCCCGACCGGATCGCGTGCTCCGCCACTCGTTCGAGATAGGGGTCGAGAGTGGTGTCGACCCGGAGGCCGGCTCGATAGAGCCCTTTCTCGCCGTAGTTTTTCTCGATCTCCTGGCGGACTTCTTCGGTGTAGTGAGAACCGATTTCCGCGTCCCGCCCCGCCGGCCCGGGAATCACGATCGGGCGGCCGATTGCCGACTGGGCGTCTTTCGCGGAAAGGTAGCCCTCTTCGGACATCTGGTGAAGGACGAGATCCCGCCGTTTCCTCGCGCGTTCGGGATGGTGGGTCGGATTGAAATACTCGGGGCGCTGGATGAGGGCCGCCAGAAGCGCGGCCTCTTCGGGATCGAGCGCGGCTGAAGGCTTCCCGAAATAATCCCGGGCCGCCGCTTCGATTCCGTAGTTTCCATGGCCGAGGTAAACCTGATTCGCGTAGAGCGCGAAAATGTAATCCTTCGAGAAGCGCCGCTCGATTTCGAACGCGAAGAGCATCTCGTTCACTTTCCGGCGGAACGTTTTCTCCGGCGTCAGAAACAGCATCTTGGCGAGCTGTTGCGTGAGGGTCGACGCGCCCTGCGCCTTCGAGCCGGTGCGAATGTCGTGGAGCCCGGCCTGGAAGAGTCGAACCGGATCGATACCGCCGTGCTTGTAGAAGCGGTGATCCTCGATCGAGAGGATTGCGTTCTTGACGATCGGAGGGATCTTGTCCGGCGCCAGAACGATTCGCCGCTCGATGGCGAAACGTCCGATGACGGTGCCGTCCCTGGCCCTCACCTCCGTGACGACGTCGGGACGGTATTTCTCCAGGAGCTCGACTTTCGGAATGTCGATCCACCGGGTCGCCGCGTAACCGAAAAGGGATCCTCCCGCCGCCGCGAGGAGGATTCCGATCAGGTAGAGCGCGAGCTTTCCGTTCTTCTTTTTCTTCGAAGCGCTGGATTCGGAGGCTGTTTCGGTCGCCACCGGGGCAAGATAGCCGAGGGCGGGACGAAAGTCGAAAGTTGACAGTTCGGAGCCGGTCTGCCCGGAGAAAACAAACCCGCCTGTCGTCGAACGCGAATTCTTCGTGTTTCGACTTTCGGCTCGATCATCGCGGACAAAGCGGTAAACTCGGCGGCGGCTCATGACTCTGCGAATCGTGAAGGATCGAGCGGCAGCCGCGATGCGAGTCGTCTCGGACTACGTTCCTGCGGGGGATCAGCCGCAGGCGATCGAGGCTCTGGCACGAGGACTTCGCGAGGGGAAAAAGAATCAGGTTCTACTCGGCGTGACCGGTTCGGGAAAAACGTACACGGTCGCAAAGGTGATCGAGTCGGTGAACCGGCCGGCGCTGGTTTTGTCCCACAACAAGACTCTCGCGGCCCAGCTCTACCGTGAGCTACGCGGGTTCTTTCCGAACAGTCCGGTCGAGTATTTCGTCTCCTACTACGATTACTACCAGCCGGAGGCGTACATCGCCCATTCGGACACCTACATCGAAAAAGAATCTTCGATCAACGACGAAATCGACAAGCTCCGTCTCGCTGCGACCGCTTCCCTGTTCGACCGGCGCGACGTGATCATCGTTTCCTCGGTGTCGTGCATCTACGGTCTCGGCTCTCCGGAAGCGTTCTACGGAATGCTGGCGAAGATCGAGGTCGGCGATACCGCGGGGCCTGACAAGTGGCTCCGGAAACTCGTCGAGATGCAGTACGCCCGTGTCCCCTACGACCTCGACCGTGGAGCCTTTCGTGTGCGGGGCGACATCGTCGAAATCCTTCCCGCCAACGAGGAGCTGGCGATTCGCCTGGAGTTCTTCGGGGACGAAGTGGAAAAGATCGCCAGATTCGACCCGGTTTCCGGAAAGACGCTGGAGTCCCTCGATCGCATTCTTCTGTTTCCGAAAACGCATTACGTCACCCCTCGGGATCAGCTGCTTCGCGCGATGGAAGCGATCAAGATCGAGCTCGAAGAGCGGGTTCTCGTTTTAAAGAGAGAAAACAAGCTTCTCGAGGTTCAACGATTGACGCAGCGGACGATGTTCGATCTCGAAATGATCGAACAGATGGGTTACTGCCACGGAATCGAAAACTACTCGCGTCATCTGACGGGCCGGCAGCCGGGCGAGCCGCCGCCGACCCTGCTCGACTATTTCCCGAAGGACTTCGTGCTGGTCGTCGACGAGAGTCATCAGACCATCCCGCAGGTCCGGGCGATGTACGCCGGAGACCGATCGCGAAAGCAGGCGCTGGTCGAGTACGGTTTCCGGCTCCCATCGGCTCTCGACAATCGTCCGCTGAACTTCGACGAATTCGAGGAACGAATCGGCCAGACCCTCTACATCTCCGCGACTCCCGGCTCTTTCGAGCTACAAAAAACCGGAGGGGAGTTCGTCGAGCAGGTGATCCGCCCGACCGGCTTGCTTGATCCTCCCATCGTCCTCTGCCCGGTGAAGGGGCAGATCGACGACCTGCTCGGCCGGATCAAAGAGCGGGTCGGCCGGGGGCACCGCGTTCTCGTCACCACGCTGACCAAGAGGATGGCCGAGGATCTGACTCAATATTTTCTCGAGCTCGGAATCCGGTGCCGTTACCTCCACTCCGACATCGAAACGCTTCCCCGCATCCAGCTCCTCGAGGATTTTCGGCGGGGAGAGTTCGATGTTCTCGTTGGCATCAATCTCCTTCGCGAGGGGCTTGATCTTCCCGAGGTTTCCCTCGTCGCCGTGCTCGACGCCGACAAAGAGGGGTTTCTCCGGAGCGAAACCTCACTGATTCAGATCTCGGGCCGCGCTGCGCGAAATGTCGACGGGATGGTCGTTTTCTATGCCGACAAGAAGACCGACGCGATTCAAAAGGCCCTGGACGAAACGGCGCGCCGCCGCGAAATCCAATCGAGTTACAACGAGCGGCATGGCATCGTCCCCGCGACCGTCGTTCGAAACACCGACGACCCGCTGCTTCGGGTCGCCGAAGGGGATTACGTCACTCCGCGGCGCGGAGCGCGCCGTCCCCTCGGTGTCGCCGACGTTCCCGATGCTGCGCAACTCGACGACCGGTCGCTCGTCGACCGGATCCACGAGCTCGAAAAGAGAATGAGAGAGGCGGCAAAATCGCTGGAATTCGAAGAGGCAGCCAGGTTCCGCGACGAAATTCGGGAGCTGAGAGAACTTCAGGTCTTCCGTTAGCCCGGACTATTCATGAGAGACCGTCGAAGATCCTCGAAACTGCAAGACTGGTATTCGAAGCCGCACGCTTGGGGCGCCCCAATGAAACTGACGAACCGTCGGAGCGATTTCGTTCGCTGGCAAGGCTGCACGACAGAGCGAGCCGAGGCGTACTTTCGGTACGCCGCAGGCGAGCGAGGGAGGAGAACGCCGCGAGCGGGCGAAAGCGCCCGACGGCGACGGTTTGCCTCGTGAATAATTCGGGCTAGGGGGTAACGTAGGGGCGATCGTCCCTGGGGGGAGGAGGCAGAGTCTCGCCCCAGTGGGTCAGGATTCTCCTCGCAATCTCAGCGCCGTTCCTGATGCAGTCCGGAACCGACACACCGCCGAGGTAGTTCCCTCCAAACAAAAGCCCCGTGATGTTCGCTTCCATCCGTTTCGCCGATTCCAAGAACCGCCCATGTCCCACCTCGTATTGCGGGATCGCGCGCGGCCAGCGGCGAATGGTCGTGACGACGGGCTCGCCCCGGAGCCCGAGAAGTGGCCGCAGCTCCTGGATCACCTGCGCCAGAATCCTTTCGTCACTCCACGAAACGATTTCCGGATCGGTGCTCCCGCCCGCGAATGCGGACAGCGCTGTGTGGCCGGCCGGCGCCCGCCCGGATTCCGAAAAGATTTCAGATGGGAAGAGACAACCGAGAATTCGCAGCTTCTCGGTTCGGGGGACGAGGAAGCCGAAGCCGCCGAGGGGATGGGAAATGTCTTCGCGCCGAAAACCGAGAGCCGCGACGGCGACCGGAGCATAGGGAATCTCGTCGAAAATCCGGCTCTGTTGATTCGACGATTCTTCGGCCAATCGGGCGGCGATGTCGGCGGGAACGGCCAGCACGACCCGGCGGGCGTGAATTCTGCCGTCCGCTGTCAGGACAACCGGTCCGTTTTCTCCGCGCAGGATCTTTCGAACCTCGACGCCGGTGCGTACGTCACCGACGATTTCGGCCAGCCGTGCGGGAAGAATCTGGAGGCCCTGCCAGAACGAAATCATTTTTCCGGCGGGCGCCCCTCCGCTCGCGAGGCCCTTCTTTTTCGCGAACGCTCCGCGTATCAGGCTCCCATGATCGCGTTCGAGCGCGGCGATTTTCGGAGTCGCCCACCGAACCGAAAGCCGTTCCGGATCTCCGGCGTAGACTCCGGAAACGAAGGGCCCAACGGCGTTTTCGAGGAAGCTCTCCCCGAGCCGCCGCCGGACGAACGCGGCGATCGTTTCGTCGAGCTCGGAGGCGGGACGGGGAATCCAGGGCTCGCGAAGAAGACGAAGCTTCGCGGAAAACGAAAAAAGAGGCGTCGTGAGAAACGAGAACGGGCCGCCCGGAAGAGGATTCAGCCGGCCATGCTTGCAGAGGAATCGCTTTTTCGCCGCCGATGAAGCTTCGAGCTTCTCGCCCCCGAGCCCGCAGGAGTCGACGAGCTCGGTGACGGCGTGGTTCGATTCGATGACGGTGTTGGGGCCGAGCTCGAAAATCCAATCGCCGTCGATTTTCGTCGTGATGGCGCCGCCGATGCGTTCCGAGGCTTCGAGGACTGCAACACGGAGCCCTGCCCGCGCGAGCCAATAAGCGGTCGTGAGGCCGGAAATCCCGGCGCCGACGACAACGACGTCCAGCAGCTCTCCTCGTTCGCTCGTCATCTGGTGGACGCGGGGCGATCAGACCGTCCGGGAAAATCGGTGTTTTGTGGAGTCTTTCCGGAGGTAGGCGTCGAAAGCCATGGCGACGTTCCGGATGAAGAGGCGGCCGGTCGGCTCGATCACGATGCGGTCCGGCTCGAGCCGGAGGAGACCGTCGGTCGCCATGCCACGAAGCGATTCGAGCTCGGTTCCGAAGGTTTCGTCGAACCGGATTCCGTGGTCGTCTTCGATCTCTTTCTTGACGAGAACGAAATGGCACATGAGCTTTGTGATGATGTCGCGGCGGAGGAGATCGTCGGCGGTGAGGCGAACGCCCCGCCAGGTCGGGAGGCCGCCTCCCCGCACTTCACGCCGGTAAGTCTCCAGCTGCTTCTGGTTTTGAACATAACAATCGCCCACCTGGGAGATCGATGAAACGCCGAAGGCGTAGAGGTCGCAGCCGGCGTGGGTCGAATAACCCTGGAAATTCCGGTAGAGAGTCCGATCCTCGATCGCGCGGAAAAGCTCGTCTTCCGGCCGGGCGAAATGGTCCATTCCGACGAACCCGTATCCCGCGTCGGTGAGGCGGCCGACCGCCGTTTCGAAAATGTCGAGTTTCGTTTCAGGCGTAGGCATCGCCGCCGCCGGGATCGCCCGCTGGTGCTTGATCATGTCGGGAAGGTAAGCAAAGTTGAAACACGCGATGCGGTCGGGCGCGAGGGCGAGGAGCTTGTCGACCGAACGTGCGAAGCTCGAAGGACTCTGGTGCGGAAGGCCGTAGATCAGATCAACGTTGATCGAACGGAAGCCCAGCTGGCGGGCCATTTCGATCGTCGTCCGCGTGATCGACTCGGGTTGGATTCTGTGGACCGCTTCCTGGACCTTCGGATCGAAATCCTGCACGCCCATCGAGAGTCGGTTGAAGCCGCAGCGGGCGAGCATTCGCAGATGTTCTTCCGAAGTCTCGCGCGGGTCGACTTCGATGCCGATCTCCGCCCGATCGTCGAACTCGAATCGTTCGCGGATCCACCCGAAAAGGCGCTCGAGCGTCGCTGCGGGCATGAACGTCGGCGTTCCTCCGCCCCAATGAAACTGGACCACCTTTCGCCCGGGCCGGAGAAGCGGAAGGGTCCGGTCCATTTCCTCGCGAACGAGCTCGACGTACTCGTCAGATCGGCTCCGGTCTTTTGTGAAGGTGACGTTGCACCCGCAGAAATAACAGACCGATTCGCAGAACGGAAGGTGGAAATAGAGCGAGAGCGGCGGCGGGGTCTCGACGTCGTTCGTCTCGCGAATCGTCCGTTCGTACTCCGCCGGGCCAAAAGATTCGCTGAACTGGGGCGCCGTCGGATAGCTCGTGTATCTGGGGCCCGCCGTGTCGTATTTCTTGACGAGCTCCCGATCGAATCGAAGCGCGCTCCACCCTCGATTCGAGGCGATCGTGGATTCTGGTGTCGGGGGATTCATGCGGAGTCTCGTGCCCTTCTTCCGTCGGCAGCCTTTCCTCGGCTGCGAACTTTGCCAAGTCTACCAGCCGACTGCGCCCCTTTTTTGATTCATTCGAGCTACAAAAAAAGCCCGCCGGGAGGCGGGCATTTTAGCTTCTCACTTCCCTCCGGCAAATTCTCGCGAATGAGGCAAGAGCGTGTCGATGGCAAGGCGGAGGAGTGAGCGCGCCGCAGCCGTGGCAGCGCCACAGCGAGGACACCGCGAACGACGACAACGCCCCCAGCGGCGCGCTCTCGCCTCACATGCCGATGCCTAGAAAGGGACGTCGTCGTCGTCGGGGGGCATGGACGGCATGTCTTCCTTCTCGCCACCACCTGTCGGCGCCATGGCCGATTTCTCGCCTCGTTCCATACGGGGTCCGAGCATCGTGATGTTGTCCGCCTTGATCTCGGTCATGTATTTTTTTTGACCGCTGGCGTCGTCCCAGGAGCGGGTTTGAATTCTCCCCTCGACGTAGACGAGCTTTCCTTTTTGAAGATACTCGCCGCAGATGGTCGCGAGCTTGTCCCAGGCGACGATCCGGTGCCACTCGGTTTTTTCTTTTCGGGTGCCGTCGGTCTTGTCTTTCCACCCTTCCGTGGTCGCGACCGAGAACCTCGCGACCTGGGTTCCTCCGGGGGTGGATCGAAGCTCCGGATCCGAACCGAGGTTTCCTACGAGAATCACCTTGTTGACGCTTCCTGCCATGTCATTCTCCTCTTCTGGGGCCGACTCTGCGGCCCCGTTCATGTAAGCCGGGAATTTATCAAAGGATTCGACGGGGCGCAAATTGGGCGGTAGTCCGGTTTCGGCCCTATCATGCCGGGGTGAAGCGGCTCCCCACGACTCTCACCGCCGTTCGCTGGAACCGATGACCGACGCGACCGTCCACCGGCAAATCCGCGCGGCCACTCTGCTCTGGATGGGTTCCGTACTCCTCAGCCGGGCTCTCGGTTTTTTTCGGGAAGTGGTGATCGCACGGGCGCAGGGGGCGAATGCCTCCACGGACGTTTACTACGCCGCATTCACGATCCCCGATTTTTTGAACTACCTGCTCGCCGGCGGCGCATTGTCGATCACTTTCATCCCGATTTTTGCGGCTTACATCGCACGAGGGGAAGAAAAAGAGGGTTGGAAGGTTTTTTCCATCGTGACGACTTTTCTGGCGATCGCGCTTGGATCTGGAATCGCATTCGCAATGGTTTTCGCCGACCGGCTCGTTTCGTGGATCGTCCCGGGATTCAATGCCGCCCAGCGAATCGAGCTGGTGCATCTGACGCGAATCATTCTGCCTGCCCAGTTTTTTCTTTTCGAGGGGTTTCTTCTGTCGGCCGTTCAGATGGCAAAAGGGCAGCATCGGTTTGCCGTGATGGCGCCTCTCATCTACAACGGAGGGACCATCCTCGGGGGGCTTCTCCTGGCGCCGAAGCTCGGGATGGAAGGGTTCTGCTGGGGCCTCCTGGCAGGCGCTTTCGTCGGAGGATTCCTGCTTCAATACTACGGCGCCAGGCGAATCGGTCTCCGGTGGAGACTCGATCTCTCGTTCCGCCATCCGGGCTTTATCGAGTACTTGAAATTGACGGTGCCGGTGATGATCGGTCAGTCGCTCATCGTCTGGGACGAATGGATCACCCGATTTTTTGCGTCGTCGCTCGTTCCCGCGACCATCTCGTGGCTCAGCTACGGACGCAAGATCGCTCTGGTTCCCCAGGCCGTTTTCGGTAACGCGGCCAGCGTGGCCTCGTATCCGCAGCTCGCGAGGCTGGCGGTTGAAAAGAAGCTGACCGAAATGCATGCGACCCTGATGAAGGCGCTGCGGGGGGTGTTTGCGCTGGCGATGTCTTCGCAGGTTTTTTTGATCGTCCTCGCCCCCGAGATCTGCTTCCTGCTCTTTCGGAGCCGGAAATTCGATGACGGGGACGTCGCCGCCACCTCCGCCGTTCTGGTCCTTTATTCCCTGGGTGTGGCTGCGTGGTGCTCGCAGGCCATCGTCGCACGCGGCTTCTACGCGATGCGGGACACCTTGACGCCGACTCTCGTGGGAACCGCGATGACCATTTTGAGCCTGCCGGTTTACCGGTTCCTGGGCGGCTCGTTTGCGCACCGTGGGCTGGCCATGGCGTCAACTTTTTCCGTCACGCTTCTCGCCGTCTGCCTCCAATGGCAGTTCGTCCGCAAGCTTCGCGGGGCCGGCGGAGACGTTTCGAAAGAGCCCTTCCTGCCGTTCCTGTTTCGCCTCACTGCGGCGTGCCTCGTCGCAGGGTCGGTGGCCTACCTCATCCGCGCGGGAATGCTGACGCTCTGGCCCGACCTCCCCGTTGCAGGAACGGCGGCCTCCCGATTGGTTTTGAAAGAGCTCGCGGCCGCGCGGTTTCCGGGACGGTTGCTTTCGCGGACCCTGGTGGTCGGCGTCGCCGGTGGAGTCGCGCTTCTCGGGGCCGCGCGCGCGCTGAAAATCGAAGAGATCGTCGGTCCTGTTCGGCGGATCGTTTCGAAGTTGTCGCGATCAAAACGAAGCGAATGACGAGAAAGGGCTCCGCGCTTTTCTAGGGTCCCATCTCGTAAATCGGAATCGGGGCAAACGACACGATCAGGATCAGCAGGACTCCCCAGGCAACCGCTTTTCTCTTGAAGTCGAGGGGAACCGCTTCGTCCGGAACCGCAGGATGCCGCCGAAGCATCGTCACTCCGAGAATTCCCCAGAGCATCCAGACCAGTTGCGTTGTCCACGCTCCCAGGATGATCAATCCGACGGCGACGGGAATCGAAATTCGTCGACGAGCCCGCGAAGAAACCGCCTCGAGTGCATGACCGCCGTCGAGCTGACCGAGCGGAATGAGATTCAGGGCTGTG
>Ga0315281_10008010_pt1 | contig 14792 bp, 11 predicted proteins | sample YL17G07_0_MG_FD_204540 | JGI IMG/M metagenome (GOLD analysis project Ga0315281, IMG submission 204540) | Sediment microbial communities from Yellowstone Lake, YNP, Wyoming, USA - YL17G07_0 | ecosystem: Environmental > Aquatic > Freshwater > Lake > Sediment | place: USA: Wyoming | collected...
CGATTATTTCGTCAAAGGCGTCATGCTGGGCTGCATCGCCGGGATCGCCGGGATGCTGATCCACAGTTTCACGGATTTCGGCCTGCGCATGCCGGCCAACGCCGCTTTTTTTCTTGCCCTCTACGCGCTGGGGCTGAAGGCGGGAACGCTTCGCTCCGCGACCGAGCCGGTTCGGGAAGAAAGCGCTGCACGGGTTTCCGGTTTTCGGGGCCGGAAGGCGATGACGGCGCTGATGCTGGCAGGGACGGGCCTCCTTTTGCTTCTTGTCATCAAGCACAACATGGGGTTTTTGTACTTGAATGAATATAAATCTTCGCGGGAGAAGCTCGCCGAGAACGGGCGGAGCTTGATGTCGGGTTTCACGGAGCTGGATTCTCTCCTGAAAAAGGCCGTTCGCTGGTCCGGCAGCCCGCGATTCTACGAGGAGCAGGGACGTTTCTATTTTGAAATGGCCATGGCAGAAAATACGTCCGGGAATGCGGAGAAGAGGGAGGCCTATCTCGATCTCTCGCGTGAGGCCCAGGCTGAACGGATCCGGAGGAATCCGGCGGACGCCTTCGCCTATTACGATATGAGCCGGGTCTATTTGTTCTCGAATTTTCCGCTGATGATATACCAGGACAAGGCCAATTTTTACATGCGAAAAGCGCTCGACTTCAAGCCGGCCGACTTGTTCTTGAATGTAAATGTCATTATGAGTTTTCTGCAGCAGTGGACATGGTTGAGCGAGGAAGAAAGGGCGTTCGTCTTAAAGACGCTCAAGACGGTCTGGCTCGTCAACGAGGAAAAATTTTATCCGGCGCTCGTCGAACGCTGGAAGCAGGACGCTAAAGACTTGAACGCGCTAAAGGATATCCTGCGCCTGGACGCGGACGTCTGGAAAACGAGCGCCCGGTTCTTATCTTAAATTTGACAGCCCTTCTTTTATTTTGATGTAGAGCGTTTTAGGGTCCCATAGAGGGGATCCTCGAAGGGTCAGGAGAGGAGGGAGCCATGATATGCCCTCGGTGCGGTAGCTCTGGCATCTTTCGGGTCCACGCCCAACATTTTGAAATCATCCCGCGAAAGCTCCTCTGATTACTTCTTGGCCTTATCCTGACACGTTGTTCTCAGTTCCCGCGTGTCCTTGTATTTAGGATCTCTGGCGAGAACAATATTGAACTCGCCCGCTGCTTCTTTGAATTTTTTCGCGCCCATATAAGCCTTGCCGAGCGAGTAGCGGAGTTCGATATTTTCCGGCTCAAATTGGACGCTCTCGGCCAAGGCCTTCGCTGCCTTATCATAATCCTTGTTGCTTAAATAGACCTCCCCGAGTTCCCGGTGGATGCGGACGATTTCTGGGTGATTTTTAAGGAGGAGTTCGAGGAGCTTGGCCGCATCGCGATATTTCTTGGCTGCGACATAGGAATTTTTCATTTCAAAATAGATGTCGATGTTCGACGGATCTTTGTCCAACGCCTGTTTGTAGAGAGTGATCTTTTTATCGAGGACGGTTTCAGTGCGAGCTTTTGCAAGAAGATCCGGAGAGCTTAGAACATTGGCGCCGCCCTTTGCCTCCGGGCCGGAGGTTGGCCGCGTTGTCTCCTTGATGACTGGAGGGGGCGGCGGCGCGAGGACCGGAGGATTGACGAATTTGGGCTCGGTGCGGTCATAGAAAGCGTTAATATCCCGATACCGGTCAAGGAGCACCTTGGGCAGGGCAAGTTTCGGGAGGGATTCCTCGAGCTTCAGCCGTTTGATTTTGTTGTAATAATAAAGCGACTTTTCCACGTTTTTGATCTGGTAATAGCAGACTTCGAGATAGACGTAACATTCCAGCAATTTATGCGAATAATCCAGATAGCCGAAAAAGGCGATTTCCAGGTTCTCAATGGCTTCGGGATATTTCCCACTCTGATAGAAAAATTTGCCGTCATCAAGGAGCTTTTCATAGAAGGGATCGACCTGCTCTGTGACCGGAGGTTTCACCTGCTGGACGGCCTGTTGGTCGGATTGCGCGTATGACGCGGCGGCAAAAAGGATCGGAAGCGTCGCGAGCAGAATCGCGGCTTTAAGAGGTTTTCGTCGAAAAATATTTGTCTTTTTCATCCCAACCGGCCGTCCTTTGCTTGGTTCCAAAGATATTAAAAATTCTATAGATTTCCGCCATAAATTGCAAGTTGAATTTCTGATGTTTTACCACGACCTCGCCGCTTGGCTGTACGGAGTGAATAAGGGATCAGGGCTTAACATTTAAGAATAAACTCGCGAAAAACTGCCCTTCGGCCACCCCAGGGAGGAGGCAGACGTATATTACTTCAACGACAGATAGATCTCTTTCCTGTGGCCGATGCGGATGATTATGATCATCAGCCGCTTTTCTTCTTTCTTGAAAATAACCCGGTAGCTGCCGATTCTCAATCTGTAATAATCCTCATCTGCGGCGAGCTTTTTAATATTATTTTTGAGAGCCTCCGGATTTTCGGCGAGGATCAGGAGTTTTTCTTTAATGATTCTTTGGTGAGCCCGGTCGATCCTCTTGAGATCGTCCAGGGCCTTCCCGAGGAACCTAAGATCATACACCTCTATATTCCCAAAGACTTCCAAACTTTATCGGCATTCAGGAGCTTATCCCGTCCCTTTTCGAGATCCCTCATTCTTTTCTTGGCCAGCTTCAGGTCCATAAGATCGAAATAAACAACCAGGGCTTTCTCGATAATATGGCTTTTCTTTTCGCCGAGCTCTTTCGCTGCCGTTTCAAGCTCGCTCGAAATTTCTTCGTCCAGGGTGATGTTATGTCGGACCTGCATGGCGTTTGCCTCCTGATAGAAATACACAAATTATACACATAATTTGTGTATTGTCAAGAGGGCAGGCGAACTCAAGACATAAAATATGACGCCGCCTGAGGCTGGGAATCTCAATAGAGGATTGAAAAGAGGGGAGGGGGTTATCCGGCGGTCGAATCGTCCGCTTTATCGGGATTGTCGGCTTTCTCTTCGGGAACGTCCTCGTCCTGCAGTTTTTGCCAGTAGAGGATCCTCCCGCAGGCCTCGCACATGATGATCTTTTTCATCTCCATGATGTCGTTCACGAGCTGGGGACGGATGCGCATCTGGCAGATCGAACAGAAAGCGTCCATGACCGGAGATAAAACCAGGCCGTTCATCTTCTTGCTGATTCGGAGATAGAGCTTGAGCTGGTCGGGCGGGATCTGGGCGAGCAAGGCCTCCCGTTCTTTGGAAAATACCTCTTTTTTTCTCTCTCGCTCTTTTTGCTCCTGGAAGAGGGCCTCTTTTTCTTTGCCGAGCCGGGCTTCTTCCTCGGCTTTATTGACGTTCGCCGCCTTGATCTCTTTTTCGATGTCGTCGGAGGCGATCATCTCATTGATGATGTCCTCTTCGATCTTGTCGGCCTTGTGTTCGGTTTCCCCGATCTCTTTAAGGAAGGCCGTGTATTCCTTGTTCGTTTTGACATCGTTGAGCTGGCGTTTGAACCTGGCGGCCTGGACCTTGAAATCTTTGACCTGGGATTCCAGGTCCCTCCGCTTTTTCTGGTTTGCGCTGAGCATCTCCTTGGCCCGGATGACGGAGGCGTCCGCGGCCTTGACCTGCTGATCGATGGCCTCGATCTTGGCGGGGATGGCTTCGAGAAAAGAGGAAATCGTATCTATTTCTTTATCAACATGTTGCAACCGGATCAAACTGTCGAATGCGATTTCCACATCATTTCCTCTGGTTCAAATGGGCCTACCAGGATTCGAACCTGGGACCAACCGGTTATGAGCCGGGAGCTCTACCGCTGAGCTATAGGCCCTTCTCGCCTTTATAACAGATATCTCTAAGAGAGTCAACGAAAAGGGGGGATTCATTGGAGCCGGACCTGAGTATTTTATGGATCGGCCGTTGTCATTACGAGGCCGGAGCTGCCGGCGGCAGTAATCTTATCGGGGATCAGCTCCAGTAACCGTCGGTGAACGACTTGAGCTTTTTGCTCCGGCTGGGATGTTTGAGCTTGCGGAGAGCTTTGGCCTCGATCTGCCGGATTCGTTCACGTGTGACCTTGAACTGCTGCCCGACTTCTTCCAGGGTATGCTCATTGCCGTCGCCCAGCCCGAACCGCATCTTGAGGACCTTGGCCTCTCTCTCGGTCAGGGATTTGAGCGCCTCTTCGATCTGTTCCCGGAGGTTGATGTGGATGACCGTGTCGGGCGGGGAAGGCATCACTTTGTCTTCGATGAAATCGCCCAGATGGCTGTCCTCTTCTTCGCCGATCGGCGTTTCCAGGGAGATCGGCTCCTGGGCGATTTTGATGATCTTGCGGACCTTGCTCACCGGCATGTCCATTTTTTTTGCGATCTCTTCGCTGCTCGGCTCGCGGCCGACCTCCTGGACGAGGCTCCGGCTGACCCGGACGAGCTTGTTGATGGTCTCGATCATGTGGACCGGGATGCGGATGGTGCGTGCCTGGTCGGCGATGGCCCGGGTGATGGCCTGCCGGATCCACCAGGTCGCATACGTCGAAAATTTGTATCCTCTCCGGTATTCGAACTTGTCAACGGCCTTCATCAAGCCCATATTGCCTTCCTGGATGAGGTCGAGGAACTGAAGGCCGCGGTTGCTGTATTTCTTGGCGATCGAAACGACGAGCCGCAGGTTCGCCGCAACCAGCTCTTTTTTCGCCTGGTCGCTGATCTTTTTCCCGGTCGTGATCGAGCGGACGGTCTTGCGCAGGTTCTGAGCGTCCAGACCGATCTCCTTCTGGAAGGCCCGGAGGTTTTTTTGGGCTTCTTTGAGCTTGAGCTGGAATTCCTCATTTTCCTTCTTCTTGCGGGTCTTGGCCAGGATGAGCTCGATTTCTTCTTTTTTCTCTTCGAGCTCGTTGATGACGCGCAGCCTGTCCCTGAGGGTGTCGATGATCTTTTCCCGCTCGGTCGAGCGCAGGTTGAGGTCCCGGATGAGGCTGCTCATCTGGACGATGACGCGGCTCCGCGAGAGGACGTACTTCTTGGCCAGGGGAATCTTGTCCAGTTTGTGGCTCAAGTCCTTGATCTTCTTGATCTTGGCCAGGATCTCTTTCTTTTTTTCCTCGAGCTTTCCTTCGGCGATATCGTCCTCGCTGACGTCGAACACTTCCTGGATGATTATCGGGTCGGTCTTGATCTTCTCTTCGAGGCCCAGGACTTCGTTCAGCACGAGCCGCGTTTTTGAGAGGGCCTTGATGATCGATTTCTCGCCCCGTTCGATCTCCCTGGCGATGGCGATCTCGCCCTCCCGGGTCAGGAGGGAGATAGTGCCCATCTCGCGCAGATACAGCTTAACCGGGTCGGTCGTCCGCTCCAAGCCCTGGAGCGTCATGATCTCGCTTTTCCGCCTTTTCGGGATGATTACCTTCTGCTTGGTATCGAGGATCTTGATCCCGTAATCGTCGATCGAGCTGAGGAAATCGTCGAAGCTTTCCTCGGCGTCCAGGTCGTCCTGGAAGGTCTTGTCGATCTCTTCGAAGAGAAGATACCCCTGCTTTCTTCCCTTGGAAATGAGTTGCGAGATTTCGCCCTTTTGATATTTATTCTCAGCAGACACCATGAGCTCCTAAAAGATGAATTTTCCCTCTATGGACATTCTTTGCCGTCATTCCGTTACGTCACCCCGTCATTTCAGGGCCAGGATCTGTTTTGTCAGGTCCTGCTTTTGAGACAGAAGCGACTGGACTTTTTCTTTCTCACCCTTCTTCTCCAGGCGCGCGATCTCGACCTGGATTTTTTTCAATTCGTTCTCCTTGTAGGACACCTGCAGAGCGCAGAGGCAGTCGAAGGCCTCCTCCATGGTCGGGGGATTTCCTTTCTCCAGTAAGGCCACGGAGAGGGGCTCGGCGAGAGAAGGCCCGATCTCTTTCTGTAAATCGTGGAGAATAAAGTCTTTATCCTTCCTGAACCAATCAATTATTATCCTAAAAATCGGCTCGCTTTTCAAGCCCTTAAAATCATCGTCCCGGATCTCGGAAAAGACGCGGGAGCTGATCTCTTTGTTCTCGATCAGAATCTGGAGAAGGCGTTTCTCGGCCGGCAGGAAGGAATACTTGACCTCCTCCGGCTTTTCGGGTGGTTTCTCACGCAAGAGGCTGCGGAGGACGGACTCTTCGACGGCGAGATATTCGGCGGCCTGTTTCATATATTCGCTCCTGACGATGGAGTCCGGGATATTGTCGATGATGGCCAGGATGCTGCGCAGGACCTTGGTCTTGACCTCCGGGACGTTCATCCTCTTGCCTTCTATCGTGAAGTCGATGATGAATCTCAGGCCGGGGACGGCGGCTTTCATGAGCTTGAGGTATTCGTCCTTGCCCTGCTTTTTGATGAATCCGTCCGGGTCGAGGTCTTTAGGCAGGACGAGAACATATGTTTCCATGCCTTTTTCCAGGCAGATCGGGACGGCGCGAAAGGAGGCGGTCTGGCCGGCGGTGTCGCCGTCGTAATTGATGATGATTTTCGGAGCGAAACGGTGAGCCAGGCTGACCTGATTGGGCGTGAGGGCCGTTCCCAAAGAAGCGACGATGTTGGTCAGGCCGGCCTGGTAGAGGGCGAGAAAATCGGTGTAGCCCTCGACCAGGATGACCTCGCCGGAGTTTCTGATGGCATCCTTGCTCGAATTCAGGCCATAGAGCATCTGTCCTTTGGAGTAGAGCGGCGTGTCGGGCGAATTCAGATATTTGGGCTCCTGATTGAAAAGCGTCCGGCCGCCGAAGCCGACGACTTTGCCGGTGATGCTGAATATGGGGAACATGAGTCGTCCCCGAAAGCGGTCATAGAATTCGCCCGGCTTCCGGCCGGGGAGGATGAGGCCTGCTTTCTCCAGAAGGCCGGTTGTAACTCCCTTATTTTTGAAGTAGTTAACGAGGGAGTCCCAGGTGTTCAGGGCATAGCCAATCTTGAAATCCTGGATGATCTTGTCCGGGATGTCGCGTTTGTCGAGATATTCCAGGGCAGCCTTGCCTTCCTGGGTGTTGTAAAGGTTCTTTTTGTAGAAGGCCAAGGCGGACTCGTTGATCTTCAGGATCTGCTCTTCGAGTTTCAGGACCAGGGGGGAGAGTTTTCTCTGCTCGGGGAGGGGAATGTTGTATTTTTCGGCTAGGAATTTGAGCGCCTCGGGGAAGGTGAGGTTTTCCTTCTCCATGACCAGGGAAAAAACGTCGCCGCCGATGCCGCATCCAAAACAGTGAAAGAGGCCTTTTTCGGAATCTACGGTGAATGAAGGGGTTTTTTCGGCATGGAATGGACAGAGGCCGACATGCTTCCGTCCGCGCGCTCTGAGCGCCGTGTACTGGGAAGCGATCTCTATGATATTGGCAACTTGCCGAATGTGGTCGATAATTTCCATATTTTAGGGTAAAAAGGATTTTCGCAAAGTTTCTGTTAATATAGGTTCCAGGAGGCCTTTTGTCAAGAAATTAAAGAAATATGTCAAGGCAACATGAATATTTCCTATTCTGACCAACGTGAATATTTCCGCTTTGCACATCACTTAGATTCTCTCGAGCGCTGGGCTCTGAGGTCCAATGCGGAGCCTTCTCCACGGATGGTCGGGCGGAGGGATGAAGAAATAGGGAGACGCAATACCTTATTCCTTATTTTATATTTTTTTTATCCCCTCGCCCCGAGAAAAAAATCGAGCGAAAATGGGGAAATGGGTATTGTGTCTCCTTATTCGTTTGTTTACAGGTGGTTGATCAGGCTGGCAAGATAGGCGGCGCCAAAGCCATTGTCGATATTGACGACGCCGACTCCGCCCGGGCAGGAATTGAGCATAGCGAGGAGCGCCGCCATTCCCTTAAAGCTGGCGCCATAGCCGACGCTCGTCGGCACAGCGATGACCGGAACGGAAACCAAGCCCGCCACAACGCTGGGCAGCGCGCCTTCCATGCCGGCGACGGCAATGATGACCCTGGCCAGTTTAATCTTGTCATATTCGCCGATGAGCCGGTGAAGCCCGGCCACGCCGACGTCGTAAATCCGTTCGACTTCGTTTCCCAGCATGTCACAGGTCACGCAGGCTTCCTCTGCGACAGGAATGTCCGAGGTTCCCGCCGTCAGGATGATGATCTTGCCTTTTCCTTGGCCGGGCGGCCTCTGCTTGAGATAAACGGTCTTCGCCTGCGGATTATAAGCGGCTTGAGGGATGGCCCTTTTAATCTTTTTGAACGTCGCGCCCTCGACCTTCGTGATGAGCAGGCTGCTTCCTTTTTTGACGATCTCCTGGGCGATCCTAAGGATCTGTTCGTCTGTTTTTCCCAGGCCGTAGATGATTTCCGGGAAGCCTTTTCTTATCTCCCGGTGATGGTCGATCTTGGCGAAACCCAAATCCTGATAAGGAAAGTCTCGTAAGGCCTTTAGGGCCTCTTCAGGCGAAAGCCGCTTGGCGTATACTTTCTTCAGGATGTCTTCAAGCTGCGATTTCATGCCGGGATTTTAACATAAAAAGGACCAGGATTAAACCCGCGCGGTTCGAGAAGGCTAAACCTTCCACGGTCGCTGCGGCTATTCCCGGATCTTCTCCCTCATTCTTACTGCACAAAATTGAAGTGAACAAGTAAGCAATTCTTTTTCCGGTGTCAGGCTAATTTCGGGTGGGGTCCTGTCGCGGCTCTTCCCCGGCCGTGCTCGCCGCCGAGCCGCTGCGCGCGGGCGGGGAGCCCCTTCGCCGCGCCACCCCTGCTCGACTTTCCGGCGCCCCGGACAAAGAATTGCTTACAGCGAACAACCGCACTTTTGACAGCGGCCTTACGTATGCTAGAATAGCGAAGAAAGTACGTATGGCGATGATCGAACAGAAAACGATCCGGAAAGAAATCCGCCTCGATGGTGTCGGCGTCCATTCGGGGAAGAGCGTCCACCTTGTTTTGAAACCTTCGGACAGCGGAGGGATCATGTTCCGCCGGACGGACCTCGGAAACCTGGAATCGCCCATCGAGCCCGGCCGGATCGAATCCAGGAACAGCACAATGCTCGTCGGGGAAAAATGGAGGGTTCAGACCGTCGAGCACCTTATGGCCGCTCTCTATGCGTTCGGCGTCAACAGCCTGATTATCGAGCTCGATGCCGACGAAGTGCCGATTATGGATGGCAGCGCGCTTCCATTCGTCCGGGCTCTTGAACAAGCCGGGAGGCAAGGTCTTTCTCGGAAAATTCCGGCTCTGAAGATCCTTAGACCGTTCGCCCTGGAAGAAAAGGGCGCTTCCATCGTCATTGAGCCTGCCGATAAGACGGAAGGTCTTAGGCTTTCCTACACCATCGAATATCCTCATCCGGCCATCGGAAGACAGAGTCTCAGCCTAACATTCCGCCAAGAGACTTTCGCCCGCGATATCGCCCCTGCCCGCACTTTCGGTTTTATCCGGGACGTCGAAATGCTCCACAGCCAGGGATTGGCGCTCGGTGCGTCATTCGAAAATACCGTTGTTCTGGACGATGAGAAAGTTATGAACCCGCCGCTTCGCTTCCCCGACGAATTTGTCCGGCATAAGCTTTTAGACATCGCCGGGGACCTCGCCCTCCTCGGCCGACCGCTCCTCGGCCGTGTCACCGCCCATAAGGCCGGCCACCGCCTCCACTTCCAAGTCGTCCAATTTCTCGTGGCAAGCCCCGATTTTTGGACGGACGCGTAGAACTCTCATGTTGACTTCTTTCCCTTATATGACTGTCCAAATTGGCCGAAGCGCAGCTTATTTCTCCTTGACAAATGGATGGTTTTCGATAATAAATAGAGGGAAACATTTTAAATATATTTCCCTCTATAGAGAGCTCTTTAAAAAACTATGATAGAAAAAGAAACATTAGGTCAAATAATCTTAGATTTCCATAAGGGAACTCTCCCTCTCCCTGAACTGATAGAAAGAGAACTTCATGTAAGTTTGGAAATACCGTTAAAGAGGGCCATTGCCATATTGGGCCCAAGGAGAGCCGGCAAAACCTATTATCTATTCTTTTTAATTAAAAAACTTATGGAGAAAGGAATTTCAAAAGAGAGAATTCTCTATATCAATTTTGAAGATCCAAAGTTGATTGATATGTCAATGGCGAATTCAGTAAATCTTCTCGAAGTATTTTATGAAATCTATCCTGAGAATAAAAAACAAAAAGTCTGGTTATTTTTTGATGAAATACAAAATAGTCCTGGCTGGGAAGTTTTCATAAGAGGTATCTTGGATAAAGAAAATGCTCAGGTTTTTATTTCGGGGTCGTCTTCCAAACTTTTATCCAGGGAGATTTCCACTTCTTTAAGAGGAAGAACCTTGAGTTATTTGCTGTTACCCTTTTCTTTCCATGAACTGCTAAGGGCGAAAAACATCAAGTATGATAAATATCTCTCTTCAGAACAGAAATCCATGGTATCGAATTATCTTCGGGATTATTTTTCCTACGGTGGCTATCCGGAGGCTATCATCTATCCGCAAGAAAGAAAAAAAATTGTTCAAGAAATTGTCGAGGTCACAATTTATCGAGACCTTATCGAGAGACACAAGATAAGAAATACCAAAGTGATCAAATTGATGTTCAATTATCTTGTTAAAGCAAAAGAGTTTTCGATTCACCAGTTTTATAATTTCTTGAAATCGCTCAACATCCGAGTAAGCAAAAACAGTTTGTACAACTACCTGGAGTTCTTCAATGATGCCTTTATCTTTTTCCCTTTAAAAAAATTTTCCTACTCATTGAAGAATATCGAACAAAGTATCCCTAAGATTTACGTCGTTGATAACGCACTTATTGAGCTCATCGCTGGAAATGAAAAAGGGAAAAAAATGGAAAACTTAGTTTTTCTTTCGCTTTTGCAGAAAGGATTTCAACCGAACAGAGATATTTTTTATTTTACTTCAAACAATGGAGAAGTTGATTTCGTGATCAAAAAAGGTAAGAAAGTCCTGACTCTTTTACAGTGTTGTTTTGATATCAATGATTATCAAACTAAGGAGAGGGAACTGAAATCTCTCGTTAAAGCAAGTAAGGTTTTATCCTGTAATGACCTGAAAGTGATAACCTTTGATTACCAGAACGAAGAACATATTGAAAACAAAAAAATAAAATTTATTCCCCTATGGAAGTGGTTACTTGATATCAAGGTATAGCCGGTATTCCCGTTTTTCTCCCTTGAAGTTTTAAAGAACTAAACTAACTAAACAAACCAGAAAAACCAAATAAAGAGAGGCTTTTCCCCTTTTTTCTTGAGCCCCCCAACGTTTTGCTACTTACTTGGGACATACCTCTCTTGTAGTAGTTCGTAATATTTTGTAGAATGTTGCAGATACCGATTTTGGGAGAATAAACGTGAAAGACGAGAAAGCGAAAAAAGACGAATACCAGAAGGCCTTAGCGGCCTATGGAGAGGCTGTCAAGGAATTCCGCAAGCAGAGATACGACAAGGCCGTCGAGATGCTGAAGGGCTTCCTCGAAAAGCACCTCGCGGAAAAGGAGCTGGCCGACCGGGCCAGGATGTATATCGCGATCTGCGAGGAGCGGGCCAGGGAAGGCAAGGGAGCCGTTTCCCTGAAGACGTTCGATGATTATTTTCAATACGGCATTTACAAGATGAACGCCGGAGAGTTCGAAGAGGCGCAGAAGCTGTTCGAGAAAGCCCAAAAAATGAATCCCGAGGAGGGCAAGATTTATTATGCCCTGGCCGACCTCTATTGCCTGATGGACCAGCCCGATGTCTGCCTGGAGCACCTGAAAAAAGCCATTCAGACCGACAAGTTCTTCAGGATCCTGGCCCAGAACGAGACGGATTTCGAGCCGCTGTGGGACGATAAGAAATTCAAGCTCATCACCCGCATCGTCTGATATGAAAAAACCCCTGCTGACGCTCGTCCTGGCCGCGGGGGAGGGAACCCGCTTCCGTTCGGAAACAAACAAGGTCCTCCATCCTTTGCTCGGGAGGTCCATGCTCAGACTGGTGCTCGATGCCGGTTTGAGCCTCAAGCCTGAAAAAACCGTCGTCATCGTCGGTTGCCAGAAAGAGGCAGTCATGGAAGAAGCCGCCGCGGCCGGTGTTGAGTTTGCCTATCAGAAAAAGCGAAAAGGCACGGCCCATGCGGTTATGACGGCAAAAAGTGCTCTTAAAGATGGATATGATGCCGTTGTCATGCCGGCTGATTTTCCTCTTATCCGGTCTGCGACGTTAAAGTCTCTTGTATCATTCCATCGGAAACGCGGGAATGCGGCGACGGTCCTTAGCGCCGACGTCGAAAATCCCGCCGGATTCGGCCGGATCGTCCGGGGCAAAGACGGCCGCATTCAAATCGTCGAAGAAAAGGATGCGGGCCTGCCTGTCCGAAAACTCAAAGAAGTGAATTCAGGGATTTATGTCTTCGATGTCACGGCGCTCTTGGGGGCGCTTCCCAAAATTTCGAACAGGAATAAAAACGGCGAATATTATCTGACCGACGCTATCTCCATCCTGTCCGCCGCCGGCAAAAAAGTGAGCGTCTTTGAGGCTCTTAATCCCGAAGACATCATTCAAGTCAACACCCGTTATGACCTGAGCCGGGCGGTCAACGTCCTCCGGGAGCGAAAGATCCGAAAGCTGTCCGAAAATGGCGTCACGGTCTTAAACCCCTCTTCGACCTGGATCGACCTCGGGGCTGAGATCGGCCGGGACACGGTCGTTTATCCCTCGGTCGTCATCGAGGGAAAAACGACGATCGGCGAGCGCTGCTGTCTTTATCCCGGCGCCCATATCATCAATTCCCGCATCGGAAATCGCGTCTCCGTCTTCAGCTCGACTGTCATGGTGGGTGCGACCGTCGAGGATGAGGTCATCGTCGGCCCGTTCGCCCGCCTGCGGCCGAAGACCATCCTCCGCGCGGGCGCTCACGTGGGCAATTTCGTGGAGATGAAGAATACCGATTTCGGCCGCGGCTCGAAGGCCGGCCATCTGTCCTACCTCGGCGACAGCGAGGTCGGGGAAGGCGTAAACATCGGGGCCGGAACGATCACCTGCAACTATGACGGGGTGAAAAAAAGCCGGACGGTTATCGAAGCCGGCGCCTTCATCGGGTCCGGGACCCAGCTCGTAGCGCCCGTCAAGGTCGGCAAAGGCGCTTACGTCGCCGCGGGGTCGGTCATCACCAAGGACGTCTCGCCGGAGGCTCTGGCCGTCGCCCGCGGCCGGCAGGTCGAAAGGCCGGGCTGGGCGCGCCGAAAAAGAGAAAAGCAGCGGAAAGAAAAAGAAAACCGTAAACCGTAGGGGGTCCCATGTGCGGCATCATCGGCTATATTGGGCCGAAGAGCGTTGTTCCGGTTCTCATCGAAGGGTTGAAGAAGCTCGAATACCGCGGCTACGATTCGGCCGGGGTCGCGGTGGTCGATAGGGGGAAGGTCCAGGTCAGGAGGGTCAAGGGCAAGATCAGGGAACTCGAGGAGAGCCTTCGCAAATCGCCGCTCGCCGGAACCTACGGGCTCGGCCACACCCGCTGGGCGACCCACGGACGGCCGAGCGAGGAGAACGCCCATCCTCACCGGGACTGCACGGGGCAGCTCGTCATCGTCCACAACGGCATCATCGAGAATTATCTGGCCCTCAAGCTAAGACTCCGGAACGAAGGGCATGTCTTCCGGACCGAAACGGACACCGAAGTGATCGCCCACCTCATCGAGAAATATTTCAAAGGGTCGCTCGAGGAGGCGATGCGCGCCGCGATCGCCGAGCTCGAAGGCGCGTTCGCCGTCTCCGCCATATCGGCCAAAGACCGGAACAAGATCGTCGCGGCCAAGCTCGGGCCGCCGGTCGTCGTCGGCCTCGGCGACGGCGAGTATCTCCTTTCGTCGGACGTCAACCCGATCATCTGCCACACACAGAACGTGGCCTTCCTCGAAGACGGCGAAATGGCGGTGATCGGTCCCTCGGGCGTGACGTTCAGCGACTTCAAAGGGAATCCCGTTCAGAAAAAAATCGAGCGGATCGCCTGGAACCCGATGATGATCGAAAAGCGCGGGTTCAAGCATTTTATGCTCAAAGAGATCTTCGAGCAGCCCGAGGTCGTCCGGGACACGCTCCTCGGCCGGACCTCCCTTGATTCGGGAAAGGTCCTTCTCGATGAGATCGGCATTTCCCCGCAGGTCCTGAGAAGGATTCGCAAGGTCGTCCTCCTCGCCTGCGGCACGTCCTATCATGCCGGGCTTGTGGGCAAGTATTTTTTTGAATCGCTTGCCCAGGTGCCGGTGGACGTCGAATATGCCTCGGAATTCCGATACCGGGATTTCATCCTGGACAAGGAGACGCTCGGGATCGTGATCTCCCAGTCGGGCGAGACGGCTGACACGCTGGCGGCCCTCCGGGCGTCGAAGGACAAATGCGCGGCCGTGCTGGCTGTGACAAATAGCGTCAGCTCATCGATCGCCCGAGAGGCGCACGGCGTCCTCTACACGCACGCCGGCCCGGAGATCGGCGTCGCCGCCACGAAGACATTCACGGCCCAGATGACGGCGCTGGTGCTCATCGCTCTCTACCTTGCCCAGGTCAAAGGCAAAATGGACGACAGGGCGAGTTTGGAGTTCATCGAAGAATTCCAGCGCATCCCGCACAAGATGGAAAAGATCCTCAGGCAGGCCAAGACGATCGAAGACCTGGCTCAGAATTTCGTGGCGTTCTCCCATTTCTTGTATCTCGGCCGCTGGGTGAATTATCCCGTCGCGCTGGAGGGCGCGCTCAAGCTCAAGGAGATTTCCTATATTCATGCCGAGGCCTATCCCGGGGGCGAGATGAAGCACGGCCCGATCGCCCTGATCGACGAAAACATGCCGACCATGGCCATCGTCCCCG
>Ga0315281_10008011_pt1 | contig 14787 bp, 11 predicted proteins | sample YL17G07_0_MG_FD_204540 | JGI IMG/M metagenome (GOLD analysis project Ga0315281, IMG submission 204540) | Sediment microbial communities from Yellowstone Lake, YNP, Wyoming, USA - YL17G07_0 | ecosystem: Environmental > Aquatic > Freshwater > Lake > Sediment | place: USA: Wyoming | collected...
GCTGCTGGCGCGGCTGAACGGGATCGGCGGGCGCAACGGCGTGGGCCGGGTGGATATGGTCGAGAGCCGCTTCGTCGGCATGAAGTCCCGCGGGGTGTACGAGACCCCCGGCGGCACGATCCTGCACACCGCCCACCGCGCCATGGAGTCCATTACGCTGGACCGCGACGTGATCCACCTGAAGGACTCGCTCATGCCGCGCTTCGCCCGGCTGGTGTACAACGGCTTCTGGTACGGGCCGGAGATGCGCGTGCTGCTTAACCTGGTGCGGGACACCCAGCGCGGGGTCACCGGCACCGTGCGGCTGAGCCTCTACAAGGGCAACTGCATGGTCACCGGGCGCAAATCCCCCTACAGCCTCTACGACACCCAGGTGGTGTCCATGGAGGCCGATGGCGGCGCCTACCGCCAGGAGGACTCCTGGGGCTTCATCCGCCTCAACGCCCTGCCGCTCAAGATGGCCTACAAGCAGCGCGAGGCGATCGAAAAGCGGGAGGGCAAGAAGTAGGCCGCGCCCCGGGGATTCTCTCCGCGCTCTCTTTTCCGCACCCTGCTGAAGGCTGGCCCCGATGACCCCTCGCCCCCTGCTCCCCGACGTCCTGGCCGCCCGCTACGTAAGCGCGCCGCTGCTGGGCATCTGGTCGCCGGCGGGGCGGGTGGTGCTGGAGCGCGAGCTGTGGATCGCCGTGATGAAGGCGCAGCGCGCGCTGGGGGTGGACATTCCCCCGGCCGCCATCGCCGCCTACGAGCGCGTCAAGGGGCAGGTGGACCTGGCGTCCATTGACCGACGCGAGCGCGCCCTGCGCCACGACGTGAAGGCGCGCATCGAGGAGTTCTGCGCGCTGGCGGGCCACGAGCAGATCCACAAGGGCCTCACCAGCCGCGACCTGACCGACAACGTGGAGCAGCTTCAGGTGCGGCGCTCGCTGGAGCTGCTGCGGGAGAAGACCGCCGCCGCCGCGCTGCAGCTGGCCGCCGCCGCCGCCCGGCACCGGGACACGATGCTCGTGGCCCGCACCCACCACGTCCCCGCCCAGCCCACCACGCTGGGCAAGCGCCTCGCCATGTCCGGCGAGGAGTTGCTGCGCGCGCTGGAGCGGCTGGACGGCCTGATCGCCGGCTATCCCCTGCGGGGCCTCAAGGGCGCCGTGGGCACGCAGCTGGACCAGATCACCCTGCTGGGCAGCGCGGCCGCCGCCGGGCAACTGGAGCAGGCGCTGGCGAAGGCCCTGGGCTTCGAGCGCGTGCTGGACGCCGTGGGCCAGGTCTACCCGCGCGGGTTGGACTTCGAGGTCGTCTCCGCCCTCTACCAGACGAGCGCCGGACTCTCCGACTTCGCCAAGGCCGTGCGCCTGATGACCGGGCACGAGCTGGTGTCGGAGGGCTTCCAGGAGGGCCAGGTGGGCTCATCCGCCATGCCCCACAAGATGAACGCCCGCAACTGCGAGCGCATCAACGGCCTGCACAGCGTGCTCGCGGGCTACCTGGAGATGACCGCGCGCCTGGCGGGCGACCAGTGGAACGAGGGCGACGTGTCCTGCTCGGTCGTGCGGCGCGTGGCGCTGCCGGGCGCCATGTTCGCCCTGGACGGCGCCCTGGAGACCTTCCTCACCGTGCTGGGCGAGATGGAAGTGTTCGAGTCGGCCATCGCCGCCGAGCTGCGCCGCCACCTGCCGTTCCTGGCCACCACCACCCTGCTGATGGAGGCGCTTAAGCGCGGCGGCGGGCGGGAGCAGCTGCACACCCTGCTGCGCGACCATTCCCTGGCCGCCCTGCGCGCCCTGCGCGACGGCTCCGGCGCGGGCACCGCCGCCGGGAACGACCTGCCGCGCCGCCTGGGCGCGGACCCGGCCTTCCCGCTGAGCGAGGCGGAGGTGCGGGCCGTGCTGGCCGATCCCGCGCGCTTCCTGGGCGCCGCCCCGGCCCAGGTGGACGCCTTCGTGCACCGCTGCGAGCCGCTCCGCAAGCGCTTCCCCGCCGCCGCGACCTACCGGCCGGAGCCGATCCTGTAGCTGGAGAGGCCCCGCTGAAGCGGAAGCGACCGCGGAGGCTTCGCGGCGCCCAGGGGGAGCCAACGGCACATCCGCCGCCCGTGGCCGCGCTCGGCGGCGCGCCGGGCTACTCCTTCTTGGCGGGCGGGCGGTATTCCTCGTAGTGGCCGCGCGTGAGGAACATCAGCGTCACCCAGTTGGCGCGGGTGATGGGGTGCAGCAGCAGGATGGACGCGGCCCCGGCCAGCACCGCCGCGTACACCCGCGCGCCGATGGAGAACAGGTCCAGCGCAATCAGCACGCCCGCCACCGCCAGCGCGGTGAACCCGGCGTAGGTGTAGCTGAACACCATGCCGCCCCAGAAGTCCCCCGTCTCCTGCATGAAGACGTAGCCGCAGCTGGAACAGGCGCGGTTGACCTCGATCCAGTTGCGCAGGATGCGGCCCTGCTGGCAGTTGGGGCAGCGCAGGTTCAGGCTGCGCAACATCTTCAGGATGAAGTCCATCGTTCCTTTCGGGGCTGGCGGATCGGGTCTGCGCTGCCGCGGCGGGCCGGGCGCGTCTTCCGCGCCGCCGTCCGCTCCAGGATGGGCCTACACGTCGTCGCGGTCAATCCACTTCTGGACGCCGCGCGGCCGGTAGCGGCGCATCAGGCCCAGCAGGTCGGCCGGGGCTTCCGCGACGAGCAGCAGGGCGCGGTGCTCGGGGCGCAGCAGGCGCTCCTCCACCGCGTGCTCCAGCTGGGCCAGGAAGCCGCCAAAGTAGCCGCGCGCGTTGAGCAGGCCCACGGGCTTGGCGTGCAGCCCCAACTGCGCCCAGGTGAGCACCTCGCACAGCTCGTCGAAGGTGCCCATGCCGCCCGGCAGCGCCATGAAGCCGTCGCACAGGTCGGCCATCTGCTGCTTGCGCTGGTGCATGGTGTCCACGACGATGCGCTGGGTCAACCCCTCGTGCGCCACTTCCTTCTCCACCAGGGCGCGGGGGATGACGCCGTGGACGCGCCCGCCCTCCCGCAGCACCGCGTCGGCCAGCACGCCCATCAGCCCCACGCGGCCGCCGCCGTAGACCAGCTCGATCCCTTCGCCGGCCAGCAGCTCCCCCAGCGCCTGCGCGGCCTGGGTGTAGTGCGGCGGCTTGCCGGGGCTTGAGCCGCAGAACACGCAAATCCGTTTGAGCGCCGCGGTCAAGATAGGCTCCGTCCGGTGGGGGTTGGGGGTGCAATCCAAGGCCAGAGGATCCATGGAGAGAATTGGCGGCGGACGCCCGCGCTTTGTCGGCGCGGCCCGCGCCGGGATCAGCGCCGGGCGAGGAACGCCCCCAGCCGCTCCATGCCCTCCGCGATGTTCTCCATGGAGTTGGCGTAGGAGAAGCGCAGGTAGCCCTCCCCGCCGGGGCCAAAGTCAATCCCCGGGGTGCAGGCCACGCCCGCGCCCGCCAGGATCTCCATCGCCAGGCGCAGGGAATCGCCGCCGAAGCGGCGGGCGTCCGCGAAGCAGTAGAACGCGCCCGCTGGCTCGTAGCGCAGCGGCAGGCCGATCTCCCCCAGGCGGCGGATCATGAACACCCGCCGCCGGTCGTACTCGGCGCGGTAGCGCTCGCAGTCCGGCAGGGCCTGGGTCATGGCCGCGATGGCGGCATATTGGGGGAAGTCCGCGGCGGATATCATCACGTTCTGGTGCAGCCGCATCACGGCGGAGCGCGCCTCCGGCGGGAAGATCAGGTACCCCAGCCGCCAGCCGGTCATGGCGAAGTACTTGGAGAAGCCGTTGAGCACGAAGGTGTCGCGGGTGTGGGCCAGCGCCGTCTCCTCCGTCCCGGCATAGCTCAGGCCGTGGTAGATCTCGTCGGAGATGAGGGGCACGCCCAGCCCAGCCAGCTCCCTCAGCACCGCCGGGCGCATCGTCACGCCGGTCGGGTTGGCCGGCGAGCAGATCATCAGCGCCCGGGTGCGGGGCGTGATCGCCCGGGCCACGGCGCGCGCATCCACCTGGAAGCCGTCCGCCTCGCGGATCGGCACCGCCACGGGCACCCCGCGCGCGATGCGCACGAAGCTGGAGTAGCAGGCGTAGGTGGGGTCGGTCAGGATCACCTCGTCGCCCGGCTCCAGCAACAGCAGCAGCACCAGTTGCATCAGGACGGAGGTGCCCATGGAGACCAGCACCTGCTCGGGGTCCACCGCCACCCCGTACTTGTGGCGGAAATAGCCGCAGATGGTCTCGCGCAGTTCCGGAATGCCCAAGCTGTGGGTGTAGCGGGTGTGGCCGGCCTGGATCGCCCGGATGGCGGCCTCCTTCACGGGCTCCGGGGTGGGGAAGTCGGGCTCGCCGAACTCCAGGTGCACGATGGAACGGCCCTGCGCCTCCAGCGCCTGGGCGGCCTGGAACACTTCCACGGCCTGGAAGGGCTTGATGTCGTCGAGGTAACGGGGCAGCCGGATCATCGCCGCGCGGGGGGGTGGGTGCCCGGGGCATTCCGGGGATGCCAACGTGGACCGGTGCGGCGGCCGCGGCCTTCCTTGCGGCGCGGCGCCCGGCTTCAGGCCCGCGCTCGGGGAGCCTTCTTGGCGCCGACGATCTTCTGCCACAACAGGTCCACCTGGTCCAAAAGGAAGTCCTGGCTGCCTGAATTGCGGATCACATGCTGGGCGCGGGACGCCCGTTCTTCATTGCTCATCTGGGCATTCAGCCGGGCCTGCGCGTCTTCCAGGCTCAGCCCATTGCGGTCCATCAGGCGCGAGATGGACAACTCCGTGGGGGCCTCCACCGACCAAACGACGTCGCAGAGCTGGTCCCACCCGGTTTCCAGCAGGATCGCCGCCTCCAGCACGATCAACGGCGGGCGCTTGCCTTCCGGCAAGGCGCGCGCCGCGGCGATCTCCTTGGCCATGCGCGCCCCCATGCGGGGATGGGAGATCCCGTTGAGCACCTTGAGTTTCGCCGGGTCGCCGAAGGCCGTCGCGCCCAGCTTGCGCCGGTCCACCGTTCCGTCCGGGTTCAGGATGCCGCGGCCGAACGCGGCGACCACCTCCGCATAGGCTTCCCCGTCCGGGGCGATGACCAAGTGGCCCAGCCGGTCGGCCTCGACGATGTATGCGCCCTTTTCCTCCAGCCGCCGCGAGACGCTGCTCTTGCCCGCGGCGATGCCTCCCGTCAGCCCGATGACCAGCGGCGAACGTACTGGGGGGCTCTTGTCGCTCAAAAGGGTTCCGCCGTGAAGTTGTGGGGTCGCGGCCCCGCGCAAGCACCCCACTGTGCTTGTTTGTCAAGCGTGGTCAAGGGGTACCGGTTCTGCTAGAACCCAGAAGCTACCGCCATCTTCGGAGGATATGCAACCCTTGTTTCCGGCGCTTGCGCGCCGGAGTTTCTCCGGCGGTAGGGGCGCTCGCCAAGGACCGGCATGAAACCCAGCATGGACCCCGCGCCGACGCCACCCCGGACCGCCCCCCTCTACCCGCTCCTGGCCGGCCGCGCCGGGGAGCCAGCCGCTCCCGGCTACGGCGCCATCCTGCGCTTCACCCTGCCGCTGGTGCTGGGGCTGACGACGCTGGCGCTGCACACGGTGGTGGACGCGGCCTTCGTCGGGCGGCTGGGCACCGCTCCCCTGGCCAGCCTGGGCTTCTGCACCCTGACCTACTACACCGGGCTGGTGCTGCTGCTGGGCCTGATGCGCAACTCCATCGGCTTTACCGCCCGCGCCTTTGGGGCGGGGCGGCCGGAGCAGATCGGCGCGATCGTCACGCAATACCAATGGCTGGCGCTGGCCGGGGCGCCCCTGATCTGGGCCTGGATGCAGGCCTTCCCCCTGGTGGCCCGGCTGGCCCACCTGGGGCCGGAGGTGGAGCAATTGGCGCGGGTCTATCTGAGCATCCGGGTGTGGGACGTCGTGTTCGTGCTCACGGTGGTGCTCTACAGCTCGGTCTTCCAGGCGGTGGGCAACTCCCGCTTCCCGATGCTGGTGACCCTGGGCACCGTGCCGCTCAACGCCGTGCTCAACTATGGGCTGGTCTTCGGCCACCTGGGCCTGCCGGCGCTGGGGATGGCGGGGAGCGCGCTGGCCACCGTCATCGCCCAGGTGGCCGGCTGCGCGGCAATGGTCGCCGTCGCCCAGCTGGGGCCTAGCCGCGCGCGCTTTGGCCTGAAGCTGCTGGGCCGCCCCGACTGGGCCCTGATGCGGCGCATCCTGGCGGTCAGCACCCCGCAAGGCTTGGGCGACGGGCTGGAGGTGCTGGCCTTCCTCGCCTTCTTTGTCGTGATCGGCCCGCTGGGGGAGACCGCCCTGGCCGCCAGCAACATCGGCCTGCAGGCCTCGCACCTGCTGTTCATGCCGGGCATCGCGATGGGGATCGCCTCCGCCAGCTACATGGGCCGCCTGCTGGGCGAGGGGAGGCCGGAGGCCGCCCGCCGCACCACCTATCGCATCTTGGCCCTGGGGGTGGGCTACATGGGCCTGCTGGGCCTGCCCCTGTGGTTCTTGGGAGAGGCCGTGGCGCGCATCTTCACCGACCGGGACGACGTGATCGCCCAGGCGCGGCTGGTGTTCAAGGTGGTGGCGGCCTACCAGGTCTGCGACGCCATCGGGATCATCCTGCGGGCCACGCTGGGCGGGGCCGGGGATACCCGCTGGCCGACCCTGCTGCTGGCCGGCAGCGGGATCCTGGTGCTGCTGCCGGCCGCCTTCCTGCTTGCGCGCTGGGTGGAGCCGGGGGTGCTGGGCGCGTGGCTGGGCGCGTTCCTCTATACCGCCGCCCTGGCCGCCGTGCTGGGGTATCGCTTTGAGCGCGGCCCCTGGCGCACATCCCAGGCGACGAACCTCGGCTGACCCTCCCCGCCAGTCCGCGCGCCGCGGTCACCCCCACATCTCCCAGCGTCCAAGAGGGTTCCATGAAGCCGTCCGCGGGAGAGCGCTGGGCGCTCATCTACAATCCGGCGGCCGGCGGCTTCCGTCCCGCCGCGCTGGACAACATTGTCCGCACGCTGTACGTTGCCGGCATCGAGACCCGCCTGCTTGCAACCGCCGCCCCGGGCCACGCCACGGAGCTGGGCCGGTCGGCGCAGGGGGTCGGGCGAGTGGCGGTTTATGGCGGCGACGGGACCCTCAGCGAGGCCGCCAACGGGCTGCTGGGCCGCGACCTGCCCCTGGTGGTGCTGCCCGGCGGAACGGTCAACGTGCTGGCCCACGAGCTGGGCCTGCCCCGCGATCCCGCGCTGGCGGCGCTGGCGGCGCTGGGGGGGACGGTGCGGGCGATCCATCCGGGGAGGATCGGCCCGCGGGCCTTCCTGCTGATGGCGGGCTTCGGCTTCGATGGCCTGGCCGTGCAGCTGGTCTCCCCCAGAATGAAGGCGGCGCTGGGGCGGGCGGCCTATGTCTGGGCGGGCTGGCGCGCGCTCCGGCGCCCGCATCCGCTGCTGCGCGTGACCTGCGATGGCCGCGCCCTGGCGCAAGGACACTGGGTGGTGACGAGCCGGGCGCGGCACTACGGCGGCCGTTACGTCATCCATGGGGAGGCGGGCCTGGCCGCCGAGCGGCTGAGCGTGATCACCGTTCCCCGGGCGGGCTACTTGCCGTTCCTGGTGGGCAATCTGGGATTGGGATTGGACCGGCGTCCGGGCGGCACCGTGATCGGCCAGGGCAGGGCCATCCGGCTGGAGGCCGACGCGCCGGTGCACGTCCAGGTGGACGGCGACTACCATGGGAGCGGGCGCGCGTTCGAGGTTGCGCTGGCCCAGCAGTCGCTGCGGCTGTGTTTTCCCGACCCGAACCACCCCAAGGGCGGTTGAGCGATGGGCATCCCGATGGGCTATACCGGCAAGATCGTGCGCCTGAGCGCGCTGCTGTTCGGCGTGGTGCTGCTGGGCACGCTGGGATACCGCTTCCTGCTCGGCTGGAGCTGGAGCGATGCGCTCTACATGACCAGCATCACCATCACCACCGTGGGCTTCGGCGAGGTCCGCCCCCTGGCGGGCGGGGGCCGCATCTTCACCATCCTGCTGTTGCTCACCAGCGGCGGGGTGTTTGCCTACAGCCTGACGACCCTGGCCGCCATCGTGGTGGAACTGCAATTCAGCGACCTGATTTGGAGGAAGCGCATGGACAGCAAGATCGAGGCGCTGCGCGATCATTACATCGTCTGCGGCTACGGACGCACGGGCTCCACCGTGTGCGAGCGGCTGAAGGCGGCCAACATTCCCTTCGTCGTGCTGGAGGTGAGTCCGGCGAAGCTGGAGGAGCTCCGCCATTCCGAACACCTGTTCATCGAGGCCGACTCCACCCACGACGAGTTCTTGCATCGCGCGGGCATCGAGCGGGCCAAGGGGCTCGTGGCCGCGCTGGGCAACGACGCGGAGAACGTCTACCTGGTGCTCTCCGCCCGCCAGTTCAACCCCGATCTGACCATCGTCGCCTGGGCCTCCTCGGCGGAGGCGGAGCAGAAGGTGAAGCGGGCCGGCGCCGACCACTCCATCTCGCCCTACTTGCAGGGCGGCATCCGGATCGTGCAGCTTCTCACCGCGCCCCACGCGCTGGAGTTCTTGGACCATGCCATGGGGGCCAGCGACGAGATGCGGCTGGGAGAAGTCCATGTCCGCCCCGGCTCCCGCGCGATCGGCAACTCGATCAGCCGCATGGGGATCAGCCGCGACGTCGGGGTGATCGTCATCGGCATCCGCCGCGCCACCGGCAAGATGCAGTTCAATCCCCGCGCCGATGAAGTGCTGCTTGAAGGCGACGTGTTGATCGGCATCGGCAGCGCCCAACAGATTGACAAGCTTCAGACTTTCTTCTAGCAGGTTGCGGAAAAGCCGCGCGGCCACGGATTTCACGGATGAACTGCCGAAGGGACCCAACAAAGGCGCGGAGGCTTGGAGCCGAGAGGATGGTACGCAAGCTTATCCCCAATTTCGCCAATAGCCGTCATGAGGGCCGCGTTCAGTGAAATTCATGGAGAGTCAGCGAATGGCTCGTCGAAAATCCCGCGCGCAATGAGTGCGGGATTCATCCTCCGTGAAATCCGTGTAGTCGGTGGCTTCTTGTTGTTCTTTGCGCTGGTGCCGCGAACTTCCGCGGCCTGCTTGGCTCCCAGCCCGCACCCACCGAGCGCCCTCCCCCGGCCTACGAATCGGCCAAATCTTGGCCGATTCGTATGAGCCGGGGCGTGGTAGACTGAAGGCGTCCGTGTCGGATCTTTCCGCAAGGAAGGAGCTTCCGCGTGGGCGTCTGGCGGAAGTCTGTCCACTCCGGAACCGGCGCGGTATGCGGTTTCCCTTTGGGAAGGAGGACAGCGATGACTACCCTATTGATCGTCGAATCCGCGGTCGTGGCCGTATTCCTGGGCTACGCCGTGCTGGCTCCGCTGCTGCTCAACCTGCCGCGCTTTTCCGGGCGCTTTGAGGTCAACTGCCCCAGCCGCCTGCAAGCGGCGGAGATGCGGGTGAACCCCCTGAGCGCCGCGCTGACCGCGGGGTACGGGAAGCCCCACCTGCACGTGCGCGACTGCTCGCTGCTGCGCGCCGACCAGACCTGCGCCGAGGCCTGCCTGAAGGGCCTGGCGGCGTAGGGCCGCGGCGCCGGCCACCCCGGCCAGCCCGACGATTTGCCCCCATTGCACCCCCCGGGTGCCCGGCCGCGGCCGGGCTTAGCGAGTCTTGGCCGCGCCCTGGGCCGCCGGGACGGGGCGCACCTCGTCCAGGAAGCGCGTGAACAAGTTCTCGATCAGGCGCTGGCCGGTCTCCTGCTCCAACGTCAGGATGGACTCCGGGTGGAACTGGAGCGTGACGATGGGCAGGCGGCGGTGGCGCAGCGCCATGATCACGCCGTCGTCGGACTCCGCCAGGATTTCCAGATCGGGCGGCAGGCCCTCCTTGCGCACGAACAGGCTGTGGTAGCGCGCGGCCGGGAAGGGGTTTGGCAACCCGGCCAGGATGGACTGCTCCCGGTGATGGATCAGGGCGGGCTTGCCGTGCACGGGGGTCTCCAGCACCCCCAGGCTGCCGCCGAAGTGCTCCGCCATGCCCTGATGCCCCAGGCACACGCCGCAGAGCGGCAGGTTGCGCTCCAGCGCGCGCCGGACGATGGTCTGCACGCCGCGCTCGGAGGGCGTGCCGGGGCCGGGGGAGAGGAAGACCAGGTCTGGCCGCAGCTCGTCGAACACCCGATCCGGAAACCCCGGACGCACCGTGGTCACCTCCGCCCCGGTCACCCGCACGTAGGAGGCCAGGGTGTGGACGAAGCTGTCCAGGAAGTCCACGAACAGCACGCGCCGGCCCGCCCCGCAGCGCTCCGGCCGGGTGGGTCCCCCGGGGCGCGGCTTGGGCTTGGCCTCGCCCAGGGTGGCCTCCAGGAAGGCCGACGCCTTGATGCGCGTCTCGCGCTCCTCGGCGGCCGGGTCGGAGTCGAACAGCAGCGTGGCCCCCGCGCGCACGCGGGCAAAGCCGTCCTCCAGGTGCACCGTGCGCAGCGTCATGCCGGAGTTGAGGTTGCCGTTGACGGACAGGTAGCCCACGGCGCCGGCGTACCAGCGGCGCGGGGAGGCCTCCAGGTCCTCGATCGCCTGCAGGGCCACCGGCTTGGGCGCGCCGGTCACCGTGCAGGCCCACAGGTGGGTGGCAAAGGCGTCCAGCGCGTCGTAGCCCTCCGCCAGCTCCCCCTCCACGTGATCCACCGTATGGACGACGCGCGAGTACGTCTCCAGCAGGCGCCGTCCGATCAGCCGCACGCTGCCCGGCCGGCAGACCCGCGTCATGTCGTTGCGGTCCACGTCGGTGCACATGGTCAGCTCGGACTCCTCCTTGTCCGATGAGATGAGGCGCTTGATGTGCGCCGCGGTCTCCATCGGGGACTCGCCCACGGGCACCGTGCCGGAGATCGGGCTGGTCTCCACCCGCCGCCCGTTGACCCGGACGTACATCTCCGGCGAGGCCCCGACGAGCTGGTCCGGCCCCAGGTTGATGAGGAAGCTGTAGGGGCTGGGATTGTTCTTGCAGATGTGGCGGAACAGCGCGGTCGGCGTGCCCGCGTAGGGCACGGAAAAGGTCTGGGACAGCACCACCTCGAAGAAGTCGCCCTTGCGGCAGCCCTCGCGGATGCGCTCCACATTGGCCTGGAAGGCCGCCGGCGCGTGGTCGCTCACGATCGGCCCGGGCGGACGCGCCGGCGGCGGGGCGATGGCCGCCCCGCCCCGCTCGCCCTCGCGCGAGAGGCCGCGCGGGGTGTCGAAGTCGTACTCGAAGCGGGTCGCGATCTCCTTCTGGCGGTCCACCAGCACCAGCTCCGTGGGAAAGAACAGCCGGCAGTCCACCTGCCCCGGCTTGCGGACGTGGTTCGGGCGCAGGGTCTCGAACTGGAACACCAGATCGAACCCGAACGCGCCGTAGAAGCCCAGGGGGCCGCTGTCCGTGCGCAGGTGGGCGATCAGCGCCCGCAGCACGCTGAACAGGCTGGGCTGGCGGCTGCGCTGCTCCTCCGGGAAGAACTCCGGGGGCGGGGCGATCTCCCCGCTCAGGGCGCGCGGCTCCTCGCGCCACGCCGCCAGGTGGGGATGGCCGCGCAGCGGCTGGGCGAAGAGCGGCAGCAGCCGCTCGCCCTCGCCGTTGAGGGCGTTGAGGGCGAAGCGGCGGCCCCAGGCCACCAGTTCCACCGGCGGCTTGACGAAGCCGGTATCCCAGCGCGCGTAGCGGTTGGGCACCTCGTAGTTGCTGACGAACAGCGCGCCCTGGTGGCGGTCCACTCCGGCCCAGACGGTCTCCAGCGCGGAGGCCGCCTCGATCTCCGTGGTGTGGCAGCGGCCGGACACGCCGCCGGCGGTAACAAAGTTCTGGGTGGGCATGGTGCGCTCTCCCTGCGGATGCGGCCCGCGCAAGCGGGCAGTGCCGGTTCCGCGGGCCAAAAACACAAAGGCCGCGAAACCGGGGTTCGGTCGGCGCCCTGCGCTTGCGCGCCGGCACCGGCGAGGTTCGGCTTCACGGCCTTTCGGATGCTTCCATCCCCGGCACTGCCGGGGTCACTCCTGCCTATCCGTGATCCGCCTCGCACACAGGGCTGCGCCAGGGCCGCCAAGCCCGCAACGCGCCGCCGTTGTGCCAAGTGCCGCCGATCATGGACCGTCCACGGTAAGTCGTGCGGCGCGCTGTGCGAGACCCATTCCGCGCCGTTCAGGTTTCTTATTCCACGGCCGGGCCGAAAACACAACCGGCCGGTGCGAGCGCAAAGTCGTTTCGAAGCCGGAGGGCATGAATCGTGGCAGACGTTCCCCCGTCCCGCGCCGCGCGCGGCCTCACCCAAACCCTCTCCAACCCCGCCCAAACGGCCGGGCAGGCTGGAGAGGGCTTAACGGCCGGGGCGATGTTCCTTCTCCAGCCCCGCAGTTGGGGCTTGGAGAAGGTGCCCGCAGGGCGGATGAGGCCCGCCGCAGGCGGGAGCGGACAAACGACTTTCCTCGAATCCCGACTTGGCGGGTGCTTTGCACAACCCGTAGCCCGTGGGGGTACGGTGCGGCCCTGTGCCGCGCTCGCTGGAGCTCATTCCATCCAAGACCCAAAGCCGCCCGTCGCGGGAGCATGCAGTTGGCCTGATGGGCTCTGAGTCCCGTGCACGCGCCGCTGCGGCGGGCCGCCCTCCTACGCCTTGTACAGCCCGCCCACGAAATCGTCGTAGCCGTTCAGGTAGAGCGTGGGCTTGCGCTCGCGGGTGCCGATGTCCCGCTCGAACATCTGGGACCAGCGGGGGTGGGGCACGCGGGGGTCCACGTTGGACTCGAAGCCGTACTCCTGCGGCCCCAGGGTGTTCCAGAACGTGGCGGGCTGCTCGGCCACCAGGTCTATCTTCACGATGGACTTGATGTTCTTGAAGCCGTACTTCCAGGGCACGATCAGGCGGATGGGCGCGCCCTGTTGCTTGGGCAGCACCTTTCCGTAGTTGCCCACGGTGAGCAGGGCCAGGTCGTTGCTCGCCTCCGCCAGGGTCAGCCCCTCGGTGTAGGGCCAGGGCTCCTGCGTGCCGAAGAAGCCCTTGAGCCCCTGGCGCGGGGCCTGGTCGGGCTTGAGGAAGGTGGTGAACTTGACGAACTTGGCGCCGCTCTTGGGGCGCGCCTCCTTCAGCAGCGCCGCCAGGGGAAAGCCCACCCAGGGCACGACCATGGACCACGCCTCCACGCAGCGGAAGCGGTAGACGCGCTCCTCCAGGGGCATGCGCTTGACGAGGTCGTCCACGTCGTAGGTGCGGGGGTTGTCCACCAAGCCGCCGACCTGGAGCCGCCAGGGGCGGGGTTGGAACTTCTCCACGTCCTCCCACGCGTTCTTGTCCGTGTTGAACTCGTAGAAGTTGTTGTAGCGCGCGGCGACCTCGGCGGGCGTCGGGGCCTCCGGCAGGGCGAACTTCGGGTTGCGCTTGGCGCTCAGGGCGGCCAGGCCGGCCAGCTCCTGGCGCAGGCTCTCCACGCTGCGGGCGGCGGCGGCGGGCGGCAGCAGCGCGGAGCCGGCCAGGGCCGCGGTGCCCAGCCCGAGCGCGTGCAGCACCTGGCGCCGGTTATAGAAGATCGCTTCCGGCGTGCTCTCCCGCTCCGGAAGCTCCCAACCGCGCTGGCGTTTCAAGAACATAGAAGTTTCCCCGGCTGGTGTTCGTGTGCCGATCTGGTTTGCCCAAGTGAAAGACTACCCTTTTTGCCGTATCTGAGCAAAGCTGGCGGTAAGGCGGGCGGCGGAAGGGGCCGCCCAGCCTATCTCCACGCACGGGAGCCGACGATGGCGAGCGTTCCCCCGGACCGGGCCACCCCGCCGGACACCCGGGCCTATGCCGCCGCGATGTCCGGCCAGCCCGGCATCGGCGCGGCGGCCTACCGCCCCCTGGGCCGCACCGGCTTGACCGTGAGCACGCTGGGCTTCGGCGGGTATCGCGTCCATGACAGCCAGGCGGAGCATCGGCTGGCCCTCGGCCGGTCCTTGTCCCTGGGCGTCAACCTGATTGACACGAGCAGCAACTACTCCGACGGCGGGAGCGAGGCGTTGGTGGGGCGGGTCGTCGGTGAGCTGGCCGCCGCGCGCGGGGGCGGCCGGGGCCGGCTGGTGATCGTCTCCAAGGCCGGCTACGTGCAGGGCGGCAACATGGAGGTGGCGCAGGAAGCCCTGTCCGCCGGCGATCCCTTCCCGGAGATGGTGGAATACCATCCGCAGTGCTGGCACTGCATCCATCCGCGCTTCCTGGGCGACCAGTTGGAGCGCTCCCTGGAGCGGCTCGGCGCGCAACAGCTGGACGTCTACCTGCTGCACAACCCGGAGTACTTCCTGACCGACTGGGCGCAGCGGAATCCCCAGGGTGACCTGGCGGCGGCCCGGGGCGAGTTCTATCGCCGCATGGAAGCCGCCTTTGGCTACCTGGAGGAGCAAGTCCGCGCGGGGCGCATCCAATGGTATGGGGTGTCGTCCAACAGCTTCGGCTACCCGGCGCGGCACGCGGAGTTCGTCTCGCTGGAGGCACTCCTGGCGCAGGCGGCCGCGGCAGCCCGGCGCGTTCAGGGGGCCGGGGGGGACTCCCACTTCGGGGTCGTGCAGTGTCCCTTGAACCTGTTCGAGGGCGGCGCGGCGCTGGAGCGCAACCAGCAGGGCGGCAGGCGGACCTTTCTGGAGCTGGCCGCCCAGTCCGGCCTGGGGGTGTTGATCAACCGCCCCCTCAACGCCATCCGCGCGGGCCACCTAATGCGCCTGGCGGACCCGCCGCCCCTGCGCGCCGATTGGGAGGCGGAGCAGCGGGGGGCGCTGGACCGGCTGGAGGCCGTGGAGCAGGACTTCGCGCGGCGCTTTCGCCCGGCC
>Ga0315281_10008012_pt1 | contig 14786 bp, 14 predicted proteins | sample YL17G07_0_MG_FD_204540 | JGI IMG/M metagenome (GOLD analysis project Ga0315281, IMG submission 204540) | Sediment microbial communities from Yellowstone Lake, YNP, Wyoming, USA - YL17G07_0 | ecosystem: Environmental > Aquatic > Freshwater > Lake > Sediment | place: USA: Wyoming | collected...
GCCCGCGCTACGCACGAAAATTTCACCTCAAAAAGTTTTTCGCGCGGAAATGCATGTGCTGCGCCCATATATTCCAGCGTGAAAGCCAGAAGAGTCTCTGGCAAACGCGCTTGATTTGGGACTAGGTCGACGCAGCGACAGCCTCCCGGCTGACCGGTTGCCGGCGGCACGGTCGCGGTGGACTCGACCACGCTGGAAGCGAACGCGGCGATGAAGAGCATCGTGCGCAAGGACACCGGCGAGGACTGGAAGGAGTACGTCGGGCGCCTGGCGCAGGAGGCGGGCATCGAGAATCCGACCGAGGAGGAGTTGCGCCGGTTCGACAAGAAGCGCAAAGGGAAGAAAGCCTCCAATGATGACTGGCAGTCGCCGAGCGACCCGGACGCCCGCATTGCGAAAATGAAGAACGGCGACACGCACCTGGCCTGCAAGGCCGGGCACGCCGTGGACTTGGAGACGGAGATGATCCTGAGCGCGCCGATCTATCACGCCGATCAGGGCGATCCGGACACGCTGACCGAGACGCTCATCCATCCCGGAGAAGAAGAGCCGGCGGCGGACCTGGACGGACAAGCCTGAAGGACGACAGCAAGCGGTGTACGCGAACCGGCGTCGGGTCAAGGGGGCGCGGAGCCGCCGTGTATGAACTGGAGGTAGGATATTATGAGGGGCCGCTGGCTGCGGGCAGCCAGCAGTACGTCGTGCAATTCTACAACTACGACGGGCTGTGGTTGATTGTGAACGCATTCAGGGGGCCTGAATGGATGTCGTGATTGTGGCCCGCCAAGGCAGGCGGGATCTCCGAACGAGGGCTCACGGCGGTCACGACTTGCTGGTCGTGCGGGAAATCACGGCTGATTGGAAAGGGCGATCCATGAGGAACCTTATTCTTCTGATCGGGCTGGTTGTCTTCGCGGCACCCGCTTTCGCGCAGAAAGGGGAAGTGGGCGACAATGAGGCCATCCTCCGGAAATTAGATGAGATTCAGAAGACCCAGGAGGAGATCGCCGAACGACTCATCCGCATCGAGGCGAAACTCGCGAACGCTCCGCAGGCCGAAGGGAGCACGATTTTTCAGGGCCGCGGCGCGGACGAGGAGGCCCTCAGTAAGATCACGCTTCCGGACAATCCGACCAAGGACCAGGTTCGAAAATACGTGCAAGATATTGCGAAGGCTTCGCGAAATCAGAACAGCTGGAGCAGCATAGATCCGCAAGTCGAGATGCTGGAGCGTGTCGGCCCCGCGAATCTGGACGTGCTTCTTGAAGCACTCGGATCGCGCGGTGGCGAAGGGCTATTTGTGACTTACCTCATGCCCGCGATCAAAGCGCTCGCCCGGGATGAGCACAAGGAGATGATTCTCAAGCTCTTGCCTCAGCGCCACGAGCTTGCGGAAATCGTCTGGGAGAAAGGCTGGGCTGAGGATGCCAGAAGCACTCTCATTGACGGATTAAGGGCGAAGCCGGAGTATCTGCCCATAGAATGGGTAAAGGCGGTTGCCTCCTTCAAGGACCCGGCGACTTACGACTCCCTGAAATGGGATCTGGCCAATGGCGGCAATCCGTGGTGGACCTACGAGGCCATCAAGAATCTGCCTGGGCTTGACCTGTCTAAAGAGGCTGCCGAGATGTGGGCGCGCTTCAAGGATCGCGACAACCTCTTTGAGGTCGTACCAGCCGCCTGCGTGGCGGTCGAGTTTGGTCATCTTGACGCTTTGATGAAGCTCATGGACGTTATGGAGAACCCCGATCCGCATAACCACTATGTCACAGAAGCCCAGAAGGCGGTCCGACGCGTCACCGACGTGCGTGGTTCCAAAGCGGATATTGCGATCTGGTTCAGGCAGAATAAGGACAAACTCGTCTTTGACGCCAAAGAGAAAAAGTTCATCGTCAAGAATGCGGAGTCAGCGGCGCCGGCGGCCGGGACCGGAAAACCCGCAGAATAATTTTCGCCCCGGTTCCCAAGAATTCGCCCTCGAACTTCGTCTAACGATGTGAAGAAGGCATACTACCGACGAAGTGGCTCTTGTTCGTGAGGAGGAGGCATGACGGTCTTGCGCTCCACAAGCCCGCCTCGCGCGCCCGCGGCCGGCGGTGTCGTCCTGCTCTTCTGGGCGCTCTTCGCGGGCGGCACAGCGTGTGCCGAGCCTAAGCTTGAGCTGCGCCCGGAGAACCTCGACTTCGGCGCTATCAAGCAGGGGGAGAAGCTGCGTAAGACGATCCGGGTCCGGAACGCCGGCGACGCAGACCTCGTCATCAGCCTGGTCCGGGCCTCCTGCACCGAGTGCGTCGTGGACAAAATCAACGGAAAGACGCTGAAGCCGGGGGAGGAAATCCAGTTGCCGGTGACTTACGATGCTACTGCAGTGCCTGGGAAGCATCCGGCGTACTTGACCTTCCATACGAACGACCCGGACGACAATGGGCTGAAGCGACTGCAGATCGCCGTGGAGATCGTGGCGAGGGCCGCGCCGGCCCTGGAATTCGAGCCGGCCTCCATTAACCTGGGCATCTTCTCGTTCGAGAACGGCGTGGAATGCGCGGTCCGGCTCAAGAACTCAGGCGATGCCCCGCTCAAGTTTGAGGAGTTCTCGGCCAGTCCCGGCATCACGATCGCCGCCAAGCCGAACGAGATCGCTGCCGGGAAGCAGGAGGCGTTGAAACTCACCATCGCGCCGAAAGAGGCCGGCATTTTGCAGTCGCACGTGACGATAGCCACGAACGATCCCCGCAACCCGGTCGCCACGATCCCGATTCGCGGCTACGCCGCCTCGCACGAGCAGCTCGAAGGGGCGCTGGAGGGCATCGTGCTCCTGCCGGAGCGCGACACAGCCCACGGCGGGGCGCTCCGGTTGGTGATCTTCAACCACAGCGCCGTGGCCGTAACTGTATGGCTTACAGACATTAAGGACGCGGCTCCCGTCGTGGTCGAGCCGCGCAAACCAGTCGTTATTTCCCCTCCCCCCAATGCGCCCAGCGAAGGACCATTGCGGATCGAGATCGCTATTCCGAGGACGGAAACCGAGAAAGCGCCGACAGAAAGGAGATGACAATGGACCAGGCCATCAAAGAGGCGGAGATCGAGGCGGGCAGGAAAGTGGCTTTCTTCTTGGACCAGATTGCCGCTGTCCGCGAGTCGCTGCACAAGGTGGTCGTCGGGCAGGATGAGGCGATTGACCTGCTGCTGATGTGCGCCATCACCGGCAACCATGCCCTGTTGCTCGGAGTGCCCGGCCTGGCCAAGACGCTCATGGTCAAGGCGCTCGCCGCCACGTTCCGGTGGAACTTCAACCGCATCCAGTTCACCCCGGACCTGATGCCCTCCGACATCACCGGCTACGAACTCCTGCAGACTGACAGCACCGGGATAACGCGCGGGCAGACAATGGCCTTCCGGCCTGGGCCGATCTTCGCCAACCTGGTGCTGGCCGACGAGATCAACCGCGCGGCCCCGAAGACGCAGTCGGCCCTGCTCGAAGCGATGGCGGAGCTGCACGTCACCGTTGGCGGAAAGACCTATCCGCTCGAGGAGCCGTTCCTCGTCGTGGCGACGCAGAACCCGATCGAGCAGGAAGGCACGTACCCACTGCCCGAGGCGCAGCTCGACCGGTTCACCATGGAGATCCGCATTGACTACCCCACGCCGCAGCAGGAGGAGGACATTGTGCTGCTGACCACGGCAGGACAGCCGCCGCTGCCGACGCCGATCATGGACCGCGCGCAGTTCACCGAGCTGCGCCGGCTGGTCTCCGCTGTCCCGGTCGCGCGGTCGGTGGTGCAGTATGCCGTCCGGCTCTGCGGCGCGTCGCGGCCCAACGACCCGCGCGCCACGCCGCACGTGAAGAAGTACGTAGAATGGGGCGCCGGCCCGCGCGGCTCCATGTTCCTCATCGCCGCCGCAAAGGCCCGCGCCCTGCTCCTTAAGCGGACCACGCCGATCGAGGAGGACATCCGGACCGTCGCGTATCCGGTGCTCCGCCATCGGATCATCCCGAACTACCAGGCGGTCGGCGACGCGGTGGACACGACTGAGATCATCCGGCAGTTGCTTGAGCAGGTGCCGGCGTAGCAGGCCCTCATGCCGAGCCGTCAATGACGAGATGCCTGCTGGCGGGAATGCGGGTGAGGACATTCGGAGAGGCCACAGGGTGTCGCCCATTACGGCAAAAAGCAGGTTCCTGGAGGTTGGCGCGCTGAACCGCCTGAGCCACTTGCGGTTCGGCACCAAGCGCGCCATGGAAGGGACCTATTCCGGGCGCCACCGCTCGCGCCACAAGGGCGGCGCCTCGGAGTTCCTCGAACATCGCCAATACAGCCCCGGCGACGACGTCCGTCGGCTGGACTGGAAAGTGCTCGGTCGCACCGGGCGATCGTACATCCGCCAGTACGAGGACGAGACGAACCTCGTGGCGACGCTGGTGCTTGACGTGAGCCGGTCCATGACTTTTGGGGCGGGGCTGGGCCGTGATTCGGACGGTTCCAAGCTGGACTATGCCCGGTATCTCGCTGCCGCCATGGCGTACCTCATCATCAAAGAGCGGGACCGCTTCGGCCTTGCGCTGGTCTCATCGAGGCTCGATGCATTTCATCCGCCCGCGTCCACGATCGCGCAACTCGAGACTGTTGTCAACGCGCTGGAGCAGGTCAAGCCGGTGCCCGAAACGGCGCTGGCCCCCGCCCTGCGTGACCTGTTCTCGCGCCTGCGCAAGCGCGGCATGCTGATCGTCGTCAGCGACTTCTTGGACGCGGATCTCGAGCAGTTGTTCTCATCCATCCGACTGTTCCGCCACAAGCACTTCGGCGTGATCCTGTTGCACATCCTGCATCCGCAGGAGGAGCGGCTGCCGATGGGGCCGGCCTATCGTTTTGAAGGTCTGGAGGGGGAGGGTTATCGGAATTGCTCGCCGCAGGACGTCGCCGATCTATACGAGCGGCGCTTGCGCGCCTTCCTGACGGGGTTCCGCTCTCGCGCGGTGGCCGCCGGATGCAGTTACCATCTCTTCTCGACGGCCGTGCCCTACGTCGAACAGTTGAAGACACTGTTGGTTGAAAGACATGGATACGGGTAGCGGGCTCGTAGCCCGCGTTGCGGCGTCGGATGGGCCCTGAGAGAAAGTCAGGCGAATGAGCTTCTTCCATCCGCTGGCATTGCTGATCGGCGGCGCCCTGATCGGGCTGCCGGTGGCGGTGCATCTGCTCACGCGCCCGCGGCCGGTGCGTTTTCCCTTCTCCGCCCTGCGGTTCCTGGACACCGCGCTGCGTCAGCGCCGGTTCTTCGCCCGGCTCCGGGACGCAGTGGTGCTGACCCTGCGGACGCTGGCCTTAGTGGCGATTGCCGCCGCCTTCGCGCGCCCGCTGCTGCACGGGGCGCTGCTGCCGGCCGGCGGAAACGTCAACCGGCGGGTTGTCATCCTGGACGTGTCCGGCAGCATGAACGCGCGGAAGGGCGGCGTCGGCGTCTTCCAGCGAGCGCGCGCCAAGGCGCTTCAGTATGTCCGGTACAGCCCCGACCTCGGCGCGAACCTGATCCTCGCCGGAGCTCGGCCCAAAGCCGCCTTCGACCTGTTCTCTGCGAACTTCCCGGCCATGCAGGCCGAGATTCGCGCAGCGGAGGCCCGGGAGGAGAATCTGGACGCCCCCGCCGCGCTGGCCCGCGCCGCGCAGATGTTCTCGAACCCGCAGGACCCCGCCCGCGGCAAAGGCCAACTCGTGATCGTGACCGATCTCCAGGCGACGAGCTGGCGCGAGGTGGGCCGGGGAGATCTGCCGCCGGACGTCGAGATCATCGTCGAATACGTCGGCCTCGGCCTCGGGCCGGAGGTCGGCAATCTCGCAGTCACCAGCGTCTCCACGGTCGGCCGGCCGGAGGTGGGGCGCCCCACGCCGGTGCGGGTCGAGATGCAGAACTTCTCCGGCGCCGACCAAACCCGCACGGTCGAGCTCGCCGCCAACGACCGCGTCTACCGGCAGGATGTCGCCTGCAAGGCCTGGAGTCGCGCCGTCGCCGCCTTTGAGCTGCCCGGCGACGCGACGGCGGAGAACGGCGGATGGATCATCGGGACGGCGCAGTTGGTCGAGGCGCGCGATGCGCTGCCCTTCGACGACGTCCGCCCTTTCGCATTCGAGGTGCGCAAGGCCGCTTTCTACGCCGTGGTTTCGCGCGAGTCGGGGCAGGAAGTCGGCTCCTCCACGTACTTCGTGGCGCGGATGCTCTGCCCCACGGCTGGCATGGCGAACGCCGGCGGCGAGCGTGTGGTCGCCTTCCGTCCCGGCGCCGCGACGGCCGACGCCTTGACCGAGGCCGACATGATCGTCCTCAACCAGCCGGGTCGGCTGGAGCCGGAGTGGATTCAGTTCCTCGCCGGCATGCTGCTGCGCGGCAGGCCGGTCCTCTATGTCCTTTCCGAGCCGGCCGACGCGGAGAACCTCGCCGCGCTGGCGCAGGCGTGCGGCCACGCTCTCAGCCTGCCCGTGTCGTTCACCGCGTGGCAGGGCGCCGCGGCCTCCGGCCGATCTTATAGGTTCGATGCGTCCGGCGGTGCGCCCCTGACGCTAACGGACGTCCGGACCACCGTCTGGCCGTTCCAGGCATTCGGGGAAGACGTTCCGACGCTCGCGAAGGGCCTCACCGCCGGGCGAGTCCTGAAGACCGCGCCCGAGCCTCATGGGGCCGAGAACGAGGTGCTCGCCAAATGGAGCGACGGGTCGGCGGCGCTGGTCTCGACGCGCGTGGGGAACGGCCAGCTCGTGCTCTGGAACGCGGACATGCTTTCCTCGACGCTGCCAAGGAGCGGCTTCTTCGTCGCGGTCATGCGTGAGATCGTCGGGCAGCTTCTGACCGACCCGCTCACCCACGCAGGTTGGCTGCCCTGCGGCGCAGGGCGGATGCTCCTCCTTCCGCCGGCGGCGGGCTGCGCCGAGGGCTTGGCTCTCCTCGGACCGGACGGGAAACGAATCGAGGAATTCGATCTGCGAGAGGAGAAGAACGGCCTCACCTGGCGCTGGACGTCGGTGGGAAGGCCGGGCGTGTACCGAGTGGAGCGGAACGGTAAGACCGTCTTCGCGGTCGCGGCTGCCTGCCCGCCGGAGGAAAGCGATCTGAGACCCATCGCGCCGGGCGGCTTGGAGGCGCAGCTCGCTCCGAAGACGTCGGTCCACGGCCGGCAGCCCTCTGTGGCGATCGTGGGACTCCCCGGCCAGGCGGCGTTAAAGGAAGCGGCGGAGGTCTGGCCCTGGCTGCTGGTCGCCGCGTTGGCGTTCATCCTTTCGGAATTGGCCGTATTGAAGATGTTCCGCGTATGAGGTAATGCTGAGCGTGCGCACTCTGATCGTGGACCCTCTCATCCCGCAATCGCTCTGGGCGGCGCTGACCCTGCTCAGCCTGGCCGCGGTGGGGGCGTACGTCTTCTTCCGGCCCCCGCGCATCTCCCGGCTCCGGCGCGCTGCTGTGGGCGTGCTGCTGGCCATCGCCGTCGGCAGCATCCTCGCGCTGCTCCTGAACCCCACCTGGGAGGAACTCAACCGAGCCGAGATCGGCCGTCCTTCGCTCGCCGTCCTTCTGGACACGTCCGGAAGCATGGACACGCGGGATTGCGCAGGCAAGACGCGGCTTGATGCGGCGAAAGCCGTTGTACGCGACCTGGCCGCCGGCCTGAAGGACCAATTCAACGTCCGCCTCTGGGACTTCAACACGGACCTCCGCGCCCTGCGCTTGGAAGAAATGGGCGCGGCACAGGCCACAGGCGTGGCCACCGACATCGGCACGAACCTCTGCCGCGCGCTCCAGGCCGACCTGGGCGAAGAAGCGGCGATCGTCCTCCTGAGCGACGGCATCCACAACGTGCCGGATACGCTCCCGGATATCTGGAAGGCGGCGCAGACCGCCCGCACGAGGGCCGTGCCTGTGTTCACCAAGGCGTTCGGCACCGACGCGTCAGTTGCGGACCTCGACCTCAAGGTCGTAACCCCGGACGATATCGCCTTCGTGGATCAGGAAGTCCCTGTCCGGGCGCGGATCGAACACCCGGGCTTTCCGCCCGGGACAACCACTGAAGTCACCCTTGAGTCGGGCGGCAAGCTCCTGGCCACGCAGCCCGTCACCTTTACCGATGAGCCGTCAGCCTTGGTGGAGTTTTCCGTCAAGGCCGGCCAAGCCGGCATCCAGCGCTACGTCCTGGAAGCGAAGCCGTTGCCGCAGGAGATCGTTCGGGCCAACAACTCGAGCGTCTTCTACCTGCGCGTCATTGACACTCCGATCCGCGTCCTCGTCCTGGAGGGCAAGCCGTACTGGGACACAAAGTTCCTCGTTCGCGACCTCGTCGAAGCGCCGGGCGTCACGGTGAAATCCGCCGTGCGGCTGAAGGACGGCCGCCTCCTGGTTCGCCGGACCGAGTGGACCGACCCGAAGAAGAAGGCCGATGCGGAGCCGCAGGAGCGGATCGAGATGGTCTCATCGGCCCACGAACTGCTCAAGTCGTTCGAAGGGCTGAAGGACTACGACATCATTATCCTCGGCCGCGACGTGGACAGTTTCCTCGACCGCGACTCCGTTGAGAACCTTTGCCGGTGGGTGGGCGAGTGGGGCGGAGCGCTCGTCTGCGCCCGGGGACGGCCGCTGCAAGTCATGCCGGCGTCGCTCGACCGGGTCATGCCGGTGCGCTGGCGAACCGGGATGGAGCGGCAGTTCCGCGTCAACATGACGCGCGACGCGGAATGGATGGGCTGGTTCCCGCCGGCTGCTTCAATGATGCCGAGCCTGGCGAGCGATGCGGAGGCCGTCCAAGAAAAACCGCTCGCCACGGTCCTCGCCCGGTCCGCCACGCCCGAGCCGCAGAACCCCATGGCCGTGGTGACCTACCAGCCGTACGGCTCCGGCCGGGTCATCGTCCTCGAAGGCGCCGGCCTGTGGCGCTGGGCCTTCCTGCCGCGCGGCGAGACGACCCGCCAGGACCTCTACCCGCGTTTCTGGAACAGCCTGCTGCGCTGGCTGGCCGCTTCGGCTGACTTCCTGCCCGGGGAGACCGCGCGGCTGCGCGCCTCGCAGACCACCTTCACCGAGCTTGACCAGGTTTCGCTGTACCTCACGGTCCGTAATGACCCTCAGATCGGCTCCGGTTCGGTGCCGAACGTGGAGATATTGAACCGCGCCGACTCTCCTCCGCCCGCCGCAGCGGCGGAGCCGCCAAAAACGGGCCGACAAGAGGCCCCTCGGAAAGTGGCATGCGTGCCCGGCAACACGCCCGGCATCTTCCGCGCGATGTGCGGTTCCCTGCCGGTGGGCGCCATGATGCCGACGAACTTGATGAAGTCGTTGACATGCACCGGATCGCCGGCATTCACGCCGCACGTGGGATTGAAGACCTGGCCGAGCGAGAGATGGAGCGCGCGGGCGACCTCGTAGCCGGCGACCGCTTCGTCGCTGTTCTGGAACACCCGACCCTGCCCGCCGTCCTCCGAGCGCATGGAGAAGTGCTTGCCAGGCAGGTACTCGAATTCCGTGAAGAACTGATCGTCAATCGCGTTGACGCGGAAACCGGCGTAGGAATGGCCGGTAATAAAGGGGATGCCGCTCTCCACAACCGGGTCGGCCAGGACCTTCTCGTAGTATGTCCAGCGAATCTTTCCGGGCATCTCCTCCAGGTGGTAAAGGGCGTTTAGAACGATCTGAAGGGGAGAGCCTTTGGGACCAAGCACCGCGTCAACGCCCAATCCTTCCTGAGTGAAGTTCCGGTGCGCCTGCTCGCGAAGCGAGACCACCGCCACGAGCAACGCGACGCCCAGCGCGATGCTGACCACGGCCAGGGCCGTCGAGAGCCAGTGCTGTCGCAGACTCTTGATGACGATTCTCCAGAAGCTCATCTGGCGGCCTCCTTTCCGGCGAAGGCCCGATTGAGCTGAAGGAATTCCAGCCGGTTCTCGAAGACCTGGACAACGGCTTGCTCATGGCTGACGACCAGGAGCGAGCAGCCGTAGTCCCGGCACGTCTCCTGTAGAAGCGTCACCACTTCGCCGCTGTGCCGCGGGTCGAGAGAACCGGTGGGTTCATCTGCAAGGATCAGTTCGGGCCGCTTGGCGAGCGCGCGGGCGATGGCCACGCGCTGTTGCTCGCCGATGGACATCTGCGCCGGGTAATGCGACAGGCGATGGCTCAGGCCGACCCGATCCAGGAGCGAGCGCGCAAAATCACGATCCGCGTGCTGCCGCGAGAAGGTCATTCCCACCAGCACGTTTTCGAATGCCGTGTAGCCTTGAAGAAGGTTGAAAGTCTGGAAGATGTAACCGATGTGCCGCGCGCGGAAATGGTCCCTCTCTGCCTCGCCCATCGCCGCGACGTTCCGGTCGCAGACGTGAACCGTCCCGCTCGTCGGCGTGATCAGCCCGGCGAGTGTATTGAGGAACGTTGACTTGCCCGATCCGGACGGCCCGGAAATGGCCCACTGATTGCCTGCGGCCATCTGCCACTTCGGGATGTCCAGCACTGTGAACGCGCCGGACGAATTCCCGGCGTACCGGAGAATGAGGTCGCTGACTGAAACGAGCATAAGAGCACCCTTCACGCATCTGGGTTTGCTGGAAGTAGCTGTCACCAGGAAGGCTAGCCAGCCACTGTCAACAAAACACTAGACCAGCGTGATGGGGGGCGCTCGTGGGCAATCGGGAGAATAAGCCGGGGAAGCAAGGAAAGGAACTATCGGCGCGCAAGCAGTTGCGTCGGACACATGCTCGGCAGCCATGAAGAGGATTGGGACAGACGCCGGCATCTGCGGTTGAGCGAGGTAGCGGCAGGCCAGACAGTCACCGCCGCAGTTGTGCAAGGCAATGATATGAGACGCTCTGACGCCCGGGTCGGTCGTGACCTGAGGACGCTGCAACAACTGACAGATGCAATACGCGCGATGACAAGGCGAATTGCCGGGAGGGAAGACATCACTATGGCACTGGCACTGCCCCGGCTGGTGCAGCGTACACGTGTGCAACCCGTGGATAGCCACACTGAACACGGTGATCCACAGCGCCAGAATGGCGGACAAGAAGCGCCGAAAGCCGCTGTCACGCCGCCGTCTCATTTAAGTGTTCACCTGTTCAATGGCCGTGTGCTGCCAATGAGAACCCAACTTTACCAGCCTATCTCGTATTGCCTGCCGCCGTCAAGGGCTCCTCCGAAAAAGTCGTTTGCAGCATCAGCGCGTCAGCCTGATCCACGCTTGAAGCTGAAGTGCGTGATGGCAATGCTCGCTCCCGCAGTCTTTCTCTTTCTCGACCTCTTGACTCGCGCCGCGCCCAGTGGTATGTAATACTATGTATTACTGATAGATGGACGCCGCTGCAGCGGCGCGCGTCATACCGGGAGGTCGCATGGCGCGTAAGAAGACAACGCGGGTCGTTACGTTCCTGTCGCTCGCCATAATACTCTTCATTACGACGGGCATGCATCTCCTGCACCCGTTGTTGCACGAGCATCTTGCCGCTCGCGAAAGGGCCGCCGTCTTCGCTGGCGCTCCGAGCGGGCGGCCTGAGGCGCGCCAGGCCGTCCAAGACGCCGATGGAGACGACGACTGCCCCGTTTGCCGGTTCCTGTCCACCTTCCACGCGAACAGTCCGTCCATCCCACCCGCTGACATGCAGGCGGACGTCATTCTCACACGATTCGCACTGCCTGCGTCCCCGTTGTCGCAGCAGCTTCCCAGCTTCCCGTTCGCCGCGCGCGCGCCTCCCTGCTGATCGCCCTCTCTGACGGTCAAGGTTGCCGCAGCGGCTTTCCCGGCCCGGTTTGAGGTTCTGCCTCCGTGCGGGGAAAGCTCTCGGCTTATCACCCTTGTAACTCCACAGTAGGGAGGTTGGCCCGTGATGCACAGGAACATTCGATTCATATTGCCCGCGTTGGCCATGCTCTGGCTGGCGCCGCCGCTGTTTGCCCAGGAGGCGGCAAGACCGTCGCTTGAGCAGAAGGTCGAGGAGTTGCGCCGGCAGATGGAAGACGGTCGCAAGGCGTTCGAGGCTCAAACGAAGGAGATGCAGCAGAAGCTCGCCGATCTCGCCAAGCCCTCAGCGCCTGGAACCGGCGAAACCAGACCGTTGCCACCGCAGGATGTCGAGAACTTCCGCCGGCAGATGGAAGAGCGCCAGAAGGCGTTTGACGCCTGGATGAAGGAGATGCAGCGCAAGCTCGATGAACTTTCAAAGTCGCAGACTCAGGAGGAATCTCCGAACGATGCGGCGATCAGAAAGGCCGTCGAGCGCATCATGGCCGAGGAAGAACGCAAGAAATCCTCGCCGCAAACTGAAGCGCAATCGGGCGTGACGCCGGAGCAGATGCAGGAACTGAACGAAAAGGTGGATCGCGTAGCGGAGGCGCAGAAGAAGACGCTGCTCAGCGAGTTCAATCCGTCCATCGGCCTTGTGGGAGAGACTATTTTCTCGTATCACCGGCGACGCAGCGACGAGTCCGGCAGTGATCGGCCAGGCGGGTTCGACGTGTTTCAACGCTCGGTCGAGTTGAATGCGGCGGCGTCCGTGGACCCGTTTGCGAAGGCCTACGTGGTGGCGAATGCGCAGGCGGACCCGGTCACCGGCGAGTCAACGCTCGGCATCGAGGAAGCCGCGTTGCAGACCACGTCGCTCCCTTGGAATCTGGAGTTGAAGGCTGGCCGGTTCTTCGGCGAGTTCGGACGGCTCGCATACATTCACGACCATGAATTGCCTTTCGTGAATCGTCCACTGGTACTGGCGCAGTATATCGGTGGCGAGTCCAGAACGGACGGACTGCAAGTCAACTGGCTGCTGCCCACTTCTCACTACATCAGTTGGACGGCCGGCGTGGGCAACAATTTCGGCGGCGACAGCCCGAATCCAGACAATCCGGGGGCCTATCGCGGTTTCACCGGCTTGAACTTCTGGAGCCGTCTTTCCACTTATTTCGACCTGACGCCGAACTGGCAACTTGAAACGGGCGTCTCCGGCTTGTGGAACCCGACCACGGAGGATCGCGGCGGCGCCATCGTGCAGCCCAACGGCGTCAGTACTCTCACCGAAAAGGAACGGCGTCTAGTGGGCGCGGACTGGAAGCTCAGCTATGTGCCGTTGCGCGACAACCAGTTCAACCGGATCACCTGGGGCAATGAAGTGCTCTACGGCGACAACCATTATCTGTCCGATCCGGACGGCGTCCCGGCGAGCGGCGACGAGCACACCAAGTCGGTCGGCTCAACCGGACTGTACTCCTACCTCGAATGGAAGTGGCATCGCCCGTGGTCCAGCGGGTTCCTGTTCGACTTCGTCGAGAACCAGTATGACAAGCACGACCGGACCTACCAGTATTCGCCCTACATCACCTGGGCTATCAGTCACTGGAACCAACTGCGTTTGCAGTATACGCACACCGAGCATGCCGGCACGTCGCCGTTCCATGCCGATGATGCCGTCATGCTGCAATGGGCCTGGATCATCGGCTCGCACTCGCACGGCTGGCAGCAACGCTAACTGAACGAAGGAGAAAACTGTCATGAGACCGAGATTGCTCGCCGCACTATCGTTGATGGCGTTCACCGCCGTTCTGCTCGCCGCGCAGCCGGCGCACGCGGCAAAGATCAGGGTTGTCACCACGCTAACGGACCTGGCGGATTTCACGCGCGAGGTCGGCGGCGACCTCGTGGAAGTGCACAGCCTGGCGACCGGCGTTGAAGACACGCACGGCGTGCCGATGAAGCCGAGCTTCGTCCCGATCATGAATCGGGCTGACCTGATGGTGCTGGTCGGATTCGATTGCGAGCACGCCTTCCTGCCCGCGCTGCTTGAAGCCAGCAAGAATCCGCGCATCCAGTACAATCACTCGGGCTACGTGGACTGTTCCAAGGGCGTCATTCCCATCGGCGTGCCCAAGTCCACTGACCATTCCGAGGGCGATGTGCATCCTTACGGCAATCCACACTACATGCTCGACCCCGTGCTGGCCAAGACGGCGGTCCGGAACATCTGCGACGCTCTGGTCGCGCAAGCGCCGGAGCATGCGGCCGAGTTCACCCACAATCGCGACGCTTACCTCGCGAAGCTCGACGCCAAAATGGCCGAGTGGAAGAAATTGGCCGAGCCGCTGAAAGGCGTGAAGTTCATCTCCTATCACGAAGAGTGGGAGTACTTTGCGAAGGCGTTCGGCATGGAGGCGTACGGCACGGTGGAAATCAAGCCGGGCATCGATCCGACGGCGCGCCATATCGAGAGCCTGATCGCCGGGATGAGAGCGGACCATGTCACGATTGTGATCCGCGAGCCGCAGTTCCCGGAGCGAGTGCCCAGGCTCATCGCAGAGAAGACCGGAGCCACGCTCGTGAAACTGCCGATCATGCCCGGCGGCGTGGAGCACACGGACACGTATATTGAGATGATGGATTACATTGTCCACACACTGGTCGAAGCGCACAAGACATGAGCATACAAAAAATGAGCCTGCCCGCGCCCCATGGCGGGCAGGCTCGGCCCGGAGGAATCATGGACGATTCGCTTATTACGCTGGAGAACCTGAGCGTCGGGTACGACAATCAGCCGGTGTTATCCGGCATCTCGCTCTCCCTCGCCCGAGCCGGCTACATCGCCCTTCTCGGCGCGAACGGCTCCGGCAAATCTACTCTCTTGAAGACGCTGGTCGGGCTTCTGCCGCCAATAGCCGGTCACATTCAAATCAACGCGCCAGCCAACAGCCCGGTCCTGTTCGGATATGTGCCGCAGTCCATCCAGCTCGATTCGCTCTATCCGCTGACAGGTTTCGATGTCGCGCTGATGGGCGTGTAC
>Ga0315281_10008015_pt1 | contig 14785 bp, 12 predicted proteins | sample YL17G07_0_MG_FD_204540 | JGI IMG/M metagenome (GOLD analysis project Ga0315281, IMG submission 204540) | Sediment microbial communities from Yellowstone Lake, YNP, Wyoming, USA - YL17G07_0 | ecosystem: Environmental > Aquatic > Freshwater > Lake > Sediment | place: USA: Wyoming | collected...
TGGATCTCACCGGCAAGATCCTGGGCGTCTTCGGCCGCACCGGCCGCATGCCCGGCACGCTCGACTCCATCCACCAGCTCGCGTGCCCGGATGAGAAAACGCTCTACCTCGCCAATCTGTACGCGTCGCGTCTCGACAAGTGGGTCTCGCAGTAGCACGGCGCCACACGTCGGCGCGAGGGACCCTGACCATGTTTCACCTGAGTCGATCGACGCTGACGCGCATCGCCGTTCCAGCACTCGTGCTCGCCTGCGGGCGCATGCTCCTCGGGTCGCACCAATATCTACTGGCCGATCGAAAGCCGGCGGACACGACGTGGACCGTGAGTCGCACGCCGGACGGGCGCCCCGACCTCGGGGGCATGTGGACCAACTACGACTCGACGCCCTTCGAGCGCCTCGGTCCGGGCGAACAATTTCCGCGGGATCTGGCCGTGAGTACCGCCGACTGGCTGGTGCAGGACAGTCCGAAGAGCCCGCGACGGACATCGATGGTGATCGATCCGCCGAACGGAAGAGTTCCGCTCAAGCCAGAGGCGGTGGCCGCACGAAGCGCTGTGTTTGCTCAGCCCTCGACCTCGCTCGAACGCTACGGGCCGTGGGAACGGTGTATTACGCGCGGCGTGCCCGCGTCCATGATGCCGAGCGCCTACAACAACGGCCATCAGATCGTGCAGACGCGGGACTTTATCCTCTTTCACTCCGAGATGATCCATGAGGCCCGCGTGATTCCACTCGATGGCCGGCCGCATCCCGGCCCTGACGCCAGGTCGTGGAACGGCGACTCGGTCGGTCACTGGGAGGGCGATACGCTCGTCGTCGATACGACCAACTTCAACGGCAAGGGCTGGATTGCGACGCACGCGGCCGCGGGCTGGCTTCGTGGCATACCGCAGAGCCAGGCCTGTCACACGATCGAACGCCTCACACGCGTGGACGCGAACACGATCAAGTACGAAGCCACGATCGACGATCCGAACGTGTACACGCGGCCGTGGACCGTGGCGTTTCCGCTGAACAAGGACGAGCCGTACCGGATTTACGAATACGCCTGCCACGAAGGCAACCACGCGCTGGAGAACATGCTTCGCCTCGGCGACAGGTAGAATCAACACTGATGAAAACACGGATCACAGAACTGTTTGGGATCGAGCATCCGATCATTCAGGGCGGCATGCACTACGTCGGCTTCGCGGAGCTGGCGGCTGCGGTATCGAGCGCGGGCGGACTTGGGATCATCACGGGCCTGACCCAGCGCACACCGGACGCGCTCGCCGCCGAGATCCGCCGCTGCCGGGAGATGACCGACAAGCCGTTCGGCGTGAACCTGACGTTCCTCCCCGTCGTCATGCAGCCGGATTATCCCGGATACGTTCGCGCGATCATCGACGGCGGCGTGAAGATCGTCGAGACCGCCGGCAACAATCCGCAGAAGTGGCTGCCGGCGCTGAAGGACGCGGGGATCACAGTGATCCACAAGTGCACGTCGGTGCGGCACTCGATCAAGGCGCAGTCCATCGGCTGCGACGCGGTCAGCGTGGACGGCTTCGAATGCGGCGGGCACCCGGGCGAAGACGACATTCCGAACTTCATCCTGCTGCCGCGGGCCGCCGAGGAGCTGTCGATCCCCTTCGTCGCGTCAGGCGGGATGGCGGACGGACGGTCGCTCGTCGCGGCGCTGGCGCTCGGCGCCGACGGCATCAACATGGGCACGCGCTTCATCGCGACGAAGGAAGCGCCGGTGCACGAGAACGTCAAGCAGGCGCTGGTCGCGGCGAGCGAGCTCGACACGCGGCTGGTGATGCGGCCGCTGCGCAACACCGAGCGCGTGCTGAAGAACGCCGCGACCGAGCGCCTGCTGGAAAAAGAGCGGGCGCTCGGATCGGCGCTCACGTTCGCGGACATCGCGCACGACGTGTCCGGCGTCTATCCGCGCATCATGCAGCAGGGGGAGATGGACGCCGGCGTCTGGTCCTGCGGCATGGTGGCCGGCCTCATCCACGACATCCCGACCGTGAAGGAACTGATCGACCGCATCATGGCCGAGGCGGAAAGCATCATTCATGGACGGCTCGCCGGCGCGCTGGCCCGGTAAGCCTCGAAGTCCTGCCAGATCCGTCCGGTCACCTGCGGATCGATGACGCGTGTGTCCGGCTTGTCCGGCTCCTTCTCTGAATACAGCACGAGCTTGACGGACTTGCAGTGCGGCCCGAGCGCCTGCGGATCGAAGACGTAGAGGCCTTCGCGAATGGCGTCGGTCTCGGACAGGCGCTGCGTGAGCGTGAACGGGTGAATCGGAATCACCTCGACATCCCCGCACAAGACGCGCATCCGCAAGAACCCCGGCTTGAAATGCTTGATCGGCGGCAAGGCGACGCCCTGTGTGTACGCGGCGCCACGAGCGAACGTCGTCCAGAAACCTTCCGTGAGTTTCGGCGTGACGCGCACCACGAGGACCGGCGGAACGTCCGCAAAGTACTCCGACCAGTCGCCGAAGTCCGTGGGGACGATCTGCCTGCCCTGCTGAACATTCCTCCCCGGCTGCTGTGTGTTCTGCTGCGCGCCGCGGATCACGACAGGCGTGAGAAACGCGACGTCGAAGCCGGACGATGACAGCGGGTACGGGCTCAGGCTGCCCATGCGGCGCTTCACCTCCGCGTCGAGCGCGTCTGCCGGAAACGGCTGCAGCGGCTCCACGGGCAGATGCGTGGCGACCGGCCGCTGCGCGCCCGGCATCGCCGTCTCCGCAGATCTGATGACCTCGCAGACATCACCGACGGGAACAGTGTGGCAGTCCGCTGGAGCCGGCCGAACCGATCCCGCGGTCGCGGGATCGATCCAGAGCACCGCGACGTCACGCGCGCGATCGGCCGCAAGGACGCGCGCCGCCACTTTGACGGACGGCGTGAGTTGCACCTCCACCGCCGATGCGTTGCCGATCACGTGCTGATTCGTCACGACGAGGCCTGTGGCATCTACGATGAATCCCGACCCGCGCGACTCCGGCGTCCAGATGGTGACAGCGCGGTCCTTCCATTGGGCCACGAGCCGCTCGGCGGCGTTCTCCGCCGCCGCCGTCGACGAGGCCGGGGAAGAGGATGGCGCCGGTGCCGCGCCGATCTCCGCGTTTGCAGCGGTGAGTTCGAGAACGACGTCGCGTCCCGCTTTGATGTCCAGCGTCTGCGTCCATTGATAGCCCTTGCCGTTGAACGCGACCGGCTCGTCCGACTCCACGGTGTAACTTCCCGGGCGAAGCCGGATCTCCGCGGTGCCGTCAGACGTCGTGACGACGCGCCTGGGCGTGACCGTAGCGGGATTGTCGCTGATGAGCAGCGCGACGCGCGGGATCGACGTCTGCGCGGCGTCGGTCAATGTGACCTTGATGTGAAGCACGCCGAGTTCCTGGCCGGACGCGGCGCCAGTCAGGACAGCGACGAGCGTGGCCAGGGTCAGCGCGCGGAACATCATCGGCAGCATAACCCTTGATACACTGGCGCGGCGAGGCGGACACCAATTTCCCGCCAAGGAGCATGTCATGGCGGGAACGCGAAAAGGTGACGGACAGACGGCCCTCGTGACCGGTGCATCGGCCGGAATCGGCGTGGACCTCGCGGAGTGTCTTGCCGCCGACGGCTACCACCTCATCCTGGCCGCGCGCACGGAGAGCGCCTTGCGCGAGGTCGCCGCCCGGCTGGCGAAGACCCACACCATCACCGCGACACCGATCGCCGTGGATTTGCAGGCGATCGGCGGCGGCAGGAGACTTGCCGAAGACATCAAGAAGCTCGGCCTCTCCGTCGACGTCGTCGTGAACAACGCGGGCTATGGCCAGGCAGGGGCATTCGACGGGTCGGACGCGCACGTGCAACTCGGCATGATCGATCTGAACGTGCGGGCGCTGGTCGAACTGACGCACATCTACTGGCCGTCGATGCTGGCCAACAGGCGCGGCGGCGTGTTGAACGTGGCATCGACCGCGGCGTTTCAGCCCGGGCCGTTGATGGCGATCTACTACGCGTCGAAGGCGTTCGTGCTGTCGTTCTCGGAAGCGTTGTGGGAAGAGGCGCGCGGCACCGGCGTGAAGGTCAGCTGTCTCTGTCCGGGGCCGACCGTGAGCAAGTTCCGCGCGCGCGCGGGCACGGGCAAGACGCGACTCAGCAAGACCGGCACGCCGATGCCGTCAATGACCGTCGCGCGCATGGGATACGACGCGTGGGACGCCAACACGCGGGTCGCGGTCACCGGCACGCGCAACCGCATCATGGCGTCGCTCGTCCCGTTCCTGCCGCGCGCGACGTTGTTGCGCCTCGTGCGGAATCTTCAGTCGCCGATCTGAGAGATCGGCGCGATCAGGCACTCCGCGAAGCGCTCGGGATGCCTGGCCATCTCCTTGCGGAAGAGGGCGCGGAGCGTTGCCACATCGGCCGCCTCGTCCGGGCCAGGGCGGAGCGGCGCGCCGATCCCGATCTCGCGCGCCTGATAGTCGATCCACACCGGGACAATCGGCACGCCGGCGCCCACGGCGATCCGATGGAACCCGTTCTTCCACTGCTCCACCCGCCGGCGGGTGCCTTCGGGAGAGAGCGCCAGCACCCACTGCGTCCGGCCTCGAAAATGTTCGACCGCGGTACTCACCGCGCGATGCGCCGCGGCGCGGTTGACCGGCTCGCCGCCCAGCCAGCGGAGCAGCGGGCCAAGGGGAAACCGGAAGATCGTGTGCTTCCCCAGCCAGCTGACGCGGAGGTCGGTGGCGAACATCGCCAGCAGCGCGAAGATGAAGTCCCAGTTCGAGGTGTGCGGCGCTTCGATGAGGACGAAGCGGGGACACGCGGGCAGCTCGCCCGCGATCCTCCAGCCGATGAGGGCGAGAAACCGGCGAGCCAGCCCCGGCGCGAACCGGGAGCCGCGACGCGGGTAATCCACGACAGTCAGGGCCGCCCTACCATACTCAGTCAGGCGCCGCGTCGATCACGAGACGCGCGATGCGCTCGCGGTGGAACGTCGCGTCGCCGAGCGCGGTCTCGGAGGATTTCGCCCGGCGGTAGTACAGGTGGAGATCGTTCTCCCACGTGAAGCCCATGCCGCCGTGGATCTGGATCCCGCGGTTCCCGACGGCGCGGCCCGCGTCGCTCGCGTACATCTTGGCGATCGACACTGCCTCGGCCGCATCGGGCGCGCCTACCTGCAGCGCCCACGCGGCGTAGTACGCGGCCGACCTCGCGCTCTCGGTTTCCAGGTACATGTCCGCGCACATGTGCTGCACCGCTTGAAAACTGCCGATCGGCTTGCCGAACTGCTTGCGCGTCTTCGCGTAGTCCACGGTGATGTCGAGCGTGCGCTGCATGCCGCCGACCATTTCGGCGACGAGCGCCGCCGTCGCGACCTGCAGGCCTCGCGGGAGCCCGGCGCCGTGATCGAGTTTCTCCGCCGGCACATCCGCAAAGGTCACGGCGTACAACTTGCGCGTCAGGTCCATCCCCGCCATCGGCGCGATCCGCACGCCAGTCGCCGTCGCATCGACGACGTACACGCCGTCGCGCACGACGACGACGATCGAGCCGGCCACCGCCGCGTCGGGCACGAAGAGCTTCTCGCCCGTCAGCCGTCCGCCCCTGGCGGTCATCGCGACACCCGCGGGATCCCAATTCGCGCTGGACTCCAGCATCGCGAGCGTCGCGCGCGCGGCGCCGTCGCAGATCGGCGCCAGATACTTCTTCTTCTGCGCGGGGCTCGCGCACGCATCGATCACGGCGCCGGCCAGCGCCACCGTCGAGAAGAGCGGGCCCGGCAGCAGCGCGCGGCCGGCCTCTTCCATCAACAGCACGAGCTCCACCACGCCCAGCCCGACGCCGCCGTACTCCTCGTCGAAAATGATCCCCGTGTAGCCCTGCTCCGCCAGCGTGGACCAGAGCGCCGCGTCGTGCGCCGTGTCCGTCTCCGCCAGACGCCGGACGCGGGCCATCTGGCATTCGCCGGCAAAGAATTCGCGCGCGCTGTCGCGCAGGATGGTCTGGCTCTCGCTCAATCCGAACTGCATCAGTAGCTCCTCGGCAGGCCGAGCACGAAGTGGCCGATGATGTTGCGCTGGATTTCCGACGTCCCCGCCTCGATCGTGTTGCCGCGCGCGCGCAGGTAGCCGTACGCCCACGCGCCGCGATCGATCGCGCGGGGGTCGCCGGCCTCGAGCTGACCGTAGGGGCCGAGCAGTTCCTGCGCGATCTGCTGCAGCCGCTGGTTCAGCTCGCTCCAGAAGATCTTCTGAATCGATCCTTCGGGCCCGGGCACGCCGCTCGCGCTGATGCGGCTGAAGGCGCGCATCTGGTTCGCGCGCATGATCGCGACCTCGGCGTAGCACTGCGCGAGCTTCTGGCGGATGACGGGATCCTCGGCGGCCGGACGCCCGCCGCGCCGCACCTCACGCGCGAGCGCGATCAGCCGGTCCATGTTGCGCCTGTACGTGATCTGCAAGCCGGCACCGAACGTACCGCGCTCGTGCATCAGCGTGCCGATCGCAACATCCCATCCCTGGTTCACCTTGCCGACGACATTCTCGACCGGCACGCGCACGTCGCGGAAGAAGATCTCGTTGAACTCCGTCTCGCCAGTCATCTGCTTCAGTGGCCGCACTACGACGCCCGGCGTCTTCATGTCCACGAGCAGGACGGTGAGCCCTTTGTGCTTGGGCGCGCTCGGGTCTGTGCGCACGACCAGCTCGCACCAGTCGGCGGCCCATCCGTAGCTGGTCCACACCTTCTGTCCGTTGATGATGTAGCTGTCGCCGTCCAGGCGCGCTTCGGTCTGCAGGCCGGCGAGATCCGATCCCGCGTTGGGCTCGGAGAATCCCTGACACCAGATTTCCTCGGCGCTCAGGATCTTTCGCAGGTAGCGCGTCTTCTGCGCGTCGGTGCCGAACGCGATGATCGTCGGGCCGACCAGCCCGAGGCCGAGCACGTTGGCCATCGGCGGCGCACCCGCCAGCGCGAGCTCCTGCCAGAAGATCACCTGTTGCATCAGGCTCGCGCCGCGGCCGCCGTACGCGGTGGGCCAGGAGATGCCGGCCCACCCGCCGTCGTACAGCGTGCGTTGCCACTGTTTGAGAAACGTGAAATGCGCGTCCATGGACTCGTCGCGCTGGTGTTCCCAGTCTTTCGGGACGTGCGCGGCGAGCCATGTCCGCAGTTCGTCGCGGAACCGCAGTTCCTCGGCGGTGAGATTCAGATCCATCGGCGATCCCTCATCGCTCGCGCCATGGCGGCGCGGTCATGACATGAATCAGATTGGACTCCGGCTGCTCGACGCCTTGCACGAGGAAGAATCGCGAGCCGTCGTGCGTCACGGCCAGACTCTGACTCTGCGCCACCGCGCTTTGCGCAGGACGCACGCCGCCGAAAAGCCGCTGCGGCGCGCCAAGCGTCAACGCGTCGCCCCCCTTCGACACCGCGACCGACCAGACCCCCGCGTCCTGAATGAACAGGATCTCCTTGCCATCGCCGCGCCAGACCGGATCGATGCCGGCCTGGGCCACGAGCTGCCGCCGGCCTGGACCGGGAAACGGCTGCACGTAGATGCTCCTGTCCGAGACGTACAGCACGAAACGGCCGTCCGGGGAGAACGACGCGTCCACCTGACCTTCGTCCGTATCGGCGATCGCGGTCCAGGCACGGGCGACGGCCATCTCGGCGACGCGCGCCCATGCGACGCGTCCCGCGACACGACCCAACGCGTTTTGCCGGTCGGCAGAGATCGCCCAGAAGGCCCTGACCTCGGCGGGAATCCGGCCGATCGACTCCACCGCGCCGTCGCCGTCAGCGCCGCGAGCGACGACGCTCCCTTGTCGCACGCCCACCACGCGCCGGCCATCAGACGACCAGAAACTCCAATCCGTATCCCGGGGCAGGAGCGACCGGCCCGGTTCACCGGCCGTCCCCAGCCATGAAGGATCCGCAGAGACGAGCAGTCGGGAGCCGTCCGCGGGGGACACGTACACGGAGTCGATCACGCCCGGCGGTCCGGCGACACCTTCGTTCGCGCCGGATCGGCTGAACGCCATCACCTGCGCCATCGCCGCACGGCCGGGCCGCCAGGCGATCGTTCCGTTGGCCGCGACGGAAAAGTCGGCGCGGGCCAGCGCGGGCTGAGAGCCGACGCCGCGCACGATCAGTTCAGGGTCGCCTTCGACCGCGCGCGCGCGCGGGTTCAGCCGCTGTGCGTACAGATTGTCGTTCTTCACGAACAGCACGCGGCCCCCACCAGAGGGCGTATAGCGAGCGGCCGTGTCATTCTTGAAGAGCACGGTCAGGTTCGAAATCGTTCCGTCGCCGATCGTGGCGATGCAGACCTCGCCGTCCTCGCCGGCGTTCGCGCGCCACCCGAGGAGATTCCTGGTCCCCGGGAAGAACTCCGGATACAGCAGTCCGCCGGTTTTTCCCGCCAGAGGCTTCGCTCCGCCACCGGCATCAGGCGTCAGGAGTTCGCCGCCCAGAACGACGGTGCCGTCGTCGCTCCAGCCTCCGCCACGGACGTTGGCCGAATACCTCATGAGCGTGTCCGGCGCGCCGTCAGGCAGCCGGACCTCGACGAGCTCTCGTCGCGCGCCCGCAGTCACCGGGAAGGTGACGCGTGAGGAGCCGTGCCAGAACGCCTCATTGGCCATCCGCTCCGAGCCCGGCACCCGCAGGACGTCCAGGGAATCCAGGCGCCGGACGTACAGCTCGGATGGCCCCATCGAGCTTGCGCCCTGCGGTGATCCGCCCGGCAGGTCAGCTTGAAACAGGATCGCCGCGCCGTCAGGCGACAGCTGCGGGGGCGAGCCCATCGACCCCACAGCCGACATCCGCACGCCTTTCGGCGGCACGATCGTGAGCGTGAATCCTCCGGCGGCCGTGGGCGCAGCGCGTCTGGCAGACCACGCGAGCGCACCGGCGATGAGCGCCGTGGCGACGACGGTCGGCAGGACGACGCGTGACGCCATCCAACGCCACTCGCGCGCGGGAGCGGCCGTCATCGCCTCGCCCTCGCTCGTGCCCGACAGTGCTTCGTCGATTTCGATCCGGACGGACGCCGCATCGGCCAGCCGGCGCCTGCGGTCTTTCTCGAGGCAGCGCCGCAGGAGACGACGGATCGACGGCGGTGTGGCCGCGGGCAACGCCGTCCAGTCCACGGCGCGCGTGAGCACGGCGGCGAGGACGTCGCTGACGGTGTCGCCCGCGAACAGGCGGTTGCCGGTCAGCATTTCCGTCAGCACTACGCCAAACGCCCAGATATCGGCGCGGCGATCGACCGCCGTTCCGCGCGCCTGTTCGGGCGCCATGTACGCGGCCGTGCCGAGGATCATGCCGACGCCCGTCATCTGGGCCGGCGTCGTCAGCGTCGGCGACATCGACGGGTCCGCCTGAAGGCGGACACTACCGGGCGAACCGTAGTGTCCGGCTTCAGCCGGACCAAGCGCCTTGGCGAGGCCGAAGTCCAGCACCTTCACCGTGCCGTCCGCCCGTACCTTGATGTTCGCGGGCTTGAGATCGCGATGGATGATCCCCTGCTCGTGCGCGGCTTCGAGCGCCTCCGCGATCTGCTTCGCGATCGGCAACGCTTCATCGATCGGCAGTCCCGAGCCCTCAGCCCTCAGCCCTGAGCCATGGCGGATCTTTTCCGAAAGGTCCTCGCCCTCGACGAGTTCCATCACCAGGGCTCGTACGTGGTGTCCGGCTTCAGCCGGACCTTCCTCGACCGCGTAGATCGCCGCGATGTTGGGATGGTTCAGCGCCGCGAGCGTCTTCGCCTCGCGCTCGAACCGCGCCAGGCGCTCAGGGTCCGTGGCGAACGCCTCCGGCAGAATCTTGATCGCGACCTGGCGCCCGAGCGTCGTGTCCGTCGCGCGGTAGACCTGCCCCATCCCCCCCTCGCCGATCTGGGCGGCGATCTCATAGGGCCCGAGTCTGGTGCCCGCGCTCAGCATCGGGCGTCACCAATGACGAGACAACCAGATGACTCGATGACCACATTCATCATCGTCCTGCCGAGGCGCGCGCCGGGGGTAAGGGCCAATGTCTGCGCGATTATACGGTCGGAAACGGGTGCGGACGCCGTTCGTCCTCATCAGCTCAGCGAACGGCCGGCTGCTTCGCAGCCCGCGGGCGTTATGCTGACGGGAGCATGGCCCCCCTCCGAATCTACTTGGACACATCTGTGCTGGGCGGGTGCTTCGACCCGGAATTCGTCACGTGGTCTGACGCCCTGATTCGCGACTTCCGCGCGCGGCGGTTGGTCCCGGTTCTGTCGGACGTCACCGCAGCGGAAATCTCAGCCGCGCCTGAGGCGGTGCGCCGCCTGCACAAGGAAATGCTCGGACTGGGCGGCGGAGTGCTTCCGGTGACGAACGAGGTGCTCGCACTGGTCGCCGCTTATGAAGCGCGCGAGATTCTGCCGAAGCGGTTCGCGGCCGACATGACCCACATCGCGCTCGCGACCATCGCGGAAGTGGACGCCATCGTGAGCTGGAATTTCAAGCACATCGTCCGACTCGAGAAGATTCGCCTGTTCAACGCCGTGAACGTAGAATTGGGCTACCGGGTCTTGAGCATTCTGTCGCCACGGGAGGTCACCACCTATGAAGGGCACTAGGGTTCGGGCGGTCGAGATGGTCCGGCGCATTCGTGACCGTCAGGCCAAAGCCCTGGCCGGCAGGAGTGCTGCCGAAATCATCGCGTTCTATCGCGCGGCTGGCGTGGCGGCGGCGCAAGACGTTGCTCGTTCACCTCGCAGTCGAAGCACGCCGACCCACAAGGCACTGCAGCCGACGACCCGCGCGCGACGCACCGCCAAGACGCCGCGAGCCTCACGTGCAGCTCGTGGCTGAACGCCGACTCTCGCCAGGTGCCCGCGCTCAGCATCGGGCCTCACCAATGACGAGACAACCAGATGACTCGATGACCACATTCATCATCGTCCTGCCGAGGCGCGTGCCGGGAGTGAGGGCCAAAACGGTGACGTGATTATACGGGACTGACCTGCTACCATCGGCCCTCGTACGCGGGATGACCGCATCGCCGCTCGCTTGACGGCGCATTGGAGGTGCAGTGGTGGCGCTTCGCTCTCGTAACCCTCTTGTCACAGGCGCCGGACTCCTGGTCCTCGGCGTCCTGGCCACCGCGTGTGCATCGCCGACACCGGCGGCGACGTCCACGCCCGCTCCGGCATCGCCGCCGGTGATGACGCTGTGGGGCGACATGAAACCCGTCGTCTCCGTCAAGGAGCTGATGCGGGACATGATCGACCCGCTGGCCGACAATATTTTCGACGCGGTGAGCACCCAGATCACCAAGAAGGGCGTCGAGAACATCGAGCCGAAGACGGACGCGGACTGGGAAAAGATCCGCGTCGGCGCGGTCACGCTCGCGGAAGGCGCCTACCTGCTCAAGGTTCCGCGACCCTTCGCCCCGCCGGGAGACGAGAACGACAGCGCCGGCCCGAACCCGGTGGAATTGACCCCGGCGCAGATCACGGCCAAGGTCCTGCGCGACCCGGTCGAGTGGAATGCGCGCATCGAGGCGCTGCGCAACGTGGGCCTCGAGGTCATGGACATCGTGAAACGGAAGGACGTCAAGGAACTGTGGGATGCCGGCGAGAATCTCGACCAGGCCTGTGAGAACTGCCACCGCAGCTACTGGTATCCCGGTGAGGACGCGAGGTTCTATCAGAAGCTGAATCAACGCCTCGAGGACTTCCGTCAAGAATCGCTCCGCCCAGGCCGGAGCGGAAAGCCGCAGAAATAGATGATGTTTCGCACCGCTGCCGTCATCCTCGCCGCCGGGCTGCTCGGCGTGGCCCTGCAGGGTCAGCAGGCCGCGCCGCCCCTGGCGACAACGAAACCGCTTACCGTCGACGAGGTCTTCAAGAACGTCCAGGCGCTCAAAGGCATCTCGGTGGACGACTTCATGTTGACGATGGGCATCATGTCGGCGGCGGTCGGCTCCGACTGCGTGGGCTGTCATCCCTCCGCCGGCACGACGCAGGTCGACTGGGCGCTCGACACACCGAGAAAGCGGACCGCGCGGCGCATGGTGCAGATGGTGACTGCCATCAACCGCGACAGCTTCGGCGGGCGGCAGGTCGTCACGTGCTGGACCTGCCATCGCGGCCGCGATCGGCCGGTGGTCACTCCGACATTGGATACGGTGTACGGCGAGCCGATTCTGGAATTCGATGACGTGCTCACGCCGGCGGCAGGCGTGCCCTCCGTCGATCAGGTGCTCACCAAGTACTGGCAGGCGCTCGGCGGCGCGCAGAAACTGGCGAGCGTCACCAGCTTTGTCGCCACGGGCAAGAGCGTGGGCTATCGCGGGTTTGGCGGCGGCGGCGTCGTGGAAGTGTCCGCGCAGGCGCCGGACAAGCGCGCCACGCACATCCACTTTCCGGAATATCCGGACCGCGGCGTCAGCGTCAGAACCTACGACGGCCGGACCGGGTGGATTGCCACGCCGCTCGCCGTCGTCCCGAAATACGAACTGGGCGGCAGCGAGCGCGACGGAGCGAGGCTGGACGCGCAGCTGGCCTTTCCAGCGCAGATCAAGCAGGCGCTCACGGATCTGCGCGTCGGTCCGCCGACGACCATCAATGACAAAGACATGACGGCACTGCAGGGAAACGGCCCGAACGGCACGCTGGCGACGTTGTACTTCGATGACGCCTCGGGCCTGCTCGTACGAATGGTGCGCCTTGGCCGTTCGCCGATCGGCCGCGTGCCGACGCAGGTGGACTATGCCGACTACCGCGATCTCGGGGGGATCAAGTTTCCCTACCACTGGACATTCACGTGGCTCGACGGCAAGGACAACTTCGAGTTCAGCGACGTGAAACTGAATGTCCCGATTGCCGCAGCGAAGTTTGGCCAACCTGACGTGGCGGTCGCGGCGCCGAAATAATGCGGGCTTGCCACGCCGAAGCGCGAAGCGCGAAGGCGGTGCTGACGTTGGTGCTCGCGGGGCTCGGCGCGATGACGATTGCCGCTGGTCAGACGGCAACACCGATCGGCGTCGACACGGCGTTCACGATATTTCTTCAAGCGGCCACTCCACGCGACGCCGCCGCGGCTGCGGATCAGATCCTCGCGAGCGGAGCGGGCTTCGATGAGGCATTGAGACGCCTCAGGCAGGGCCGCGTCTACGCGCGCGACGTGCCGCGCGGTGTCGTGCAGGCCGGCTATCGAAGCGAGACCGGAGAGTACTTCTACACACTTGATGTTCCGGAGAGTTACACACCGGATCGGAAGTACCAGGTCCGGGTGCAGCTCCACGGCGGCGTCGGCCGCATCGAACACAACGCACCTCCCCGCCCGGGATCAGGTTCTGGAACAAGCGGCCGGCTCGCCGGCGCGGAGCAGATCTACGTCATGCCCTACGCCTGGAGGGACGCGCCGTGGTGGAGCGGCCGCCAGGTGGACAACCTGCGCGCGATTCTCGATCGGGTGAAGCGCGACTACAACGTCGACGAGAACCGCGTCGTGCTCTCCGGCGTGTCGGACGGGGGCACCGGCGCGTACTACATGGCCATGCGGGAGACGACGCCCTTTGCGAGCTTTCTGCCGCTCAACGGCTTCATCATGGTGCTCGCCAACGAGTCGTCTGACGCCGACGGCGATCTGTTTCCGAACAACCTGCGGAACAAGCCGCTGTTCGTCGTCAACGGCGGCCGCGATCCGAAGTACCCCACGAGCGTCGTCGATCCGTACGTCGCGCACTTGAAGCAGGGCGGCGTGGACCTCGTGTATCGGCCGCAGCCCGACGCCGCGCACGACACGTCGTGGTGGCCCGACGTCAAGGACGCGTTCGAGGCGTTCGTCGCCGATCATCCGCGCGTCCCGCTGCCCGATGCGCTGAGCTGGGAAAGCGGGCCGCCGGACATCCCGGGCCGGGCGCACTGGGTGGTCATCGACCGGCTCGCCGCCGCGCGGCCGGACTTTCCGCCGCTGCAAGACCTGAACAGGATGTCCATGCCACCCGTGCCGGACTTCGGGATGCGCAGCAGCGGCAACCGCGTCAATCGCGTCGTCAGAGGATCCAACGCGGAGCAGATCGGCCTGCGCGGCGGCGATGTCGTTGTGAGGGTCAACAATCAGCCGACACCTGCGGGCGCCGACGTGGTCGAACTGCTCCAAGGCTATGCGCCAGGGCGACCGCTCCTGCTCACCGTGACGCGCGGCACTGAGTCGATCAGGCTCACCGGCAAGTACGCGCCGACCGTGCTGCCTGGCGACGCCGACGCGATGTTTCCGCCGCAGCGCGAATCCGGGCGCGTCGATCTGGTGCGTGCAGGAAACCGCGTGGACGCCACGAGCCGCGGCGTCGGCGCGTTCACGCTGCTGCTGTCGCCCGATCAGTTCGACCTGGATCGCGCGGTCACCGTCGTCGTGAACGGGCGGACGGTCTTCGAAGGGATCGTCCGGAAGGACATCCGGACGCTGCTCGCCTGGGCCGCGCGCGACAACGATCGGACGCTGCTGTTCGCGGCGGAATTACACGTCGACGTGCCGCGCTAATCCCTACTTCGGTTCTTCGGTGCCGGCGAAGATCTTCGTCCCGTCGGGCAGCGTGATGTTGGAGGCGTTGACGAACTCTTTACCGTTCTTGGCGGCGAACCCTTCGACTTTGATCACCGCGCCGACCTGCATCGAGCTCTTCTTCCACCCGCGCCGCAGCAGCGCGCTGGGCGGTCCCATCTCAATCGACCAGTTCACGACTTTCCCGTCCGTGCCCTTCACGTCCATGTAGATCCACGCGTGGGGATTCACC
>Ga0315281_10008016_pt1 | contig 14785 bp, 14 predicted proteins | sample YL17G07_0_MG_FD_204540 | JGI IMG/M metagenome (GOLD analysis project Ga0315281, IMG submission 204540) | Sediment microbial communities from Yellowstone Lake, YNP, Wyoming, USA - YL17G07_0 | ecosystem: Environmental > Aquatic > Freshwater > Lake > Sediment | place: USA: Wyoming | collected...
GGACCAGGCAGGCATCATTCAGACCGACTCGATGGAGCGGCTGTTCTACGCGGCGAAAGTAGTAGGTACGCAGCCCCTTCCGGCGGGCAACCGGCTGGCCATCCTGACCAATGCCGGTGGCCCCGCAATTCTCAGCGCAGATCGCGCCGAGTCAGAAGGGCTGACCGTGCCGGCCTTGTCCAGCAAGCTGCAGGATCGCCTGCGCCGGATCGTGGTCCCGACGGCGAGCGTCCACAATCCAGTGGACATGGTCGCCCAGGCCACCGTCGCCCAGTACGAGGCTTGCTTGAAGTTGCTGCTGGAATCACCAGAAGTGGACCAGATCGCGGTCTTGTTCATTCCACCCGTCGTGACGCGCGGGGAGGAAGTAGCCCAAGCGATCCTGCGCGCGCGCACTGCCGTGCTGGGAGGAAAGTCGGGGGCAAGACTGGAGAAGCCCCTGGTGGCTTGCATGATGGGCGAAGTGGGCGGAGGGGAAGCGTTCGACCTGCTCGAAGCCCAAGGAATTCCCACCTTCCGCTTTCCCGAAGATTCCGTCTCCGCCCTGGCCCAGCTGACGCGTTACAGCGAATGGCGGCGCACCCCTCGCGGCAATCGCATCCACTTCAAGGATGCGCACCGGGACGATGCCCAGGCGATCCTCCGTCGCGCTACCGCGAGCCTTCGGCCACCGCACCGCACACCGGGCAACGGCGCAGACCCGGTGCATCCGGAAGAGCCGGGCGCATGGCTCGCTCCGTTGGAGGCTTTCGATATGCTGCGCGCGTATGGGATCCCGGCGGCACGCACGCAGCTGGCCCGCTCCGCCGAGGAAGCGGCCGGCATCGCCGAGACGCTCGGATTCCCCGTCGCGCTGAAGCTGAGCAGTCTGACGATCACGCACAAGACCGACGTGCAGGGAGTCCAGCTCGGTTTGCGCACAGGCGTGGAAGTGCGGGACGCCTTCGGGCGCATCGAACGCGCCCTGTCCGCGCTTGGCCGGCGGAACGAGATGGACGGGGTGCTGCTCCAGCCGATGGCACAGGGCGGGCTGGAGATGGTGCTGGGCATGAGCCACGACCCTCAATTCGGGCCGGTGCTCATGGTGGGCCTGGGCGGAATCTACCTCGAACTGTTTCGCGACGTGCAATTCGCCCTGCAGCCGGTGACCGACCGGGAGATCGTGCAGATGGTAGACCGGTTGCGCTCCCGCCGCATCCTCGACGGCTACCGGGGGGAGCCCGCCCGCGACGTGGAGGCACTGCAACAAATGCTGGCCCGCCTTTCCCAGCTGGTCGAGGAGAATCCCCAGATCCGGGAAGTGGACCTCAATCCCGTCATGTTGTTTCCGAAAGGCCAGGGCGGCAAAGTGGTTGACGTCCGCATTCGCGCGGCGCCCAGCGACGCGTACCAGGAATACGTGATCGCGAGCCTGGAAGAATAGCCCGCTAGCCGATCTGCTCCACGATGTGCCGGGCAAAGGGCATGGAACAGGTGAAGCCCGGCGACACGGCGTTCAAGATATGCAGCGAGCGGTCATCCTTCTCGAACAGGAAGTCCATGATCAGCTTGCGCGTGCGGATGTCGAGCAGCTGGGCGCGAATTCCCGTGCGGCCCCAATGCCGGTAGTTGTCCGGCGACACACCCTCCAACAGTGACGTCGCCAGGGAAACCAGGTGCGAGCGCACGTACTTGCGGAGCTCCTCATAGGCCAGCCGGCGGAAGTCGAACCCCGCGAACAGAAGCAGGCCGGCCTGGCGCCATACGATGTCCGCCATCTCCGTGACGCTGAATCCTTTGAACCCCTCGTACTGCTCGCGCCAGAAGGCGGGGATGGCGGTCGGACCGATCTTGATGTGTTCGTCCGCCGTGACCGTGAAATGCACCCCAAGGAACGGGTTCCTCAAATCCGGCACGGGATAGATGTGCGCGTGCAACGCGCCGTGCGGCTCGCTGGAATACAGGTACACGCCCTTGAACGGAAGCACGCGATAGTGTTCGGAGAAGCCGAAATCCTGCGCGATCTTGTCGGCGTAGAGGCCCGCGGAATTTACGACGTAGCCCGCCTGCACCTCCCCCGCGCTGGTGCGCAGCGTTCCGTTGCGCCGGCCGAGGTAGGCCACTCCGGTGCGGATCGCCACGCCCTCGGCTTCCGCGTCGGCGCGCATGGCGAGCGTCACTTCCACCGGGTCCACCGACGTCGTCGTGGGGCTCCACAGCGCGTGCCGGTGGGTCTTCACGCGCGGCTCGATCTTTTTCGCGTCCTCGGCGGTGATCTTCTCCAGCGGAACGCCGTTCGCCTTGCCTCGCTCGAGCAGGGTGTCGAGCACGGGATGCTCGGTCTCGTCCTTGGCGACGACGAGCTTGCCGCACTTGTGCAGCTTGATCTTCTTCGCGGCGCAATACTCGTGCATGGCGACGTTGCCCTGGCGCGTGAATCTCGCCTTGAGGCTGTCCGCCGTGTAATAGAATCCGGCGTGCAGCACCCCGCTGTTGCGACCGCTCGCGTGTTGCGCGACTTCCTGCTCTTTTTCGATCAGCATCACGCTTTGATCGCGGAATTTGCGCTTGAGTTCGCGCGCAATATTTATCCCGACGATGCCGCCGCCGACGACGATGAAGTCCGTGGTGATCATGCCTGCTCCAACGAAAGATGGGTGCGACGCAAGCCGGCGGCGCGGCCGAAGCGCGGCGACGACAATGCCGCCCGCATGCGAACGCGAGGCGAATGGGAGTGCCGGGCCGGGATGGACCGGCCGGAGGACGGCGCCGGCTACGTAATCAGGTCCCGCTCCATCTGGTAGGCGTCCTCGCCATCCGGGTAGTAGCCGGTCAGGAGCCGCACGCGCCGGAAGCTGAGCGTGCGATAGAGGCGTTCCGCGGCCTGGTTGCGCGTGTTGACCTGCAGCGTGAGCGCGCTGAGGCGCTGCCGCCGCGCGTGGACGATCCAGTCCACCACGAGACGGCGCCCGAGGCCCTGCCGCCGCGCGGACTCCAGCACCGCGAGATTGTCCAGGTTGCTGGCGGATTCGGCAGTATGGGCGATGTAGAAGGCGACGAGCTGTCCTTCGGCGCTGCGCAGCACGCGCACGCGATAGCGGTGGTTCGCCAGCGCGCCCCGCATCAGGTCCATGCTCCACGGCGTCGAGAACGACTGCTGCTCGATGCGATCCATGGCCGGAAGATCGTCCGGCAGGGCGGGCGCGATGCCCGAGAAACCCTCCTGCAGGCTGGCCAGAGCGGCAAGCCCCTCGGGTTCCACTCGCCGTCCGAAGCGCAAAGCCATGGCGGTAGGTCTCCTGGAATCCGGGCGCGCGTTCGCACGGCCCCTGGCCTGACCGTTTGAAGATAGTCGGCGCGGGGCCTGGGCGTCAACCGACGCCGTTCGCAGCGTAAACAGGGGCGCGCACGGCGGCCTGCGGTTGAGCCTTGAGGGAAGGGGCGCGGCCCGAAATTCGCCGCTTTCGCCTCGTTCCATCCAATCAGTGAACTTTCCACAATTCGCGCATACGACCGCTGGTGCTCTCCCCAAGCGACAAATTGTCGTTCATCCTGGACCTGGAGGCGGAATTCCAGGCCATGCCCGCGCGCGGGGTGCTGGCCAGCCCTGGCGTTCAGAGGCCCGGCGCCGGCCGGGATCGCGAAGATGATGATCGAGCACAAGGGACAAGCCTGGCGCAAGCCGGGCACGCTCATCGCGGCGGGCGGCGTGCTGCTCTCGCTGACGGGGGGATTGCTCTCGCTGCACAACGAGCGCGAGGGCCAGCAGGATGCGCGCCTGGGGCGCCTGGAGCAGCGGGGCGCGGCGTCCGACCAGGCGCTGGCCGACGGCCAGCAGGCCATCGTCACGCGGCTGGACGCGCTGCGCGAGGCGCTCGCCAGCCTGCGGGACGAGATGCACCGGGAGAACGACGCCGTTGTGCGCAGGCTGGAGGCGCTGGAGCGGCGGAGGTAGGCGATCGTCCCGCGTAGCTCGGTGGTGATCTTGATTGAAATACCACTTCTAGCCAGCCCCTTGACTTCCGTTAATTCCTATGTTTGACGAACCCTTAGTTCGTGATACCCTTCGCTCGCGTGGATTGAGGGGGCATCGGTTTGAGAATTGCCCGAATCGGGGGCTTATGGCCTCAGTCGGGAACCTTCCTTGCATGAACCAGGCAGGTCAGTGAACGAGCGCGCGGCGGCCATGAGGCTGGCAACAACCCACCTGTCTGCCCAATTCGGAGAATCATGAAGACCGGGAAAGTGTCATTGAAAACGCGGAATTCGAGCGGCAAGGGGAAAGCTGCGCAGGCGGATCGGGACTACAAATTCAGTGTGCTCTTTTTTGAGCATGATGGTTGCTGGGCTGCACAATGTCTTGAACACGATATTGCTACCCAGGCAAAGACGCTTCAGGATTTATGCCACGAAGTGGAGCGCGTACTGGTAGCACATCTAGCCATTGCGGAAGAACTGGGCCAAGAACCCTTTATGGGGATCAAGAAGGCACCTAGCGAATATTGGGAACTATTCAAGAAGTCTCAGACTCAAGTCTCCCGGCCCGCCATCCATAAGCTGAAAAGAAAACGCGGTAGAATACATCCCACATTTCGGGTAGCGGAGCGCATTGCGGCATAGATGAGCTATCCGTTTACCCAGATGCCGAAATGGGCGGATTTCCTGAGCATCGCGCAGGCTCAAGGATGGGAGCTAAGGATTGGGCGAGTCAAGATGAGGAAGGGGCAGCGCGAATCTCCCCCTGTAAAATATTTTAGGAAAAACGATGGCGCGATTATAATCTGCCCTGAATTGGACCCGGAGCAAGTCCTGTCACCAGTCTTACTCTCCTCTCTCATCCGGCAATTAGAATTGGACCCCGCACTTTTTGGGCTCACCCTCGGAGATCTCCCGCCGACGGTTTGGCCATAGGTATTCTATTGGCAAGTTACAATTGACTATCGAGTGCTAGAGAACATTCATGGTCCTGGCCCGAAAGGCGAGAAGAGCTATTCCCCAGCCGAATACATCGGCCGCAGGCGGACCGTAATCTCTGGCAGGCCTATCCAGCCCGTCCCCACATAGCCCCCGCCGCGCGCCTGCCCTACACTGGCGGCATGTGCGCGCGCTTTACCCAGATGATGACCTGGCGGGCGGTGTGGGAGCTGTACCAGCTCCGCCTGCCGCTGCCCGCTGAAGAGCTGCGCGTCCGCTACAACGTCGCCCCCACGCAGAAGGTAGCCGTGGTGCGCACGGATCCGCAGACGGGGGAGCGGCAGGCCGTCCGGCTGCGCTGGGGCCTAATCCCGTTCTGGAGCAAGGACGAGAAGATCGGCCAGAAGCTGATCAACGCCCGCAGCGAGACCGCGGCAAGCAAGCCCGCGTTCCGCGAGGCCTTCAAGCGGCGGCGCTGCATCATTCCCGCGTCGGGCTTCTTCGAGTGGGAAGCGATCGGAAAGAAGAAGCAGCCGCACTACATCCGGCGCGAGGACGGCCTGCCGCTCTCTTTCGCCGGGCTGTGGGAGCACTGGGCGCCCGAGGGCCACGAGCCCCTCGACACCTTCACCATCCTCACCACCGGCGCCAACGAGTTCATGGCGCTGCTCCATACGCGAATGCCCGTCGTGCTGGAGCCGGAACAGGTCGGCCTCTGGCTGGCCCCGGAGACTCCGGCGGCCCGGCTCGAGCCCCTGCTCGCCACGCGCTCCTGGCAGGGCGTGCGCCGCGACCTAGTCAATCCGATCGTCAACTCCGTCAAGAACGACGTCCCCGCCTGCGTCGAACCGCTTGCGTAGCGACGCTCCGCGCGTAAGCGAACGCGCGAGAACCCCTCCCGCCTGCTTCGCAGGCCGCCCTCCCCGCAGTACGGAGAGGGCAACACTGCAGTAGGCCACACCGCGTAGCCACGCGGGGTGAGGCCCCGCCGGGAGAGGGCTCCAATCCGCCACGCCGTTCACCCCTTCCCCCTTCACTGGGGAAGGGGCCGGGGGTTGGGGGCTTGCGCCGGGCGAGGCCCCCCTCCAATGGAACCGCCTTCCATTTCCATCCTGAAAAATAACGGCATTGGCTGCACTGCGCACATTCGGCTAAATTTCCAAATTTTCCACTTTCGACCGCAAGTGCTCTTCCCTTCCGCCGCCTTTCCCCCCATCCTGGTTGTAGAGATCGGCGCGCCGCCCACCTCCCGGAAGGGGGAGGCGGCCCACCGGCCGAAGCAATTCCGGGAGAGGAAGACATGCACATCAAGCAAGGGGCGCGCGAACTGCCGCTGACGGTGCCGCTGGGGGAGCTGAACCGCCTGCGCACCCTGGTGGGCCGGGCGGGGGCGCTGGCGCGCGACAAGCAGCGCCTCGCGGCCGAGGAAAGCCGCATCAAGGACGAGTTCGAGCAGGTGCGCCCCGAGCTGGAGCGCCGGCACGGGCTCGAAGCGACCTACGCCCTCGTCGGCGAAGGGGGACAGATCCAGGTCGCCCACGGCGCGGAGTTCGTCCTGGCCGGGCGCTACGCGCACCCGGACGCCCTGCGCGACAGGCTCGAGGAGCTCGGCGCGGAGCACCTGATCGAGCTGTTCCGCTTCGAGGTCAAGCCCGACCAGCGCCAGATCAAGGCGCAGCTCGGGGAGGCGCTCCTGGCGGTCGGCAACGTGCAGGTCAAGCAGCCCGCCCTCAGCCTGAAGAACGCGTGAGCAAGCGGCTGCGCACGGACAAGTTCCATTCCTGGCAAGGCGCGCTGGCCTACCGGCTCTGGGTGCAGGAGCAGATGACCGCGCGCCAGGTGTGCCGCGCCTGCGGAATCAACGAAATGTCCCTGCGCCAGTGGCGGGCGCGGCAAGGGTGGGACCAGGAACGCGAACGGTATCCGCTGGGCTATCTGCGGGAAGTGAGCGCCGTGCGCGGCGCCCTGACCGGCCTCACGGACGAGTTGCGCGGCCTCGAAAGCGCTCCGCCGCGAAACAGCAAGATCAAGGACGACCGGCCCGCCCGCGCGGCGGAGCTGGGCCGGGCGATCCAGCAGCTCGCGGGCACTCTGGCAACCCTCCACAAGGTCGAGGCCGAACACGCTCCGCCGTATCGAGCGATCAAGCTGAGCGAGGACCTGATGGATTTCGCCAAGCATCACGAGCCGGCAGCGCTCGACATGCTCGGGCCGCTGCTCCGGCGCTACGTGCGGGAACGCATTTTTGGACGGACCGTACAGTCGCCGCCTTCTTAACCAGGGCTGCCAGCGCGTCTTCAGGGAGGCGCTGGATTCCATTGCGGGCCCGCCGCCCGGCGCACATGGGGGCGAAACCAAAGCAGCCTTTTCAGAGCGCGTGCGCCGCGCCAAGGAGGATCGCCTCGGGTTCTATAGTCGCTACCTGCCGCACCTGTTCACGCATCCGTTTGTGGATGCTCACCACGATTTGGGTCGGGCGCTGGATGAACATGCGTACCTGCTCGTGTTGGCGTTTCGCGGCTGGGGCAAGTCCACGCTCGTGACGTACGCGGAGACGCTGCGGCTGCTGGTCACGCGGCAGGTGGACTTTGCTGTCTTGACGGGCCGCAGCGAGACCCTCACGGCGACGCTGGTGCTGCAGCTGAGGAAGGAGCTGGAGACCAACGAGGCGCTGCGGCGGGACTTCGGCCCCTTCGAGCCGGGCGCGATTTGGCAAAGCGCGCACTTCGCGCTGGCGAACGGAATGGAGGTGCTCGGACGGCCGTTGGGGGGAACGGCCCGCGGCCTGCGCTCCCTGGCCAACCGGCGCCCGCAGCTCTGGGTGCTGGACGACTTGCAGGAGCTCGAGGACGCGCGCAACCCCGAGCGCATCGAGCACGTGCGCGATTTCATCAAGAGCGTGGTGATCCCGGCCATGCAGCCGCCGGAGCGCGGGGGGGAGGAGTGCGACAAGGGAGCTCCCGGCTCCGGCGGCTGCACCGGGCAGGCGCGTCAGACAGACGGGCGCAGCCTGATCCGCGTGGTGGGCACCAAGATGAGCGAGGACTGCGCGCTGGCGCGCCTCGCCGCGGAACCCGGCTTCTTCACCTTCCGCCTCGACGCGGAAGACGGAGAGATGAAAACGGCCGCCGATCCGCACCGCTACCCGCTCCCGGTGCTGCGCGAGCGCAAGACGCTGCTGGGCAGCGACGCTTACGCCCGCGAGTACCTCAACACGGCCGTCAGCCGGGACGGAATGGTGCGGCGGCCCTGGCTGCGCACCTACCGCCCGGAAGAATTGCCCGGCCGGCTGCTGCAATGCGCGGTCTTTTGGGACCCGGCGATCCGCCCGGGCGGGGACTACAAGGCGATCGTCTCGCTGGCGCTGGACGCCGCCGCCGGCCGCTACTACGTGCTCGACGCGTTCCTGGAGCGCACGGCCAGCCCGGAGGAGCAGGTGCGCGAGCTCGTCCGCCAGTGGCGCCGGGCGCTCGACCTGGGCGGGGGCGCGGCGCAGTGCGGCTACGAGGCCAACGGCATGCAGAGCCTGCTCGAATATCCGCTCGAGCGGCACCGGAGCGAGTCCGGCCTGCCGCCCGTGCCGCTGCGCCGGCTGATCAACACGGAGAACAAGGAGCTGCGTGTGGCGACGCTGGTCCCGCTGTTCGAGCAGGGCAGGATCTTCTTCGCTGCCGACTCGCCCGGACAGCGGGCGCTGATGGACCAGTGGGTGTTTTGGCCGCGCCGGGGCAGCGACGGCCCGGACGCGATGCACGGCGCGTGGCACCTGCTGCAAGGGGCGCGCGGCGGGAACGATACGCTCGTCACGCTGCGGCCGCAGGCCGACGCCTGGGAAACCTGAACCTCCACGAAGAATGCGAGCCGATCGATGAGAATGGCCCAACCCTTCGTCCGCTGGTGGACTCGCCGGCTGCAATCGTCCGCACCCCGGCCCGACCAGACCGGTGCGCCGGTTTCCTCCGGCACTCCCTCCACGGGCGAGGCCGGCCTGTCCGACACGCTCTGGGGGCCGTCCTTCCAATCGTATGGGCGGGGCGAGCGCTACAACCCCGACCTGCTCGTGCGCCTGAAGGGCTGGGAGGTGTACGAGCGCATGCTGCGCGACGACCAGATCGCGGCGTGCCTGGCGCTGGTCAACGCAGCGGTGTCCAGCCGCGCGTGGACCTTCGACGTCACCGACCAGGCCGCGCAGGGGCCGGCGCTGGACTTCCTGCGCTTCAACTTCGGCCGCGTCCTGCGCGGCACGGTGCGCGGGCTGTTCGACCAACTCCTCTCCGCGCGCATCTTCGGCTTCGCGCTGGTGGAAAAGGTGTACGAGGCGGTGGATTGGCAGGGGCGGCCGTACTGGGCCGTGGCCGCGTTCAAGCTGCGCCCGGCCTGGAGCTTCACCTTCCGCACCGATCCCTACGGGAACGTGCAGAGCCTGATCCAGAACCAGGGCGGCGCGCAGGTCGAGCTCGACCCCAAGCGCTTCGTGCACTTCGTCAATCAGGCCGAATTCGACCCGTTCTACGGGCGCTCCGCCCTCATTCCCGCCTACGAGCACTGGTGGAGCAAGAACAACGTGCTCAAGTTCTGGAACATCTACCTGGAGCGGATGGCCTCGGGCTTCTTGCACGGCAAGAAGGGCGGGCCGCTTTCGCCCAGCGAGAACGCTTCGCTGCAGCAGGCGCTGGCGAACATCCAGGCCGCTTCGTCGCTGTTGACGCCCGACACGGTGAGCCTGCAATACGTCACGCCGCCGAACACGACCGCCTTCCACGACCGGGAGGGCAGCCTGAACCGGTCCATCGCCCGCGCGCTGCTGGTCCCGATGCACCTGGGCTTCACGGACCAGGGTTCCACCGGCTCCCATGCGCAGGCTGCCGCGCAGGTGGACGTCTTCTTCTGGTGGCTCGACGCGCTCTGCGCGGCCCTGGAGGACACGATCAACGAGCAGGTCATCCGCGAGCTCGTCGCCTGGAACTTCGGCTCCGTGGCGCCGCCGCTTTTCCGCTTCGAACGCCGTACGCCCGAGCAGCGGCGGCAGATCGCCAAGGCCTGGGTCGAGACCGTCGCGGCGGGCGCGGTGACTCACACGGCCGAAGACGACATGCGCCTGCGGCAGCTGCTCGAAATGCCGGTCAAGCCCTATTCGGATGCAGGGATCGCGGTGCCGCTCGAGGAGGACGGCCCGCTCGCGGGAACCGGGACCGGCAGCCTGCCGGCGGCGAACTCCGCGCCCCCGCCCTCCCTGCCGTCGAACCCGCTCGGCACGGCGGAGCATTGGGTGCGCGTGGATGCGGGCAGCGGCCAGGCGGGCTGACGGGACGGAATGACTGGAAGCGGGGGACGCGACATGAAGAGCTGGCAAGTGGAAGTGCTGAGCGTCGGCACGTGGAACGGGGACACCTTCACCCGCGCCGACCTGCAAGAGATTGCGGCCAACTTCGCGCGCCTGCGGCGGCACCTGCGGGTGCCGCTCAAGTTCGGCCACGCCGACGGACAGACGCTGCTCGGCCAGGCGGACGGCGATCCGGCGCTGGGCTGGGTGGCGGCCCTGGACGTGCGGGGCGACAGGCTGGTCGCCACGTTCAGCCACGTGCCGCTGCTGGTGCACCAGGCGGTGCAGACCAGCCTGTACCGGCACGTCTCGTCGGAGATCGCGTACCAGGTGACGTTTCAGGGTGAGCGGATCGGGAAGGTGCTGGTGGGCGTGGCCCTGCTGGGGGCGGACCTGCCGGCGGTCAGCAACCTGGCCGATCTGGGTGCCTATCTCTCGGCGCGCGGACTCACGCCCCGGCGCGTCTATCGTTTCGCCCGGGCCGGCAGCGACCCGGATTCACAGGGGAGAGCCATGACCCGAAGTGCCACCCATCCCGCCTCCAGCGCGGGTCCGCCGGCGTCCGACGCCGAGTGCTTGCGCGAGGCGCCACCGAGCCCCGCCGAGCGCTTGCGCGAGGCGCCACTGAGTCCTGTCGAAAGCCCGCCTGAGGCGCCGGACGGCGTCGCGCGGCTGACCGTCGCGCTGGCCGAGCGGCAGGCCGAAGTCGAGCGCCTGCACCTGCGCGAAGCGGAAGCCCAAGACGCCCTGCGCCTGGCGAAGTTTCGGGCGGACCGCCTCGCCTTGCAAAGCGGCCTGGATGCCTGGGTGCGTCAGGGCGCGCTCACGCCGCAGGCCCGCGACAAGGCCCTCGCGGCGGCTGACGCACAACAGCGCACCTACGCCCTGGCCGGCGCCGCGCAGGAAGCGGCCCAGACTGTCGCAGCGCGCGGCGCGGAGCCGGAGCTCCAGTTCGGGGCGGGCCTGGTGCTGGAGCTGCTTGCAGGCATGGCGAGGCCCGCGCCGCTCGCGCGTGAATCCGCCACCGCCGCGCCCTTGGGCGAGCTCGCGCGGCAGGCCGCCCTGCCGGTCGCCGATGCGCTCTCGCGCGAGGCGGGCAAACTTGCCGCCACCGGCCGCTACTCGCTGGCGCAGGCCCAGGCCCAGGTGCTGGCGCAGGATCCGGAACTGGCCGCGCGCTGGCTGGCCGAGATCAATCACACCTTGCCCTCTGGAGGAGCATGAAGAACTTCTACGCAGCCGTGACCGTCCGCGCGGCGGTGGATATGCGCAATCGCGCCGATCTGTACCGCGCCGTAACGGCGGCCGGCGACTTCGCGTCGAACGGCCGCAACGCCCTGGGCGTGCTGCTCGGCAACGCCAACTCGGGACAGCCGGTCCAGGTCGGCATCTTCGGCGAACTGCCGTTCTACGCTGGAGGCGTGTGCTCGTTCGGATACGCCCTCACCGTCGCGGCGAGCGGAGCGTTCGCCGGCATGACGCCGGCCAATCATGAAGTGGGCGTCTGTGTCGGCGCCGACGGCGTGGACCAGCAGAACGTCAATTCGGGGTCCATCGGCGCGGCGTTTCTGGTGTTCGGCCCGCGGCCGTATGCGGCCCCGGCTTCCGGAGGAGCCTTCGCATGAGCACGCTGCTTGGCAAGCTGTACGTCGATCCGCTGCTGTCGAACTTCGCCGTCGGCTACGCGCCGCACGGCCTGATCGCGCCCCAGGTGTTCCCCATCGTGAACGTGCCGCGGCAGAGCGGCGTGTATGCCGTCTTCGAGCAGGCGGACCTGTTCCGCGTCGGGGATACCCGGCGCGCGCCGGGCACCGAGGCGAATCGGATCCGGTTCCGCGTCGGCTCCGACACCTACTTCTGCACCAACTACGCGCTGAAGACCCAGGTGCTGCTCGAGGAGATCGCCAATGCGGATGCCGTGTTCCGCATGCAGCTCGAGCAGCAGCGCGTCGGCGGCGCGCTGACGATGCTGGCGCTGGACTGGGAGAACCGGCTCGCGGGGCGCGTCTTCAACGCCACGAACGTCGGCTCCTCAGTGCAGGTGGCGTCGAGCTGGACCGCCTCCACCAGCAATCCGGTGGGGGATCTCAATACCGCGCTGGACAACGTCGAGAACGCCACGGGGTACCGGCCGAACACGATGGTGATCGGGGTCGAGGCCTGGCGCGCCCTGCGGCGCCATCCCGACGTCATCAACAAGTCCCGCAATCCCAACATCGTCGCCGGCGGCAATTATCCCGCGGTGGAGGAAGTGGCGCGGCTGTTCGAGCTGGAGCGGATCCTGGTGGGAACGGCTTTCCGCAACACCGCCCAGGAGGGCCAGCCCCAGAACCTCAAGCCGGTCTGGGGGCCGCACGCCTTGCTGGCGTACCTGGAAACCCAACAGGCGGTCGACGCGCCCACGTACGGCGCGGCTTTCCGCTGGGTGGAGCCCAGCGTGCCCAACATGCAGGTGGAGCGAATGCCCTTCGACAGCCGCATCAAGGCCCAGGAGCTGGAGGTCGGCTACTTCCAGGACGAGAAGATCGTCGCCAAGCCGCTCGCCTTCCTGGTGAGCTCGTGCGTGTAGCGTAGGGCCTTGTCCTCCCCCGGCGGCCGCCTTGAGGGCCGAGCCGCCCGGGGGGACGGGGTCTCCCCGTCAACCACATTCGAGTGAGCACGTTCATGGCCTTGAAGCCGATCGAGCCGGGCAAGGCAGCCACTCCCGAGCAGCGGGAGACCTACCAGCGGGCGCAGGTCCAGGCCCGCGAACAGCCCCACTTGTGGGCCAACGGCCCCGAGCACCAGGTGCGCGCGAAGGAATCCGCCACGGATCCTCCCCGCGGCGCCGAGAAGAAGTAGCTCGCTCCATCGCCTGAGCCGGTTTTTGCCCCCGCTTGCGCAGTGCGCGGGGGAAGGGGCGGAGCTTTCCCAATCCTCTTGCTGGAGAGGTGGAACATGGATGTCGACATCGTCACCAACGCGGTCGCCGGGGGCTGGGATCCCCGGCGTCTGGCGGAGGGCCTGGGCGGCAGCGAGGAGTGCGTGACGCTGCTGGCCGAAGCGCTGGCCCGCCGCGGATTGCGCGTCGCCGTGTACGCGAGCCTGCCCGGCGATGCACCGTTCACCCATCGGGGCGTCGCCTGGCGACCGCGCGGGGCGTTCGATCCTGCCGCGCCACGGCACGCCCTGATCGGGTTCAAGGAGCCGGGGCTGTGGCTCTTTCCGGCGCGGGCCGAGGTCGCCGTGCACTGGAGCTCGGACGCGGAGCCCGCGCTCAAGCCCGCGCTGCTGGGCCGCGTGGGTCACGTGGTGGCCCTCTCCGCGGCCCATGCGGAACGGCTGGCCTGGGTGCCACGGGAGCGCCTGCGCGTCATTCCGCACGGTATCGGCGCGCCGTTCTGGTTGCCGGGGCCTCGCGACGAGCGCTCGGCCCTGCCGCGGGAGTCCGGCGCGGCGGGCCTCCCGTGGCGGGAGCGCGAGCCCATCCTGCTCGCCTGCTCCAGTCCCGACCGGGGACTCGAGCGGCTCCTGCTCGACTGGCCGCGCCTGCTCAAGGCGCACGGCGAGCTGCGCCTACTCGTGACCTATGGCTTCCAGCGCATTCCGCCCTCGCCCTGGCGCGCCCACATGGAGAGCCTGCTCGCGCAGCGGGGAATCATGTACTTGGGCTGCCTCGGCGAGGAGGCCCTTGCGGAGCGGATGCGCAGCGCCCGCTACTGGGTGCATCCGCTCAACGCTCCCGCAGCCGAGCTGTTCTGCCTGAGCGCCGTCAAGGCCCAGGCGCTGGGCGCCCTGCCCGTCACGCAGCACGTGGCCGACAGCGGGCTGCGGGATACCGTGCGCGAGTACATTCCGTATTCCGCATTCCTGGGAGGGAGCACCGCGCCGCAGCCCAATCCGGCGGCGCGCGGCGATCTGCCCCTGTCCTGGGACGAGGTGGTGGCGCGCTGGTGGCTGCCGCTGCTCGAAGGGAACGGCAAATCCGTGCTTCAGGACACCGTGCTTCCGCAGGGCGCTGTATCGCCGCAGGAACCTGTGCCGCGGCTGGCGACGCCCCTCTCGCAGGAAGGCGCGCCGGGTGGCGATGCCGGCCGGATGGGAGGTGCGGCATGAGAATCTTTCTCTATGTGCCGGGCCTGCCCTTCAACGGCGAACTCATCCGCACGCAGAGCCTGGGCGGGTCCGAGACGGCCGGTTACGAGCTGGCGCGGGCGCTGGCGGAGCTGGGTCACGAGGTCACGGTGTTCTGCAACACGCCCCAGGCGGGCGCGTGGGACGGAGTCAACTGCCAGCCGATCGGCCCGGCCACGGCCCAGGCGCCCTTTGGCGAGCACTTCGAGCGCCTCGCGCGCACCCTGCCCCACGACGTGCTCATTGCGCAGCGCGTCGGCGGCATTTTCGGCCGGCCCTACGCGAGCCAGGTGAAGCTGTGGTGGACCCACGATCTGGCGACCGTCCGCACCCGCGACGGGGCGAAGTCCGGCCTGTGGGCCTGCCAGGGCGTGCTGGCCGTGTCGGACTTCCACCGGCGGCAGGTGTCCGACGTGCTGGGCCTGCCGCTCGACTACGTGACCGTCGTGCGCAACG
>Ga0315281_10008017_pt1 | contig 14784 bp, 15 predicted proteins | sample YL17G07_0_MG_FD_204540 | JGI IMG/M metagenome (GOLD analysis project Ga0315281, IMG submission 204540) | Sediment microbial communities from Yellowstone Lake, YNP, Wyoming, USA - YL17G07_0 | ecosystem: Environmental > Aquatic > Freshwater > Lake > Sediment | place: USA: Wyoming | collected...
TTACGCGCGCAAATATAAATCGCAACCGCAGCGTCGCTTCCGCAGAAACGCGCGCTCAGTTGTTGCCTTTCTCCTCTTCTTCCTTCTCCTTGCGCTTCGCTATCTCGGACATCAGCTTGTCCATGCCCCGGATGCTTATCGCGTCGCCCGTGAACAGCGTCTCATCGACGTGGCCGTACTTGTCCACGACCTCGGACGTCTGCATGCCCGCGTTCAAGGCGGCGCAGTCCTTGCAGATTGTCACTGCTTTGTGCGTGTCCTCGTCGCCCGCCGTGAAAACGGCCTTCTCGTCGCCGCACAGGTCGCATTTTCCCTCGAACGTCGCGGAAATTTTTATTTTCATAAAATTTGTTCGCTTTCAACGCATAAACGTTTTCCGCACGCATCACGCGCGCAAAATTTTCAAAAAATTTCGAAAAAATTTTCTAAAAAATTATTGCTCACGTTTATATCCGAGGAACACCAAATAATATTATCAATAAATCTGAGGTGTAAAAAAAATGGCGAAGAAGAAAAAGAAACACTAGGGGGTTTACAGTTTTTTGACCGACAATCGACATGTTGCATGTTCTTCGTTTTCAATTTTTTTCCATTCCTTCGGCGTATTCTTCTGACGGCATCCCTTGCGTAAAACGGAATTTATTTAAATTCCTCCAAATCATATATACAGTTGCGACATTTGCAGTTGCGCTTGGTTGTTGGTTATGGCAGAACAGGTTCTTTCTGGAAAAGCGGGCGACAAAGCGGTAATGCTCGGCAACGAGGCCATCGTGCGCGGAGCGCTGGAAGCGGGCGTGCAGTTTGCTTCCACGTACCCGGGCACGCCAGCGAGCGAGATAGGCGACACTTTCGCGAGGATAGCGAAGCAGGCTGGCGTTTACTTCGAGTACAGCACGAACGAGAAGGTCGCCTTCGAAGCGGCCGCGGGCGCGGCGATGTCGGGACTGCGCGCGCTTGTGTCCTTCAAGCAGTTCGGGCTGAACGTCGCTTCCGATTCCATCGGACCGGTTGCGTACGTGGGCGTGGACGGCGGGCTTGTCATCGCGTTCGCCGACGATCCGAACGGCTGGAGCAGCGCGCAGACCGAGCAGGACAGCAAGTGCTATGCGCGTATGATGCACATACCGATGCTCGAGCCGTCGGATTCGCAGGAATGCATAGACTTTGTCAAGGTTGCGTTCGAACTCTCGGAGAAGTTCAAGACGCCCGTGTTCGTGCGCCTGACCACGCGCGTCGACCACAGCCGCACGATCGTAACGCTTGGAGATGTCGTGCACGGCGGACGAAAGGCGAACTTCGTGAAGGACCCGCAGCGCTACTTCACGCTACCGCCTGCGATAATGGGTTTGCATGATAAGATTGCCGAGAAAATGGAAAACGTGGCCGCTGTTTTCGAGACGCATGAGATGAACAAAGTGCTGAACGCGGGCGCGAGCAGGGAGCTGGGCGTGATAACTTCGGGCGCGGCGTTCAACTACGTCATGGAAGCCATGAACGATCTTGGCGTTAAGCTGCCCGTGCTGAAGCTCGGCACAACATATCCGCTGCCCGAGAAGAAGATAAAGGAATTCATCCGCGGGCTGAAGGCCGTGCTGATAGCGGAGGAGCTCGACCCTGTGCTCGAGAAGGAGATCGAAGCGCTTGCGAAGGAAGCGAATCCGAAGCTGCAGATATTCGGCAAGCTGGAGCGCGAGGGACGCAAGTACCTGCCGATAGCTGGCGAGTACAACACGGAGCTTTTGGAGAAGGCGATAGCGGCTGCGGCTGGCAAGAAGCTGGGTTTCGATTATGACGCGCATGCGAAGAAATTTGCGTCCATAACCAGCACGATTCCGCGGCGCTTTCCGGTCTTGTGCCCCGGCTGCCCGCACCGCTCCACTTTCTACGCAGTGAAGAGGGCCGCCGGCAACGACGCGGTGTTCGCAGGCGACATAGGCTGCTACATGCTCGGCATCTTTCCGCCGTTCGAGACGCAGGACTTCGTCTTTTCCATGGGCGCGGGCGAAGGGGTGTCGCACGGAATAAAGAAGGCGAACAGCGCAACGGGCGGCCAGCAGAAAGTAATCGCATTCATAGGCGATTCGACGTTCTTCCATGCAGGCATACCTGCGCTGCTCAACATGGTGTACAACAAATCGAATCCGGTCGTGGTGGTGATGGACAACCGCATCACTGCAATGACAGGCCACCAGCCGAACCCGGGCGTTGGCATGACCGGCATGGGCGACCCGTCCGAGCCGGTGAAAGTAGAGGACATCGCAGCGGCCTGCGGGGTGAAGCACGTGAAGGTCGTGGATCCGTACAACATGCGCGAGATGGAAACGGTTGTGAAGGAGTTCCTGAAGCTGGACGAGGTTTCGGTTATCGTGGCGAAGCGCAGATGCTACCTGCTCGACTACCGCGACAAGCGCAAGGCTGGCGGAGCTCCGACGTTCGAAATCGCTGGCGAGCTGACCTTCGAAGAGGTAAAGAACCTGAAGGAATACTCGTGCCCTGCGTACAATCCCGACGGCAAAGGCGGGCTGAAGATAGACGAGAGCATGTGCTGGGGATGCGCTTCGTGCGGGCAGCTGTGCAGGCCCGGCACGATACGGCCGAAGATGAAGAAGTAGAGTGATTGCATGGAGAAGAAATCAAGCAAGTCGGAGGGCAACGCGAAGGAGTTCAACGTTGCGATCGTGGGCGTGGGCGGGCAGGGAATACTCACGCTCGCCGAAGTCATAACAGCCGCAGCTTTCAAGCAGGGCTACGACGTGCGCATGTCCGAGCTGCACGGCCTTTCGCAGCGCGGCGGGAGCGTTCCGTGCCAGGTGAGGTTCGGCGAGAAGGTATACTCGTCGCTCGTCAAGGCCGGCCACGCAGACCTTGTCATATCGCTCGAACCGCTCGAGGCGCTGCGCGCTGCCAAGCTCGGCTCGGCTGAAAAAACCGTGTTCATAACGAACACGCACAAAGTCGTGCCAGTTTCCGTGACGGCGCTGGGCGAAAAGTATCCGGAGTTGGGCGAGATAAAAGCCAAGCTGAAGGGGTTTTCGAAGCAGGTCATCGATGTGGACGCGACCGGCATAGCCGAGCGCGAGACCGGCTCGGCCGTGACGTCGAACATCTACATGCTCGGCATAGCCAGCGGCCGCGGCCTTATCCCGATAAGGCGCGAGCTGATTCTGGAAGCGATCAAGGAGTCCGTGCCGGAAAAATACTTCGAGATGAACAGGAAAATATTCGATCTGGCGAAATAAAACAGGCGGCCGCGTTTCCTACAGCGAATCGATTGCAAGATGCACCGCATAGCTTGAGAGCGCAATGAAAAACCATGTTGCCACATCTACGAAAGCAAACGCATGTTTGAAACTGATGTAAACCAGAACCACGGCTGCGGAGAACAGCAAGGCGAACTGCGGCTTGTGCGTCACTCCCCTGTGCTTGGTTGGCAGATATCTGACAAGGAAATAAATTAAACCGAAGTACGCAATCACATAGTACCATGTGCTTGCGAAGAAAATCACGTATGCGATGGCAACGGATGCGGCCAGAAGCAGCGCAATCATTCCGCGCATCTTCGAGTTGCGCATGTCGATGTCGGGAAAAAGCGAAGCGAATGCAGCGACGAATATCAGAGACGAAACCTTCTCAATGTTCGGTTGCATTCCAAGAAAAGGGAAGACCGCGACCCAGGCTATTGCCACGAGCAGGCCGAAAACGATATGCGTCTTCCAGTCTGGCATCGCCGCACCCCGTTCAATGCGTTATTCGAGAACTATCCTCGCGTCCACCGCAACCGCGCCGCCCTTGTCGGGCATGACCACGACCGGGTTTATGTCCAGTTCCGATATCTCCTGGTTGTCGGTCATCAGCTTGGAAACCTTCACTAGCGCATCAGCGACCGCGTCCGCGTCGTAGGACCTGCCCCTGAAGCCCTTCAGCGCGCTGAAAATCTTCGTCTCGGCCATCATCTCGTACGCATCCGCCTTCGTTATCGGCGCCACGCGCACAGCCACATCCTCGAGCAGCTCAACGTAAATCCCGCCAGCGCCGAACACAACGGTCTGCCCGAACTGCGAGTCCTTCTTGCCGCCTATTATCACCTGCTGGCCAGCGCCCGCCATCGTTTGCACGAGCACGGCGTCCGCTTTCACCCCGGCCTTCTTCAGTTTCGCCTGCATCTTTTCGAAACCGGCTTGCAGCGCTTCCGCAGAGTCGATGCCGAGCACAACCCCGCCGACCTCTGTCTTGTGCGTGACCTTCTTCGATATGACCTTCAGCGCGACAGGGTAGCCGAGCTTGTTCGCGGCCTTCACCGCGCCATCAGCGTCCTGCACCACCGCATATGACGCGACGGGTATCTTGTACGCCTTCAGGACTTCGAACGACTCGTCCGGCGTGAGCATATTGCGCTTCTCCTTGCGCGCCTTCGCGAAAATCCTTTTCGTGTCCATGGTTGTCATGCCCGCCGATCATTCGACCTTGCCCTTTACAAGTTTCCCTATAATAATATCTTTCAGCCTGTCTATGTAACCTTTTCTCTCCATGTACGCGAACGCGAAGAAGCCCACGATTCCGAGCATGAAAATGATCTCCAGGCTCGCGCCGAGCGAGCGCATCATGTCGCCCGCGAGCAGGCCGGCATACGCTAGGAACAGGCAGCGCGGCAGCGCGCCGATGGAAGTTGCAACGAAATAATCGGCAAAGCTCATGCTCGTAAGCCCGCTCGTGTAGCTTATCAGGTCGAACGGCACAATAGGCAGCAGCCTCGAAACGAATATCGCCTTCCTTCCGTACTTTGTTATCCAGCCGTCTATCCTGCCTATCCATTTGTCGCCTACGAGCTTCGTAACTATCGGTCGGCCGCCGTAGCGCGACACGAAGAACGCGAACGCGGAGCCGATTATCGTGCCGAGCCCGCCGTATAGCATGACATCGAACACGTTCATGCCTATGGCGCCTGCGAACATCAGCACCGCTTCCGAGGGTATGGGAGCGATTATGGTCTGGAGTATCATCACGAGCGTCAGCCCGGGGTTGCCGTACGTTGCGACCAGAAAGTTCAGCGCAGTGTCGAACAATCACACCACAGTCCGTTGCTTGCAAAAGCGTTGTAGCCCTGGGCGGATTCGAACCGCCGTCCCGAGGGTTCTTCCTGCTTTCTTCATCTTGAAATCAGCGCTTCAGACGCGCAGCCCAAAGCCTCGTATCCTTGGCCACTAGACGACAGGGCTATGTGGTTAACCTCAATTAAAATTTCGGCGGATATAAAGATAAGAGCATCGCCGGGATTCGCCGGCCTGTTTCTACAGCGGATACAGGATTAGGAACGCGCCCAGCGCGCCTCTCGCGAACCTGAGCGCCCTGAGGTGCTTCTGCTCCCTGTGCATGAATATTTTCTTGCTACCTTTTTCTTCCGCAAAGGAAACCAGAGCGTCGGCCAGCATATAGACGCCTACGGCCTTGTTGAACACAGGCAACGGTGCGATATCGTATAACAGTCCGTATGCCAGGCCGGTCAGCAACCGACAGGATCTGGAAATCTGATGTATCCTCGCGTCATTGTACTTCGCGCCGTCGTACATCGAGTACGCCGCGTCCGCGACCATGAAGGCGCCGATGCCCTTCTGCACTGGGTTGGTCGTCAGGTAGTTCAGCAGGCTCTCCATGCCATCCATAAAAATCATACGTGCGGCGAACATTTAACGATTGCGTAGAATTTTTCGCCATTGCATCGGCTGACTAAGCCACGAGCGCTTTCCTGTGTTTGTCCGCAGACGCCGCGCCGAGCAGCTGCTTCACTATCTCCAGCGAGAACTCCATCGCGGTGCCCGGGCCCTGCGACGTGATGACGTTGCCGTCGACCACGACCTTCTCCGGACGCGGATAAGGAATCTCGCGCTCCATGCCCGGATACACGGCAGCTTTGCGGTTGTTCAGCACGCCCGCCTTCGCCAGGAGCACGGGCGCGGCGCAGATTGCAGCAACCAGCTTGCCGCGCTCGTTCATGCCCGCTATGATATCCATCACAGCCTTCGACCTTTCGAGGTTCGCGCATCCCCGGCCGCCGCCGGGCAATACAATGCCGTCGTAGTCGTCCACACGCACTTCTGCCAGCCTTTTGTCGGTCGAGACTTTGGTTCCATGACTGCCAGACGCGACGCTGCCTGCCAATCCGACCATGTCCACCTGCACGCCCGAGCCGCGCAGAACGCTGAGCGGGACGAAAGCCTCTATCTCCTCGAACCCGTCCGCGAGCGGCATGAGCAGCCTCATACCAAATTGTTTGGTCATTGCAGTATAAATCCGTTGGAACGCGGCGAGGCTGTGCTTCCTGTTTTTATACGAAGAACTGCAAAGACTATTTATGGCGCTGCTCGACGCTGCGACGGCCGCCGCGGTCTCGATGTCCGACCTGGCCAACGACCTGGTACTGTCGATGGGTTATTTCGGCATATTCGCCGCGAGTTTCATCGGCTCGGCGAGCGTTCTGCTGCCGCTGCCGTCGTTCGTGCTGGTGTCCGCGCTGGGAGCTGTTATGAACCCGTGGCTGGTGGGGCTGTCCGCAGGCTTCGGGAGCGCGCTCGGCGAGCTCACGGGCTACGCGGTCGGCCTAGGCGGAGGCAAGCTGATCGAACGCAAATACAAGGACTGGATAGAGAAGTACAGCGGGTGGTTCAAGCACAAGAGGACGTTCCTGCTGGTTTTCATTTTCGCGGCCACGCCGATGCCCGACGACATCGTGGGCATATTATGCGGCATATTCAAGTACGACGCAAAGAAGTTCCTGCTGGCGTCTATACTGGGCAAGTGCGTGCTGAACATAGTCTTGGCGTTCGCCGGGTTCTACGGCGCGCACTGGATTGTTGCCGCGCTGGAAGGCGGGTTGTGATGGCGTACAAGCAGATAGTGATTGTGAGGAAGGACTTGAAGATGGGCATGGGCAAGACCGCGGCGCAGGTCGCGCACGCGTCCGTTGGAGCAGTGAACAAGGCCGGCAAGTCTGCTGTCGCTACGTGGGAGGACGAAGGCGGGAAGAAGGTCGTGCTGAAGGTCCCCGGCCTGAAGGAGCTGTCGGAGCTGCGCAGGAAGGCTGCAGCCAAGAAGCTGCCCGTGTTCGTTGTGCGCGATGCCGGGATGACACAGCTGGACGAGGGCACGATAACTTGCGTGGGCATCGGGCCGGCCGACGAGGAGAAGGTCGACGAAATCGCGAGAGGATTGAAGCTTCTCTAGCGATTAGGCGCACTCTGGCGCGCCGGGAAGTCCGGAGCAAATGATGCTTTTGAGTCTGTCCTTCTGCATTATGCTGCTGTAAAGCTGTCCGTTTATGACGAGGCTCGGCTCCGATTTGACGCCGTACTTCGACATGAGTATGTCGACCATGTTCGAATCGACGTCAACGTCAAGCGGGAAAACCATCAGCTTGTCCTTGAACGTGTCCTTCAGCAGCGTAAGCACATCGCCCTGCACCACGCAGTCGTCGCAGTCCTTGGTGGAATAGAAGAACAGCACCGAAACAACAGTGGAATTGCACTCCTTCTTGATCCTGTCCTGCAGGATCCAGTCCTTTATCAGCAGCGACGTGTACGTGGCCTTCACGTCCGCGATCTGGCCGGACGTGAACAGTATGTCCTTTTCGTTATAGCTGCCCAGCTGGTCGGCCATCACGTCGAGCATGTTGTTCGTCTTGCGCACGACTTCCTTCAGGAACGTGCACGAGTCTTTCTCGCCAAGGCCCTGGAAATAAAGCAGTTCGAGCTCGATGTCGCGTATCGAGCTTTCGATGGACGAGGACCTGCTCTCCAGGTTCGAGAGCATGAACCTCTCTATGTTCAGCCCGACGAACAGGCCGAAAATGAACACTAGGACTGTTATCAGGAATGCCTTGACATAGATGTTCATGCCGTTCCCACCGATTCCTAATAATTGTTATTTTTCAATTATAAGTAAGTTCTCTGCGCAGCTCGAACGGACCGGCCGCCCCGGCCTACCATCTCTTCCTGAACTTCGCCAGCTCCGCCGCTATCGACACCGCCCAGAAAATCATTATCATGGTGTAGTACACGAAAAAGTACAGCGGCAGCATCAGAAGGTTGCTCCTCAGCCTTATCCTCTGCAGCCTGAACGCGACCACCACCGCCAGCAGCGAGCTTGCAAGTATGAGCGCATATGTTATCGTGGAGTACGGCGACACGAACAGTTTTACCAGACTGAACGTTCTAAGGGATATCGCAAGAAGGTCGAGCGTGCCTCCAAACGGAACGTAGAAGAACCTCCTTATGGACAGTATTGCAGTGTCCAAAAGGTTAGCTAGGAGCACGAACGTGAGCGATATACCGACAAATATAGCTAGAAAACTCGAGAAAGGCAGCACGAAATTTCCCAGATGAGGATATTTTTTGTTGAACAGCATATCAGAGTGCTTTGCTACGTTCTCTATGAATCCCCTGTACCATCTGACACGCTGCTTCAGAAGGCCGGCGAAGTCCGTCGGCACGGCCGTGTAAGCTACAGCGTCCATGTTGTTTTCTATCCTATGGCCAGACTTTAAAATGCAAAGCGCCGCATCCATGTCCTCGGTCAGCGTGTCGCTCGAAAAACCAATTTTCTTTATCACGCTTCTCCTTATCAAAGATAGCGTGCCTGGAATTATGTACAGCGAGTCTAGCATGCTCATTATCTTCTTGCTGAAGGAGCCGAATGTGTACTCTATGTTCTGCAGCGATGCGAGTATGCCTTTCGCCTCGGCCGGTTTCACATAGTTCGTCACAGCGCCCACGGATGCGTCTTTGAAGTAAGGCGCCATTTTACTAAGGCAGTCCGACATAACGAACGTGTCTGCGTCAAGCACGCCTATTAGTTCGCCAGTTGCATGCTTCATACCCTCGTTCAACGCGTTCCCCTTTCCTGGTGCCGGAACCGTGAATATCTTTACTTTCAGCCTGCCTAAGAATTTTTTCTTGAACTGCTTCGCCAGCGCAGGCGTCTTGTCTGTGGAGCCGTTGTCTATCACTATCAGCTCGAGCTTGTCCTTCGGATAGTCCAGGCCCGCCAAGGACTCCAGCGATTTGGTTACGTGTTTCTCTTCGTTGCGCGCCGGGACGAGTATTGAAATGGTCGGCTGGCGGTTCCAAACGATTTTTTCGTGGAGCTTGCTCATTCCAGATAGCGCGGCCAGCAGGAACCATGCGACCGTGTACACTCCCACGAACAGCACGGAAAACATGAAAAGCGGGTAAAACATAGCCCTTCACTGTGTTTTGCGGCCAGCCGCCTTGGACAGCCGTCTTCCTTACGCATCCAGCTCGCTTGGGTCTATGCCCAAAGCTATCATAAGGAACCTGTCTGTCGCAAGGTCGAGCTCCTTTAGGTTGCGACCAGAGATGAGCGTGACGTGGCCCTCGTTGCGCACCGAGGTCTCGTTTGCGTACATCGGGGGGACAATAGCTATTATAGGATTCTGTATCTTGCCAGGGAGGTTCTCGTACGAGCTGACGTTCTGAACGTTGAAAGTAGGTATGGTGCTCGGGATAATCTCTCCTGTTTCGGGATCGACTGTACCAAACGCGAGTTTGTAGGCGAGAGTCATCTTGCTGTAAAGCTCCAATATCTCCACTCTGCAGTACGCGTTCTCGCTCGGCCCTGCGTCCTTGAACACTATGGTGATGTTCTTCGCAAGCTGGTGCATCGTGTCCCTGTATATCTCCGATTCGCCCGGGTACACAGGCACCTTGGCTGCCTCGCGCAGGTCCTCGCGGAATTCCAAGGGTTCGTCCTTGTAATTTATGACCCTTATCGGCTCGAAGAAGCGCACGTAGACGTAGCCCGCGGCTACCAGAGCGGCCGCGACTGCGACAATTATTGCGATGTTCCTCGTCGCTTTCGCATCGAGCTTGATTTGCAGCTTCGACATTTTGGAATCCCTTTTGGTATAATTATAGACGCCCTCACGATTAAATCCTTTTTCGTGCCGCGCGCCTGGGCACAGCTGGACGCCGTGGGTTAAAAAAAAGAAAAAAGAAGGGGAAAGTTTTCAATCTTTCCTTGCTTCTTTGGCTTTGACTGCCAGCCGAACTTACACCGCAGTTACCGTCGGCGCTCCGACAGTACCGGTGACTTGAACGGCGGATGCAGTTACTCCAGTCAGCTTGGTGTCGTACAGTTGCAACACGGACGTTGCCGCCCTAGTGTTGGCAGCTTCCCAGCCGGCTACGACGAGCACGTACTTGCCAGTGCCCTCAGTGTAGGGGCTCGCAACGACCTTTATCAGGCCCTTGCTCTCTGGTATAGTCGAGCTTGCGCCGCAAGCTGGATACGTCAGACCCAAAGCAGCAGCAGCGACCGAGTTGACACACGGACCGCCGACAGCGACAAGGTTCTTCGCCTTCTCGGTCGCGGTTATCTCAGTGTCAAGCTTGGCTACCGCCGAAGTTATCGGGATTGACGGATAGCTGGCGTACGATACAGAGCTTCCTGTTGTGCCGCTGGTCAGCGAACCGACATACAACTTCGCGTACAGCAGTTGTGCAGGTACCTTGACCTTCACAATGTCCGAACCGGAGTATGTATTCGGCGTGACTATGATGCTTCCAGCGTCAGTAACAACGTCCTGGGTGGATGTTCCAACATCGACCTTCCGTTCAATACCGCTCGTATCAGTCGAGTATGCCTGTACGTCTGTCGCCTGCGCGGTCGAAGTGGAGAGCAACCTGAATTCGGGTACAGCCGAAGCTGTCCATAGTGTTTTGTTGACGTAGTTAATCAGCACGGAGTTGTTGTACTGCCCTGCTGCGGTCTTGCCCAACACTATGCTCCCGAAGACGCTTGCGCCTCCAGTTCCGACACCGTTGACCGTGGACGAGTTTCCTGGGTGCGAGACGTTGATGAACAGGTACTGCCTGTCACCAGCAGCTGCACCGTTGCTGTAGCTTATAGTGAAGTTGAAGTCGTAGGACCAACCCTTGTCTAGGTTGACAGTACCGTTCAGTACCCTGTAGTAAGCGGTGCTGGGGTTTAGGTCCACAGCTATTCTGCTGTTCACAGAATCCCAGAAACCTACCATTACTGGTATTATGGTGGCGTTTGACGTGTAGTTGAACAGGATGTAGGCCTTGTTGTAACCGTTGGTTCCGTTCACTATGCTGCCCGCGACGTCAGACGATATTTCGATACCGTTGAGGTTCGAGGCGGCGAGAGTGGAGTTGGAAGCACCGGTCATGCCACTGTCCCAGTATGCGCTCTTACCTGTCACAGGGGTGAACGTTAAGGTCACCCAAGAGTCGTAGTTGAAGCCGGTTCCGACGAATCCGAAGTTGCCGTAGCTGTTAGGCAAGGCTAGCGCCGGAGTCGCGTCAGTCGACTTGATGTACTTGGTAGTCGAAGGCTTGTATACGACCTCTATGGCATCGCCGACCGTTATGTTTCCGGTCGTGATGCCAGTGCCCTGTATGCACCATTCGGTCTCGCCTGGGAACTTGAAGTCGCTCGTACCGGTACCGGATATGTCACAAGTTGCAGGGTAGGTCTTCTCTATGTTGTTGGTCGGGCCCATTACGATGTCCGAACCGACTATAGTGCCGTCCTGCAAAGCTCTGACAGCAGTAACCTTTACAGTCAAGCCAGCTGCAGTTGATGTCTTGTCGCCAGCCTGGGTTATCACCATGGTGTCGACAGTGTTGCCAGCCTTGTCCTTGAGTATGACCCTCGCCCAACCCGCATTGTATCCAAGGTCGGAATAGGCCGAGTAGTCTCCATAGACGACAGGAGTGGTAGCAGTCGCTGTTCCGATCGATCCGGACAACATGACGACCTGGTCAGTGCCGAGTCCAACTATCTGGAACGGCTTTCCGAGCAGGTTGAGGTTGATCGGATACGTGTACTCGGGTGCAGCGGTAGTACCCTTCGCGTCGGTCTTGGAACCAAGGTTCAGGGCTTTATTGAAGACGTACCTGTACTTCAGGACGTTAGTCGGTATGACCAACGACTGAGTGCCGTTGATGCCCGTAGTCGAGAAGTCGTGGCTCGTGTAGATTGAATCCGTTCCGAGCTGTATGTCTTCGTAGTAGTCGTAGTTGTTGCTGGCCCAGCTGAACGTGCCGGTATTGAGCTTGCTGTAGTGGAAGCTCCTTATTGCGCCTGGGAATACCTCGTTGACGTGGCCTTGCTGGATAGGTAATGTATCCTTCGAGACTCCGTCAACGGCCGCCGAAGAGCTGGCGCACGACGTTGTTGTAGTCGTCTTGCCGACTTCAGCGAGTCTGGTCGCGAGATCTATCGCGCCCACGACGTCTTCCACGCTTGCTATGGAGCCCACCACAACGTAAGCTCCCAGAGTTCCGTCGGCAGCTTTGAGGAAAGTCGGGTAGTTGCCCAACTGCTCGGCTGCCAATACTGGGGACGTTGTTGTGAGTAACGCAATTAATGCAGTCATGAATACTGCGATTAATTTTTTCATATTTTTTCTCACTTTTTTGTCTTCCTCACGGCAGGCAACCCACTACCGAGCACGAGCTCGGCGGTCGATAGCCCACCGTGCTTGGGAATTTCTAGAAGTTAATTTGATTTGTACGGTATATATCATTTGAGTGAAACAATTTACAGGTTTGCAGAGGTATAAAATCAAGAATGCAAAATCGGCTGAAATGGCATTTTGAAAGCTTCCAATTGTTTCTAAACGTAAAATAAAGCTTTTCTATCCGAAATAAGCTTTAAAATAGCTTTTCATAACATATTTCAGCCTTGAAACGTCCCAACGCGGCAAGTATCGTTTCACGCGGTTCTACTGTCCTTCGAGCTTCTTCTTCGACATCCTTACCCTGTTAGTGCGGCCCGAGCGCTCCACGTCGACCACTCCTCGGTTGACAAGGCTCTTGATTACGCGGCTGACCTTGGCTTTTGACATGTTCGTAAGCTCGACTATCTTCTTCTGCTTCACCTCGCCCTCCGCGGATACGATGTCCACGATCTTGCGTTCGTATTCGTCAAGCACGGACAGCACGATCTTCTCCGATTTTCTGAAATGGCGGACTATTATGAAGCCCAAAACCACAGCGAACGCGGCACCTGCCAGCACGAAATACCTGAGCCTCAGTTGGAACCACAGGGGCGTGGCCACGCGCTCGTAGAGCACTTCAAGCTTCAGCGTGTCCCCGGCCGTAAGCGAGGACATATCCCAGTTAATGAGTATGTTGCCGCCGGCTATGTGCGCGGATGCTTTGTCCGGATAGGACAGCACGCTCGATGATATATCCTCGCCCACGAGAAGCGAGTTCGGCGGAAGCCTAAGCGAGGCCACGGCGCTGTCCGCGTAGGCGTGCGGGGTCATGTCAGCGCTGAAATAAAACTTGTTGTCAAGAGGCTTCACAAAGTCAATCGTCTCGAAACTTAGCTTCAACTCCTTCTGCATGTCGGTCAGGTTCATCGCACAGTCTATGTCGCTCGTTCCGCTTACCGCGACCTGGCATTCCACTGGCCCCGCGTTGCTGCTGGCATTGAAGTTCTCCACGCGGCCGAGGACCTTGAACGTGAAGCGCGTATCCGGCTGCCTGAAAGTCATGACCAGCTGCACGAAGCTCCGGCTCTCCTCGTCCAGGCGCACGTCTATCTTGTAGAATTTTATGTCCGGGTTTCGTGTCTGTGCAGTATCGGCTAGCGATGCGCAAGGCATCATGGAACCCGCCAAAAGGCCTGCGAAAACCAACGCGCAGAGCGCAACGAACCTGTCGGACTTCATTGAATAATAATGTATCGGATGTGTTTATTATACTTGCGCCTGCGCATGTCCGAGTGAAACAATCTGAAACAATTCGCGGTATTGTTTCAGTCCACGAGGATGTTTATCTTGAATCCGCAGTTCGGACACCTGTCCTTCTGCAGGTTTATCTTCTCTATCTGAACGCCGTTGCGCTTGATCAGCAGCTCGCGGCAATTGTAGCAGTACGTGTTCTCGTCGTCATGGCCGGGCACGTTGCCCACGTACACGTGCCGCAGGCCTGCCATGCGGGCCTCGGTTGCGCAGCGCTCGAGCGTCTCTACGGGCGTGGGTGGCAGCTCCATCAGCTTGTAGCTTGGCGTGAATCGCAGCACGTGGAACGGGATGTTGGAGTCGATGTTCGAGTTCACGTGCTCGGCGAACTTGCGGCACAGTTCCACGTTGTCGCCCATCTGCGGGACTATCAGGTCCGTCACCTCCAGGAATATGCGCTGCTTCTTGGCCTGTTTGAGCGTGTCGTATATCGGCTGCACGTCCGGCACGTCCATGAACTTCTTGTAGAACTCCGGATCGAGCGACGCCTTCACGTCAATGACAATGCCGTCCAGGAACTTGGCTATCTTCTTTATCGCCTCCTCGCTCATGTAGCCATTCGTGACGAACAGGTTCTGGATGTTGCTGCGCTTGGCCAGCTTCGCGGTCTTGTAGGCGAACTCGAAGAACATCGTGGGCTCGGTGTACGTGTACGCGATGCTCTTGCACCCGCTCTTCTCCGCGAGCTTGACTATGTCCTCCGGGGTGTAGCGCTTGCCCGGCATGTCCTCGAGCTGGCACTGGTCGCCTACCGACTGGCTCAGGTCGGCGTTGTCGCAGAACTGGCACCTGAAGTTGCAGCCTGCGGCCGCTATGGACAGGGCCTTCGAGCCGGGATAAAAGTGGAAGAACGGCTTCTTCTCGACAGGATCGACCTCCACAGCCACGAGCCGGCCGTAGTTCAGCGTGTAGAGTATGTTGTCCTTGTTCAGCCGGACGCGGCAGAACCCGCGCTTGTCCTTCGGTATGAAGCAGCGCCGCGCGCAAAGCCCGCA
>Ga0315281_10008018_pt1 | contig 14784 bp, 14 predicted proteins | sample YL17G07_0_MG_FD_204540 | JGI IMG/M metagenome (GOLD analysis project Ga0315281, IMG submission 204540) | Sediment microbial communities from Yellowstone Lake, YNP, Wyoming, USA - YL17G07_0 | ecosystem: Environmental > Aquatic > Freshwater > Lake > Sediment | place: USA: Wyoming | collected...
CCACAGCGAACCGCTTCCGTGCGGCTGTCCGGGCACGATGACCAGGACATTGCAGCCCGTGCCGGCGAAGACGGTGAAAACCGCTTCCGCGACGACGGCCGTTGAATCCTCGGCGCTGCGGAACTGGCCGGTGCAATTGCGGCTGGTGCCCGTTTTTGCCCCCTATCTGAATGGAGCCAGGCTGTTGATTGCCGCCGATTGCGTTCCCTTTGCCCTGGCGGATTTTCACAAGCGGCTTCTTGAGGACCGGGTACTGCTCATCGGCTGTCCCAAGCTGGACGACACAGAGCTATATGCGCAGAAACTGGCTCAGATATTCGCCCAGAACGATATCACGAGCATCGATGTTGCCTTCATGGAAGTCCCCTGTTGCTTTGGGCTGGTGAAGCTGGTACAATCCGCACTAACAGCTTCGGGGAAGCAGATACCCTTTAACCTTATGAAAGTCAGTATCGACGGAAGCCGGTGCGACAATGTCACGTCTCAAAAAGCCTGAAGGTGGACGGAATGGGCGATGGCACGCACAACTCGATCTTGAAGGATGAACCCGTGACACCCGTCGGAAAAGACATTTCAGATCACCTGAAGGTAACTCGGCGGTTTGTTGAGGTTTACTGCAAACATCACCACCCTCCGGCACAAGGCAGCGTGTGCGAACAGTGCCAGAACCTTATTGATTACGCCCGGACTCGGCTGGAACGGTGTCCGTATGATCCGAAACCCAAATGCAAAGACTGTCGCACGCACTGTTACAAGCCGAACTATCGTGAGCACATGAAAGCGGTCATGCGATTTTCCGGTATGTATTTTGTCAAACGTGGACGGCTCGACTGGCTGGTTCGATACTTCGTGTTGAACCGGCCGCGGGGGACGAGCCGTCCATGATGATGAGCAAATTGCTCGTCGAGAAGGAGCAGGATCATGGATCAGGCAAAAATGGATAGACTTACAAGATTGCTCAAACGCCTTAATGCCGGGGAACACCCGGCCGGCCTCAGACGCGAGGTCCAGGAATTTCTGGCCGGCGTTGATCCGACGGATTTATCGCTGGCTGAGCAGAAATTGATCGAAGCCGGTCTGGCCCCTGAGGATCTTCGCCATCTCTGTTCGGTCCACATGGAAATGATGGAAGGTCAACTCGACCAGATGAAGAGCACTCTCAAGCCCGGCCACGTCATCGATACGCTGGTCTGCGAGCATGAAATGATTCTGGGCTTTCTCAACGAACTCGAGAAGACCAATCATCGCATTCAGAAGATGAATAGATATGAGGGTGGAAAACCTGAATTCGCCACGCTTCGGCACGTGGCTGAGCATCTGGTCGGAGCGGAAAAGCACCATCAACGAGAAGAAGATGTTCTCTTTCCTGAAATTGAACGGCGCGGGGTCTTCGGGCCAACACACCTGATGAAGCGGGAGCACGAGGAGCTCAGGGCCAGAAAGCATGAGCTGGTCGAATTGGCGAAAAACGTCGAAACGATGGATTTTGGCAGCTTTAAGAAACGGCTGGACGCGACAGCTAAAGCCATTGTGTTTACCCTGCGCGACCATATTTTCAAGGAAAACAACATTCTCTACCCCACCGCCCTGGAGGTCATCCCCGAGGAGGCGATGTGGGAGCAGATGAAGACTCAATGCGATAAGATCGGCTATTGTTGTTTCACTCCCGTAAGGGAAGATAAATAGTTGTTGTCCCGGGGCAAATGGTAGAGGAGGCATGCCATGGGTACCAAAGGTCTACGCAATCTGGCGATCGTGTCGTTTTTTCTGACGCTGGGGCTTCTGATCATCGGGGGGCAGTTTGCCAAAGACAAGATCCCTCCCATTCCGGAAAAAGTGGTCACCGGGGAGACAATCTTGTTCGATCGCGCCGGAATCATGCGCGGGCAAGACACCTATCAGAGCCATGGCCTGATGGATCACGGCAGTGTCTGGGGGCACGGCACGCTGCGAGGCATGGATTTTTCCGCCGATACGTTGCATCGGGTCGGCGTGGCCATGCGAGATTTTTATGCCGCGGTGGAAAACCCGAGACCGGGGGCATTCGAAAAGATTTCGCTCGATCAGCGCCGAGCCATCGAACTGAACGTGGCGGACGAGATTCACCAGAACCGATATGATCCTGCCACGAGAACCTTGACGTTGTCGCCGGCCCAGGCCTATGCGCTGCGTCAGATACGGGCATATTGGAACCAGGAATTTGGAGAAGGCGACAAGAAATATGGCTTCCTGCCGGACACGATCGCCGGCGAGGAGAATCGCAAAGACATTGCCAATTTTTTCTACTGGACGGCGTGGGCGGCCGGGACCAATCGGCCGGGGCAACATTCCACCTACACCAACAACTGGCCCTCGGATCGATCGGTCGGCAATTATCTTATGCCCGAAGCGCTCGTTTGGAGCATTGCGTCGATCCTCGCTTTGTTTGCCGTGCTGGGTCTGATCATCTACATTGTCCACCGATATCAGTTTTTCTACGGTGAGGCCCGTGCGGTAGAAGCGTCGCGTCGGCTCCTGGAGCTGCCGATCACTCCAAGTCAGCGGGCGGTGCCGAAGTTTTTCCTGGTGGCCGGCTTGCTGTTTCTGGTTCAGATCTTTAACGGCGGGCTGCTCGCCCATTACACCGTCCATCCCGGAACATTTTATATCAAGTTCATCGGCCAGATCTATCCCTACTCCTGGGCGAAGACGTGGCACCTTCAGTTGGCTGTGTTCTGGATTGCCACCTCGTGGGTTGGCACGGCGATTTATCTCGCTCCGATGATCAGCGGCTATGAACCGAAAGGCCAGCGAATACTTGTGAATATACTCTTCTTCGCCCTGCTGCTGCTTGTGCCGCTCAGTTTGTTCGGCGAGGTGTTGGGAATCAAAGGTTTGCTCGGCAACGTGTGGAACTGGTTCGGCCATCAAGGCTGGGAGTACCTGGAACTGGGGCGCCTGTGGCAGATACTTCTCTTTGCCGGATTGCTGTTCTGGCTGGTGATTGTTTACCGCGCCTTGGTGCCGGCGCTGACCAAAGGTGAGAAAGACGGCGACAGAAAATCGTTGATCTTGTTCTATGTGTTCAGTGCGGTCCTTGTCGTATTGTTCTTTGGGTTCGGCCTGATGTACCATCGCGGGACGCATCTGACCGTTGCCGATTACTGGCGATGGTTTGTCGTGCATATCTGGGTCGAAAGCATTTTCGAGTTTTTCGGCGTAGCGGTGGTGGCCCTGTTCCTGGTCACGCTGGGTCTGGTGACGGCGGCGTCGGCCCTGCGGGTGGCGTATCTGACGGCGATATTGGTGTTTTTCGGCGGCATCCTCGGCACGGCCCACCACTATTTCTGGTACGGCGGGCCGAGCTATTGGCTGGCCATCGGAAGCGTGTTCAGTTCGCTCGAGCCGATACCGCTGATCTTGCTCGTGGTTCGAGCATGGATGGAATACAGTCATATCCACAAAGCGGGCAAGGACTTCCCTTATCGCTGGCCCCTTTACTTTCTCGTGGCCAGCAGCGTGTGGAACTTCATCGGCGCCGCCATCTTCGGGTTCATTATCAATCTTCCTATCATCAACTATTACGAACATGCGACGTATCTGACCGTCAATCACGGCCACACCGCCTTGTTCGGTGTCTACGGCATGCTGGCCATCGCGCTGATCCTGTTTTCGTGGCGAGGTTTGGTTGAGAACAAATACTGGAAAACCGGCGTCTTACGATTGAGCTTCTGGGGCTTGAACGGTGGCCTGTTCCTGATGTTCCTCAGCTCGTTACTGCCGATCGGACTGATACAGGTCTGGCATAGTTACGTTGACGGTCTGTGGTTTGCCCGCAGCGCCGCCTTTTATGAGATGCCCGTCGTGAAAACCCTCGGCAGCTGGCGGATTGTTTCGGATTCGATAATTATCGTCCTCGGGGCGATACCCTTGTTGTATTTCCTGCTGAGTACGTTCCCTCACCTGCGTAAGCCAGGAGAGCCGGAGTAACTCTAGTTTTACCTCTTTTGTTCGCAAGAAGGAGAAAGCCTGATGAGTATGTTTTGCTATCAGTGTGAACAGACCGCGCACCAGACCGCATGCACGTCGTTCGGCGCGTGCGGCAAAGATCCCGATACCGCTGCCCTGCAGGATTTGCTCCTGTATGCGGCCGAGGGTATTTCGATGTATGCCCATCGAGCCAGACAACTGGGCGTGAAGGATCATGAAACCGATGTCTTTGTCATCGAAGCGATGTTCAGCACCGTCACCAACGTTAATTTTGACCCCAAACGGATGGAATCGCTTCTTCACCAGGCGATAAAGATCAGAGACAGGAACAAACGTCTCTATGAGAATGCCTGCAATAGAGCAGGCCGGAGCCATGAAGAGTTGAGCGGTCCTGCCATTTGGCATCCTGCAACAACTCTCGACGAACTCGTCCGCCGGGGAATGAACGTCGGCATTGAGAGCCGAACGAAACAGTATGGACCCGACATCACCGGCTTGCAGGAACTGCTGATGTATGGCCTGAAGGGCACGGCAGCCTATGCCGATCACGCCCAGATCCTCGGCCAAGAAGACGAAACGGTTTATGCCTTCTTTCACGAAGCGCTGGATTTCCTCGCCGGCGAGCCAAGCGACCTCGACGAGTTGACCGGCATGTGCATGCGCTGCGGCGAGGTGAACCTCAAGGTCATGGAACTCCTGGATACGGCTAACACCGGCAGTTACGGTCAGCCCGTGCCGACCCAGGTGTGTATCACGCCGGTCAAAGGCAAGGCGATTCTCGTCTCCGGGCACGATCTCAAGGATTTGGCTGATTTACTTGAGCAGACCGAGGGGACGGGAATCAACGTGTACACCCACGGCGAGATGCTTCCGGCCCACGCGTATCCGGGGCTGAAGAAATACAAGCATCTGGTTGGAAATTACGGCGGGGCCTGGCAGGATCAACGGCGGGAATTCGATGAGTTTCCCGGCGCGATACTGATGACGACCAACTGCATCCAGAAGCCAAGAGATTCGTACCAGTCACGGATATTTACGTCAGGACTGGTCGCTTGGCCCGGCGTGGTTCACATCAGCGATCGCAATTTCAAGCCGGTGATCGATTCGGCCTTGACAGCGGATGGATTCTCGAAAGCCGGTCCGGAAGAAACGATCACGGTGGGATTTGGCCATACTGCCGTTCTCAGTGTAGCCGACAAGGTCATTGAGGCCGTCAAGACCGGTGCGATCCGACACTTTTTCCTGATCGGCGGGTGTGACGGGGCTAAACCGGGACGGAACTATTATACGGAATTAGCCGAGGCTGTGCCTGATGATTGCGTGATCCTGACATTGGCCTGCGGCAAGTACCGCTTCAACAAACTTGAATTCGGACAGATCGGCGGAATTCCTCGCCTGCTGGACATGGGACAGTGCAACGACGCTTACTCCGCCATCCAGGTCGCAGTGGCCTTGGCCAAGGCATTTGATACCGACGTCAACAGTCTGCCTCTTTCGCTGGTACTTTCGTGGTACGAACAAAAGGCGGTCTGCATTCTGTTGACGTTATTGGCCCTGGGGATAAAGAACATCCGTATCGGGCCGAGTTTGCCGGCATTTCTAAGTCCGGCAGTGTTGGCGGTGCTGGTTGAGAAATTCAACGTTATGCCGATCTCCTCCGCCCGGGAAGACCTCAAGGCCATTCTCGGCGAAGGTCAATTCATTGAAACCGAGGAGGGTGTCCGCTAACCGCCTGGCAACGACGACAACCCTTGATACGTTTGAAAAGCAAGCCGGGCCTCTGCCCCCACCGTAGAGGCCCGGCCCATATTTTGCCAAGTCAGCAGTGCCCCGCAAACCACTGACAGCTGACAGTCAAATCTGGCTATATGCACACAAACCGATACTCTCTTCCCGCAGAATCAAAGCAGGTTTTCACAGTAATTCTCTTCAGAAATGAATCCGGTCTCTTTTCACAGAGGGCGGAACAGTTGGCCGTATCGGCGCGTTAATTTCTCGTTTCCAAACCGATCTCTTCGCGATCCGCCAACGCCCACAGCCCGGTCAAACAGACGTCTTGTCCGCAATCGTCGTATCGACAGTCTGACTTGATGCATCGGAGCTACGTCGCCTTTTAAGCGGCATAGATAAGACTTTTTTCACATGCTTCAGGTACCGCTGCGCCTCGTCGTCAAGATACAGATCGGGCCCAAAGATGAGAGAAAGTGTATATTGGTTGGAATAGTAAAAGAACGCCGCCCCCAACGCTTGAACCATGTAGTGTCGGACGTCCAAATCATCCGGAAGCAGTTTCTCGTCTACCAGCAATTTCGCCGCGTAGTCAACCATGGGATGGGTGACCCCTTCCACCTCTGCCTCTTCAACGTATCGACCCCGTTGAAGGTTCTCCCAGGCAATCATGGCTACATATTCCGGGTGGGCGTGCATGTAATTGAAGTAGGCTCCGAGAAACGACATCACCTTTTCGACCGGGTCATCGATCTGGCACTTCCCGACGTAATCCCCCATGCTTTCAGTGATGCCTTCATAAACCTTGTGAAGAGCTGTACGATAAAGGTCATCCTTCGATCCGAAATAGTAGTAAAGCATTCGCTTGTTTACAACGGCCCGCCGGGCAATACGATCGACCCGGGCCCCCTTTAAACCAAACCGAGCGTATTCGGCTATTGCGGCCTCAAGAATGTGGTCTTTCCTGCTCTTGCTATTCGATGTACGCATAACGCAAACCTCACACTTAACCCGCCAGTTAGTTCCAGGTTAACCGAACGATAACCACTTTGTCAAGTCATTTCTCACTGCGGTGCCGGCAGACCTTATGATGTAACGTCTTTGCATGGCACATGTATTACTTGTGGCTTCATGGCCTCAACAGATACTTATAATAAACAATCATAAATGATGTCTTGGAACTGACCGTCAACGCAAGCGATACGATACGTCTTCCACTACTGAACCATTACGGGATCTGGAATGGCATTGTACCCATGAGACGATTGGAAAACAAATGTATTCTTCCAACCGGCTGAGACAAGGGCAGCGACAGAGCACAGTGCTCGAAGAGTTTCGCGAGATTAACACTGGAGAGCTTACAGTGTCGCGTTCATTCAGTCAGATTGAGGTTCTGGGTGCAAAGCGGGAAATCCGCAGAATCATGCCAGTGATGCCGCCAGGGTCTTCCCCGTGGAAAGTATGATCTGGGTGTCGATACTGCACCCGATGAACTGGAAACCTTCTTCGGCCCGTTTGCGTATTTCGTCGGGACTGGGTGCAATCACGTGGATCCCGATGGGCATCTTCGCTTTCCGGGCGGCCTGCTTGACCTTGTCGATGGCCGAGATGAAATCCGGATGGTCAAACTGGCCGATGATACCCATCGACCCGGACAAATCAAACGGCCCGAAGAATAACGCGTCGATACCCTCGACGGTGACAATTTCCTCGATGTTGTTTACGGCGTCGATATGTTCGATCATGGCGACGATGATGATTTCATCATTAAATGTCGTGTAGTAGCGACGAAAATTTTCTACCCCACACCCAGCGGCCCTCGAAAGGCAGGCACTTCTACGCCCTGCCGGAGGAAACTTGGCCTCGCGGACGATTTGGCGGGCTTCGTCACCACTCTTGACCATCGGCACGATGAGACCCTGGGCACCAATATCAAGGCATCGGCTGATTGCCAACGGATCATGGCCGGCGATTCGCACCAGCGATATGACATGATACCGTTCCATGCTGCGAATGATGCTTTCGATGGTTTCGAAGCTGACCGAGGTGTGTTCCATGTCGATCGCCACCCAATCAAATCCGCATTGGGCAAGCAATTCACCCGTGGCGGGGTGGCTGATCATAATCCACCCGCCCAGCGTCGGTTGACCCTGCTGCAATTTACGTTTCACGATGTTCATCCGATATCTCCCTATGTGTTGTTTGAGTAATCGCCCGGGCGGGAACGGCTGGAAACAAGCGAATCACGCCATCACCAGGATGTCCGGCCTGGGCATCGACTTGCCGTCATACTTAGCCTGAATCATCGGCCAGTCGCTCCCGGCAGCGGTGACGACAATCGGCTCGGCGTTGGTCATGATGATGGTGTCTTCGCTCTTCGTTCCGGTAATCGATGGGTTCCACGCCAATGCCTGATTTTTGACCAATGTCGTCGGATCGTCCGGCGTGGCTACACAATCTCGGGGCTGATAGCCGGCGGGACCGCCCTGATGATGCAATTGCCATTCGTTGGGGAATCCCACATCGACATAGCTCTTCTTTATCACGTCAAACATCTGTCCGAGTGTCTTTCCGGGCTGAGAGGCGAGATTCACCGTTGCATCAACCGTCACGACGGCATCATGCCTTCGTCGAAGATCGGCATCTATTCTGTCAAAGCTCACGAACCTCGTCAGCGAGCAGATCAGGCCAAATTTCTCCACGCACAGTACGACCATCGCGATTCTCTGCAGTTTTTCATTTGTGGGAATCGGATGCCGATATTTTTTGATCCGGTCGTCAACAGCCACCAGAATCACCCACGGTCGAGAGGATCGGTCGCGAACATTCTTGCCGGCAAGGCCTGCGATCTGGTACTCGGTCATGCCCGGTCTGATTTGGCGGATCGTCGTCTCCATCGCGTCCGAAGCGGCCTTTCCGGCGATCTTGTATCGTTCGATCTCTTCGGGCAGCAAATCCCATCGCAGTTGAGAAAGTTCCGGACCGAGCGGCACGGCACGTTTGGGAAGACCCGGTACAAGAATATCAAATCCAACTTTTCCACTACCAAGTAATTCCTTGGTGGCCTTCCTGCCCGCGGCGGGGTCATACCACGGATGGTCAACCAGATCCATCCCTGCCTGGGCGAGTTCTTCCTCTTGTATCCTCGGCCGTTCGATGTTGTTGGTCAGACACGCGATCTTGTCGGGTGTTACGACGAGGCTGGCGACGCCCTGTTGAACCGCGTCCGCAACGTGGTTGAGTTTTCCACCGGTCAACCAGGAAAAGCTTGCTCGTGAAGTCAGGACCAGTGATCCCAGATCGTTCTTCGACATGAATTCGACCAGGCGCTGGTGTTTGATCGCAATCTCAGGCGTCATTGGGCAAGCCTCCACATTGCAGCGACTCTATTTGTCTTTTCATTTGCCGCAGTAGTCAATGATTCTCGCGATTTCGCTCCGCAGGCTTTTGCGATCGACGATTCGATCGATGAACCCGTGTTCGAGCATGAACTCGGCCGTCTGAAAATCGGAGGGCAATTCAGCTTTGACTGTATTCCAGATGACTCTGGGGCCGGCAAAACCGATCATCGTACCCGGCTCGGCAACAATGACATCGCCCAGAAACGCGAAGCTTGCCGCCACCCCTGCCGTCGTCGGATCGGTCATCACGACAATGTACAACCCTCCGGCACTGTCAAACTTCGCCACAGCCGCCGAGGTCTTAGCCATTTGCACCAACGAAACCATTCCCTCCTGCATTCGCGCCCCGCCCGAACACGTGACCATCACCATGGGCAGATCTTCTTCCAACGCCCGTTCGACGGCGGCGGAAACCTTCTCGCCCACGACAGCACCCATCGACCCCATAATAAAGAAAGGATCCATCACGCCCAGGATCAACGGACGACCTTTGATATAGCCTTTGCCGACAACGATCGCGTCCTTGAGGCCTGTCTTGCTCTGGTTTTCATCCAGTCGCTCTTTGTAGCTGGTTCGGTCTTCAAAACTCAACGGATCGGACGACATAAGGTCTTCGAGAAACTCATCGAATGTGCCCGGGTCGGTCAACTGAGCGACTCGGGTCCGTGCCGGTATGCGGTAGTGTTTGTCGCATTCCGGGCAGCAGTGCAGATTCTCTTCAAACTGTTTGCGATAGACCATTGCCTCGCACTTCTGGCACTTTATCCACAGCCCTTCCGGCACATCCACCTTACGAGCTGGACTGGCCTGGGGGGCGGATGGTTTTTCGTTTTTTGCCACGTTTCGCTCCTTTTTCATCGGCGCTGCATTGCGCGAAACGCCTTTCACTTCTCCGTCATATCCGAGTTTATGTGATATTCATACCACGTTTGCGGCTCTCTCACCCGCTTCCACACCTCGGTCATGGGCCAATCTTCTCGTGTTCGGCGGGCCAAAGCCAGCGAAATTTGACCCAGCACGATCGCGGTACATCGACCTCTGTTCCGATCGATGATCTTTTCGATCGCCTGGGCCAGCCGGCGCTGAGCGTCATTTACGCACTCCCCTTCCGGAGCAACGATCGTTCCGGGTTGTTCGATCCACTGCTTATAAACCTTCGCATGTTTTTGCTTGAAGTCATCAATCGACATGCCTTGCCACAATCCAAGATCGATTTCAGCGAGATCGTCTTGAGTACGATGCTTGATCTTCAGTGCCTTCGAAATCAGTCCGGCGGTTTCTGCCGGCGGCCCGACACTCGAAGAATACACCAGATCGATCTTCACGCGTTTCAAATCTCCGATCCAACGATTGACCTCCTCGGTCCCTTCAGTACTGAGAGGCAGATCGGTGTTTCCCTGGATGCGCTGCTGGTCGCTCCAGTCGGTCCTGCCGGCGCGGACCAACACCAGCCGAGTGTGATCGGCGGATTCTGATGATAGCTGAATATTACGATCAGCGTCGCTGTGAGTCATGATCATTCTTTTCCGCGATGCAGGCTGCCTGTGCTTTTTCAGCCAACTGTCTTAACGCAACCACTGCTCGGCCCGGATCATCGGATCCGAAAACCGCGGTTCCCGCCACAAACGTATCGGCGCCGGCACGGACCGCCCGAGGAACCGTCTCATCGTTGATGCCGCCGTCGACTTCGATCGCCAGATCAGGGCGGCGGATGCGTAACGCACTGACCTTCTTCAGCACCTCTTCGCGAAATGTTTGCCCGCCGAACCCCGGCTGAACCGTCATCGCCAAAACCATGTCAACATAGTCGATGACAGGCTCCAGGCTTTCCCAGGGTGTATCCGGATTGAGGCAGACGCCGGCCTGTTTGCCCAGCGAGCGAATTCGTTCGATCAGTTTTACCGGCTTGCGGGCGACTTCGATGTGGAAGGTCAGGTTATCAGCCCCCGCCTCGACAAATCGTTCGATGTATTCTTCTGGCTCCTCGATCATCAAATGCACATCGAGGAACAGGCGGGTCATTTGTCTCACTGATCGGACCAAGGGCGGCCCGAATGTGATGTTCGGCACGAAATGGCCGTCCATTACATCCAGATGCAGTATATTCGTAAACGGTTCGACCTTCTTTATCTCCTCGCCCAAACACGCGAAATCAGCCGCCAAGAGCGACGGTGCAATCCGTATCGGATTTGCCATCGTTCGAACACCTCCTGTTTCTAATACAGATTAGAGGATTCTAACGTCCTGTTCCTGATGTTTCAAATCTCAAACCCCCTGGTTCCTCGTTTCGGACGATAACGGCGATGGCGGCAGATCCGGGCAAAAGCCAAATACAATCATCGACAGCTCATCGGATCCTCTGTAACCCCCCCCGAAGAACAAACAGTTGTGCGGTGACATGCGGTGCAGTTTCCTTTCGTTGTCCGTAGTGTCCTCGTGTAAAGCCAACCGGTTGGCTTTTGAAACTCTTGTTTAAGTTCTTGACGCAAACCCGCCGGTCAGGTTTAATACGGCGTTTCGGAAGTCTTGCTCGGACGGCCTGTTTCTAAGGAAATGAGCATGAGGTTTGCTTTAACTGTAGCCGGAATCGGTTTCCTGCTCCTTGCCGGCGGCTGCCATCTGACACGTGAGAAACAACTGGAAGTCGAGAACACGGACCTGAAAAGCAAGCTCGCACAGCATTCCGAATTGATGAAACAGTTGACCGCGGAATGCGAAGCGCTTCGTAACGCGATCCGTCAAAGCCAGGTTGATCTCAAGCAATCAAGCGAGCGCGAGCTCGCGCGGCAATCGGAACAGCTTGAGATCCAGAAGCAGCTTCATCGCTGCAAGGCGCAGCTCGCCCAGTTGGAGGAATATAAAGGCGAAGCCGCCCGTCAGTCAGTTCTGGCCAAGCAATACCAGAATCAGATACAATCGCTGACCGAAGAACTTGAAAAGGCAAGAGAACGAATCAAGTCCTTGGAAAGACAACTGGACGACTACCGTGGAAAGACGCCGACAACCTCCCCGGGCTGAAATAATGTCCGACGGTTCATGACTTCTAACCTTTGTCGTATTCGAGATATTCAAGAAGGAAACGCAGATGACCCACAATGAAAAACAACTTCGTATTGCCGTGATCGGCGGTGACGGAACGGGGCCCGAAGTGACCCGCGAAGGTCTCAAGGTCCTCCGGGCGGTCGCTCAGGTGGAGAAATTCTCTTACGAAACGACCGACTATGACCTTGGCGGAAAACGTTATCTTGCCACCGGCGAGATTCTGCCGGATTCGGTTTTGGAAGAATTGCGACAGTTCGACGCGATTTACCTCGGAGCTGTCGGCCATCCGGACGTGGCGCCGGGAATTCTCGAAAAAGGGCTGCTGCTGCGATTGCGGTTCGAACTGGACCAATACATCAATCTTCGGCCGGTAACCCTCTATCCGGGAGTATATTGCCCGTTGAAAGACAAAAGCCCAGAAGATATCAACTTCGTCGTGGTTCGTGAAAACACGGAAGATCTCTATGCAGGCGGCGGGGGCTTTTTACGAAAAAACACGCCGCACGAGGTGGCGACGCAGGAGATGATCGCCACCCGCTTCGGCGTCGAGCGTTGCCTGCGATATGCCTTTGAACTGTGCCGCAAGCGAAACGATCAGAAAATGCTGACACTGGTCGCCAAGACCAACGTACTGACGTATGCCCATGACCTGTGGTGGCGGGCATTCAATGAAGTCGGCCAGAAGGAATACCCGGATATAAAACGCGACTACAATCACGTCGATGCCTGCTGCATGTGGTTCGTCAAGAATCCCGAATATTATGACACCGTGGTTACGCCCAACATGTTCGGCGACATTATCACCGATCTGGGCGCGATGATCCAAGGCGGTATGGGTATCGCCGCCGGGGGGAATATCAACCCTGAAGGTGTATCCATGTTTGAACCGATCGGCGGATCGGCCCCGAAATATACCGGCCAAAATAAGATCAATCCGCTGGCCGCCATCTGTGCGATGAGCATGCTCCTTGACACTGTCGGCCAGACGCGGGCCGCTCAGCGTATCGAAAAAGCGGTGATGGCCACCACCCCAAAGCTTAAATCTCTTTCGGCAGGGAAAATGGGCTACACCACCACGGAAGTCGGTGATCTTGTGGCCAAGTTGGCTGTCGAAGGATAAGCCCATTCGTGTGGAAAGGCTGGCCAGGTTGTCTCTGGGGAACCACCCAATGTTCCGAGCAGCACCGCTCTTTCTGTGGGATGTGGGGGTATGGCGCCAATAATATGGTTACTTAAGCTATTATAAATGTTTTTGATATGTGCTATAATAAGAGTGGTCACGTAAGGAGGTTCCCACATGAATATGAACGTTGTAAAACAGTTCTCCGTCTTCCTGGTCAATAAGCCCGGGGTGCTGGCCCAGGTATGTCAGGTTCTTGCCGATCAGAAGATCAACATCAAGGCCCTGACGTTGGTAGATTCTCAGGAGCACGGAGTACTCCGGCTGGTGGTGGAGGACGGCGATGTCGCTGCCCGCGTGCTTGGCTCGCTCAATGTGCCGGTGACCGAGGCCGATGTACTCTGCATCGAGATGGACAATCGCCCGGGAGCCATGGCCGACGTCTGCAATCGGTTAGCGAATGCGCATATCAACATCAACTATGCTTATTGCACCTCCGGCGCTCGTGGCGGGAAGACCACCGGTGTGTTCAAAATCGCCGACCTGAAAAAAGCACAAAACGTGCTTGCCCAACGCAAGCCTCTGCGGAAGGCGGCACTTGTCAAGCGTTCGCCGGCCACGAAACGGTAGGCACGGGTAACCGTCAAATGTCTCGAGTGCAGCTCGGCGGTCAAGAAACTCGGGCGAAGAAATTGCCGTTATTGGTATATCTTGAAGAGCTGATCCTGAACCGGGCTGAGCAGTCGTTTGCGCCTCATGTCGAGCACGCCTGGCTTGCCTGAGGTCACCTCGCCGATCACCGTAGCCGTTATTCCTCGAGTTCTTAACGAGGCCAGCAGTGGATGAAGTCTGCGCGGGTGTACCGCCGCCAGCATTGATCCCGAGGAAATAACTCGCAAGGGATCGATATCCCAGACCCTGCAAATCTGAGTTGTTATCGGCAAGACAGGGATTTTCGCCAAGTCTACCTGGATGCGTCGTTGGCTCGCCGACGCCATTTCCCATAAACCGGTAACCAGCCCCCCTTCCGTTGCATCGTGCATCGCAGAGCAGCCGATACTGGCGGCGACGCGGGCTTCGGGCAGGATACTGATCCCCGGCTGAAACAACAACCGCCGGGCTCGCTTGACCGTCGTCAACGTCAGACCGGCGTTGAGCAATCGTTCAGCCCGTTCTCGGGCGATAATCGCGGTCGCCTCCAGACCGGCCTGCTTTGTCATCACAACCACGTCGCCAGCCCTGGCTCCTGCGGCACTGATTGGAGCCGGCGTCGTGACCCGCCCGAACATCGTGCCGATCATCAGCGGAGCAGTAACCGTCGGGGTAACCTCACTGTGCCCCCCGATCACATTGATATTCAGATCCCGGCTATATCGGGCAAGGTCCGTGCCCAGACGTATCATCAGTTTGGCTTCCGTACCGACAGGCAACAGGCAGACCGCGGTCATAAACTCCGGTTCGGCGCCCATCACAGCCAAGTCGTTGGCGTTTACATGAATGCAGTAATAGGCCAGCAGATCGGCT
>Ga0315281_10008019_pt1 | contig 14784 bp, 13 predicted proteins | sample YL17G07_0_MG_FD_204540 | JGI IMG/M metagenome (GOLD analysis project Ga0315281, IMG submission 204540) | Sediment microbial communities from Yellowstone Lake, YNP, Wyoming, USA - YL17G07_0 | ecosystem: Environmental > Aquatic > Freshwater > Lake > Sediment | place: USA: Wyoming | collected...
GCGACATTTCTTGTCCGTTGCGCTGATTGCCCTGTGTTGCGGTTGTCAGGCTCATCGAATTACAAAAATACCTATGGATGCGATCTACGACATACCCCCCGGCGTGGCTGCCGACCGCGTCTTGCTCGTCATGCTGCCAGGTGCCAAGGACAGCCCCGAGGACATGGTGGAACGCGGCTTGGTGCGTGCGCTTCGCGAACGCGCTTTCCCGGTCGATGTGGTCGCTGCCGACGCGCACCTGGACTACTATCTGGAACACAGCTTCCTCGAACGCTTGCGTCACGACATCATCGCTCCGGCGCAGGCCAAGGGTTACGCACGCATCTGGCTAATGGGAATTTCGTTGGGTGGCATGGGGTCTCTGGCCTACGCGCGTGCGCATCCCGCGGACATCGAAGGCGTGATCCTGCTGGCGCCTTTTCTGGGTACGCGCGGAACGATAGATGAGGTGGCACGTGCCGGTGGCTTGAGCCGCTGGCAGCCGGAAGGAATCAATGTAGCCGACGACGAGCATGCGCTGCTTGCGTGGCTCAAGAACTATCGATCCAGCGACCCGGAAGCACCAAAAATATTTCTGGGCTACGGCACGGATGATCGCTATGCACCAGCAAGCTTGCTACTGGCAGAACGCTTGCCGCAGCAGCAGGTGATAGCCATTCCCGGCGGACACGACTGGCCTACCTGGACGATACTATGGGCGGACTTGCTGGACAGGGATCCTTTTGCGCTGGCCGCAAACAGCCCGAAGAAAATCTAATTTTAGAGGCCATGACTGAGTGACATCCACATCTGACATTCAACTGGACTTGAGCGGCACAAGCCGCTGCTGGCGCCCGGCACCGCTCATCTGGCTAACCCTGCTGCTGCATGCCGGGGCGGTCGTTTTGCTGCTGACGCAACCTGCGCTTTGGCCGTGGATAGTGGGGGTATTGGTCTGCAATCATCTGCTATTGACCGGCGCCGTCTTGTGGCCAAAAGGGCAACTACTCGGTCCCAACCTCACTCGCCTGCCCACGTTCGCAGCACAGCGCAACGAGGTCGCGCTGACCTTCGACGACGGCCCTGATCCGGAAATCACTCCGCAGGTGCTCGATCTGTTGGACCGCTACCAGGCCAAAGCCAGTTTCTTTTGCATCGGCGAAAAGGCCGTGGCTTTTCCTGACATCGTCAAAGACATCGTGCGCCGCGGTCACAGCGTGGAAAACCACAGCTATCATCATCCCCACGCATTCTCTTTTTTCGGCACGCAGCGGCTGCGCCATGAAGTGCGAACGGCCCAGACCGCCATCACCGGGATCGCTGGCCGGGCACCGTTGTTCTTCCGCGCTCCGGCTGGTTTTCGCAGCCCCATGCTGGACCCGGTTCTGGCGCGGGCTGGATTGCATTATGCGTCGTGGACGCGGCGCGGGCTGGATGGCGTCAAGAGCGACCCCGCTGCGGTACTGCGGCGGCTCACCGCTGACTTGGCGGCTGGCGATGTGTTGCTGCTTCATGACGGCGCGCGCGAACCGGTCGTGTTGACGGTGCTACCGGCGTTGCTGGAACAGATGGCAGCGCAGGGGCTGAAGTCGGTGTCTCTGCCGGCAGGCTTTGCCGCATGACCGTTGGTTGACTTCCGCTCATGCGGCCTTACAACCCCCTACCACCACCTGCCTGGAACTTGACGACATTGGAGAACGCATTCTTTTACAACGGTATTAATTTTGTCCACTTCGGCCAGCCGCACCCGGTACAATTCCTCCCAAATCATGACCACATGCCCCTCAATCCCTGACCTTTCGTTTCGAGCCATGCAGCACATATTCGTTGCTCTAGCGCTGATGTTCGCACCTGTCCTCAGCCAAGCCGCGGACTGGGATATCGACCAACTCATGCACGGCCTGGCGCAGACCCGCTCCAACCACGCCGGCTTTGTCGAGAAGAAATCCATCGCCATGCTCGACAAGCCGGTGGAATCATCCGGCGAGCTGTTCTACAGCGCGCCTGACCACCTGGAAAAGCGCACCATCAAACCCAAACCAGAATCCATGACGGTAGATGGCGGGGCACTGCTGATCGAGCGTGGCCGCCAAAAACATCGTCTGCAATTGCAGGATTACCCGGAACTGGCGGCTTTCATCGACAGCATCCGCGGCACCCTGGCGGGTGACCGCAAGGCACTGGAACGCAATTACCGATTGAGTCTGGACGGCACAGCCGAGCACTGGACACTGCAACTCCTGCCGACCGATGAAAAAATTCAGGCAGTGGTGAAGCGCATCCGTATCGCGGGGGCGCGCGACGCAGTGCGCAGCATCGAAATCACCCAGGCCGATGGCGACAGTTCGCTGATGCTCATCGAAAAACTGGCCACGCCGTGAGGCCAGAAACAGCGCGAGGTGGGCGCACAGCGATAGCCCTGTGGCTGGCATTTATCCTTGTCTGCGGCATTATCATCAGCCGCAGCCAGTTCACTACCGATTTATCTGCATTTCTACCGCGCAGCCCCACCCCGGAGCAACAATTACTCCTGGAACAGATACGTGATGGCCTGGCCTCGCGTCTGATTTTAGTCGGCATTGAAGGCGCCGATGCGGCCACCCGAGCCAAACTTTCCAAGCAAGTAGCTCAGCGCCTGCGCGCCGATCCTGCTTTTGTCGGCGTCAATAACGGCGAGCCCGTCAGCGCCGAGCGCGACCGTGCTTATCTGTTCAACCATCGTTACCTGCTAAGCCCGGCAGTGAGGCCTGCACGCTTTAGCGTGGACGGCCTGCATGCAGCCCTGAGTGACAGCATCGACCTGCTTGCCTCGCCAGCCGGGTTGCTGTTCAAGCAGCTGCTGCCACGCGACCCAAGCGGTGAAATGGTGCAGTTGCTCGACCATCTCAACAGCGGTACGCGCCCGCAGATGGTTGAAGGCGCATGGGCATCGCGCGACGGCGCACGCGCCTTGATGTTGGCCCAAACGCACGCTTCGGGCTCCGATACCGATGCCCAGCAACGCGCCATGGCGGCCATCCGGCAAGCGTTTGATACGGCACCCAGCGCAACCCCTGCCGCCAGGCTGGTGATGACTGGCCCCGGCGTATTTTCGGTGACTTCGCGCGACACCATCCACAACCAGGTCAGCCGCCTGTCCATCATCAGCGTAGCGCTTATCGCGACGCTGTTATTGCTGGTTTATCGCTCCTTCAGCGCACTGGCGTTGGGCTTTTTGCCCGTTATCAGCGGCGCGCTGGCAGGCATCGCCGCAGTCAGTCTGGGCTTTGGGGCGGTGCATGGCATCACGCTGGGATTTGGCACCGCGCTGATCGGCGAGGCGGTGGATTATTCGATTTACCTGTTTGTGCAATCGGAACAGGGCGGATCAGACCAGCAGAACTGGATCAAGCGCTTCTGGCCTACGGTCCGTCTCGGTGTGCTGACCTCGATATTCGGCTTTGCTTCGCTGCTGTTGTCCGGCTTTCCGGGGCTGGCGCAACTCGGGCTATATTCGATTGCCGGTCTGATAGCCGCCGCAACCGTGACCCGCTTCGTCTTACCGCATCTGCTACCGACAAACTTCCACATTCATGATGTTTCGGCTATCGGCCTGATCCTATCCCGCCTGGGTCAGCGCGCCGCTGCACTGCGCTGGGTGGCCGCGATACTGCTGCTGATGGCCTGCGCCATACTCGTCCAGCACCGCGCCAGTTTGTGGAATGACAAGATATCCTCGTTAAGTCCGGTTTCTGAAGCCGATGTGGCCCTGGATGAAAGTCTGCGTGCCGACATGGGTGCGCCCGATGTACGTTATCTGGTGGTGATATCCGGAGAAAGCCGTGAATCTGTTTTGCGATCTTCTGAACAAATTTCCACGGTCCTGCAAACGCAAGTCGATCAGGGCAAGCTCGCCGGATTTGAAAGTGCCAGCCGTTATCTTCCCAGCATAGCGACGCAGCGCGCCCGCCAGGCCAGCCTGCCCAACCCTGCCATGCTGGAAGAGCGGCTTGCGCAAGCTGTTCAGGGGTTGCCGGTGCGCGCACAACTGTTCGCGCCATTTCTTGCCGATGTCGCAGACGCGGGCAGAAAGCCCTTGCTGCAAGCTGCCGATCTTGAACAGACCTCGATGGCCATGGCGGTGGATGCATTGCTCATCCAGCAAGGTCGCCATTGGCAGGCATTGTTGCCGCTTACAGCAGCCAAGGGTGTCAGTATCGACGCAAATCGAATTCGCGCAGCCTTGGGTGCCACGCGCTTACCCGGTGTACTGCTGGTGGACATGAAAGCCGAGTCCGATCGTCTGTACTCCGGCTACTTGCATGAAGCCATCCTGCTGTCGCTAAGCGGGCTGGTTGCCATCATCGGATTGCTACTATGGGTTTTCCGCTCGCCCATGCGCGTGCTGCGCATCATCGCGCCGCTGGCGGCTGCTGTCATCACGGTCACGGCGGGATTGGCAGTATTTGGACAGCAATTGATTATTCTGCATCTGGTGGGCTTGTTGCTGGTGGTCGCAGTGGGCTCCAATTACGCACTGTTTTTTGATCGACCCGATCACCCTTTTTCGCCGGAAGAGGGAACAATAATCGGGCACAAATCCCACACCATTTCGCCCCGCACCCTGGCTTCGATGCTGTTTGCCAACCTCACGACCGTCGCGGGTTTTGGCCTGCTCGCGTTTTCCAACGTGTCCATATTGCAGGCCATGGGGGTTACCGTGGCACCAGGCGTTATCCTTGCGCTGATTTACTCTGCGATTTTCGCCAGGCAACCCAATGCGTAACAACATGCAGCACCCCATAGAGAACAAGCCTTGAATGAAATTAGCCCGCAGACACCCTGGTACCGCCAAGTTGCCGCGGTAATAACCACGCATATGTTTCTCAAAGGCATCGGGACGATGCTTTTCATCGGCCTGTTTTTTGGCGGTTACTTTTATGTGCTCAAAGCCCCGGCTTACGCAACAACGATAATGCCCTTCACCTTTCTGGATCACTTCATCTCCTTTCAGCCTTGGGCCATGTCCGTGTATGTATCACTATGGGTCTATGTTTCGCTGCCCCCGGCATTGCTGGCTACGCGGCGAGAGCTGTATGGCTATGCGATGGCCATGGCCGGGACGTGCCTTGCAGCACTGACCGTCTTCTTATTCTGGCCCACGGCAGTACCTGCAGCCAACATCGATTGGGCGCGGTATCCCGACGTTGAGTTCCTGAAAAACATCGACGCTTCGGGCAATGCCTTCCCTTCGCTGCATGTCGCCACAGCCATTTTTTCGGGTATCTGGCTGCATCATTTGCTGCGCCGCTTTGGAGCGCCGCAGTGGATACTCATTTTCAATTGGGTGTGGTGCATCGGCATCATTTACTCCACCTTGGCCACACGCCAGCATGTGGCAGTGGATGTGCTGGCCGGTCTGGTGTTGGGGGTGTCGGCTGCCTATCTGTCATTGCGCCATCGCGGGGATGCGGGCACAGTCGGTAAAGCCCGCCAAAATCTCAATTAATTTACCCGCCTGCCGCGTCGAAATCGTGCTGACCCTGAAAACACTTTTGGCCCGATTTACGGCCAATCAGGATTAACCCGCCCCCATCGTGTGCCCTTGTGGTAACTTATCCACACAGGCACCTACTGCGGCTAGTGGTTCACTGCCATGTTTGTTAAAATTCGCTTAACCTGAGCTCAACGCAACGCTTCCCGAATATTCAGTCCATCAGCTTGCAACCTCTCATCATCAGCCATTTCTCTATAGCAAACAGCCTGGGCGCTGGCACTGCGGCGACCACTGACGCACTGCGCACGCGACGTAGTGGCCTGGCTCCCTGCGCGTTTGAAAGCGTAGCACTGGAGACTCACGTCGGGCAGGTTGCCGGACTGGACGCATTCAGGGTGCGCGGCGATCTTGCCAACTTCGATTGCCGTAACAATCGGCTGGCGCAACTGGGCTTGCAGCAGGATGGATTTGCCGACGCGGTTGCCGCTGCACGCGAGAAGTACGGTGCCGGACGTATCGGGGTGTTCATGGGCACCAGCACATCCGGGCTGTTACAGACCGAACTGGCCTACCGCCGTCGCGACCCGCTGACGGGCGCCTTGCCGGCGGATTTTCACTATACCGAAACACAGAACACTTTTTCGCTGGCGGATTTCGTGCAGCGCTATCTGGGCCTTAGCGGGCCTGCGGTTGTCGTTTCGTCGGCATGTTCTTCAACCGCCAAGGTGTTCGGCAACGCGGCGCGCATGATCGCAGCGGGGGTGTGCGACGCGGCAGTGGTGGGCGGGGTAGATACGCTGTGCCTGACCACGCTGTATGGCTTCAACTCCCTGGGCCTGGTGTCGCGCGTGCCGTGCCGCCCCTACGATGTGGCGCGCGAGGGCATTTCGCTGGGTGAGGGCGCGGGATTCGCTTTGCTGGAAAAACCCGGCGCGCAACCAGATGCCAAGGCGATGCTACTGGGTGTCGGCGAAAGCTCCGACGCTTATCACATGTCCACGCCGCATCCCGAAGGCCTGGGCGCGCAACTCGCCATGCAGCGCGCCCTGGATTCCGCCGCGCTCCAGCCCGCCGATATCGGCTACATCAACCTGCACGGCACGGCCACCAAGAGCAACGACGCCAGCGAGGACAAGGCGGTGTTCGCGCTGTTCGGCGGCGCCACGCCGTGCAGCTCCACCAAAGGATGGACCGGGCACTTGCTGGGTGCTGCAGGCATTACCGAGGCGATCATTTCCATGCTTGCGCTGGAGCAGTGCTTCTTGCCGGGGAGCCTGAATACGCAAAACCTCGATCCCGCGATCAAGAGCAACTATCTGCTGGACAACAGGGAGACCCGTGTCGAGCGCGTCATGAGCAACTCCTTCGGCTTCGGCGGCAGCAATTGCAGCCTGGTTTTTGGGCGGGTGGCCTGATGCGCGTATTCGTCGAAGGCATTGGCCTGCTGGGGCCCGGTTTGAACGGATGGCATGCAAGCCACCCCTTCCTCGCCGGTAGCGCCGCCTATGTTGCCGCGCCGACTGTCCTCACCGCGAGCGAGTTGCTGCCGCCCGCAGAACGGCGCCGCACCGGAACGCCGGTCAAGCTCGCCCTTGCCGTGGGGCGCGAAGCGTTTGCGCATGCCGGGCGTGATGCCGCGCTGACCGCAACCGTGTTCACCTCATCCGGCGGCGATGGCGACAATGTGCATCAAATCTGCGAAACGCTGGCCGTCGCCGAGCTGGAAGTATCGCCCACGCGTTTTCACAATTCCGTGCACAACGCCGCGGCCGGATATTGGAGCATCGCCAGCCGTTCGCAGGAACCTTCGACCAGCTTGTGCTGCTACGATGCAAGCTTCTCCGCCGGGCTGCTGGAGGCCGCCGTACAAGCCGCGGTGGACGACATTCCGGTCGCGTTGATAGCCTATGACCATCCTTACCCCGAGCCCCTGCACACAGTGCGCCATCTCGGGCCGGCGTTCGGCGTCGCACTGATTATCACGCCGCAAGCCACCAAAGCCAGTTTTGCAGCACTTGAAGTGAGCCTTGTGCCAGGCACGCAGAATCCGACGACGATGGCCGATGGCACATTGGATGACCTCAGGGCCAGCGTACCCGCGGCGCGCAGCCTGCCGCTGCTGTCCGCTTTGGCTCGCGGTGCCGCGGAAGTCGTGCTCCTGGATTACGTCGCCGGCAACCATCTACGCGTTGCGGTGGTGCCATGCTAGTCACCAAAGCCGAGATCGCCAACATGATCCCGCACAGCGGTGCCATGTGCCTGCTGGACGGTGTGGTGCAATGGGACAAAACAACCATCCGCTGCGTCAGCCAAACCCATCAGGACGAAAACAATCCCATGCGCAGCAACGGACAACTGCCCGCCCTGTGCGGCATCGAATATGCGGCGCAAGCCATGGCCGTGCACGGCGCACTGAGCGGGCTGGTCGGCGCCAAGCCGCGTGCCGGCTACCTCGCAAACCTGCGCGACGTAGTGTGCCGGGTGAGCAGGCTGGATAATCTGGCGAGCGATCTTATCGTCGACGCCACGCAAGTAATGGGCGACGACAGCCTCGCCATTTATCAGTTCAGCCTGCACGCAGGCGAAGTGGAATTGCTCGCGGGGCGTGCCACCGTGGTGCTCGATGCAGGAGGTGAAACCGTATGAAACGCGCACTGGTCACAGGGGGTAGCGGAGCGTTAGGTGCGGCCATATGTCGCCGGCTGGGTGCCGCCGGCCACCATGTCTACGTGCACGCCAACACGCAGTTGGCACAGGCGCAGCAAGTCGCCGCAGAGATAATTGCAGCGGGGGGTTCCGCATCTGCCATTGCGTTCGACGTGGCGGACACTGACAGCACCGCAACAGCATTGCAGGGGCTGCTGGCCGAGGGCACGATTCAAATCCTGGTCAACAACGCCGGCATCCACGACGATGCCGTGATGCCTGGCATGCGCGCCGATCAGTGGACGCGGGTGATCGATGTGACGTTGAATGGATTTTTCAACGTCACGCAACCGCTGCTGATGCCGATGATTAGCACGCGCTGGGGAAGGGTCGTGAACATCTCATCCATCGCCGCGCTGGTCGGCAATCGCGGCCAGACCAACTACGCTGCCGCCAAGGCCGGACTGCACGGCGCCACCAAATCCCTCGCGCTCGAACTCGCCAGCCGCGGCATCACCGTCAACGCCATCGCACCGGGCATCATCGATTCAGCCATGACCGCAGGTGTTTTCAGCAAGGAAATGATAGACCGCATGGTGCCGATGAAACGGGCGGGCCACCCGGATGAGGTTGCCGATCTGGTGGGATTTATTACTTCGGAACAAGCAGCTTATATTTCCGGGCAGATCATATCCATCAATGGCGCGATGATCTGATTCCAGTCCGCAGTCGGAGTGACAGGGTTATATGGCGCCGGCGGGTGGGGCATCGTAACGTCCTGGGAACCATGATTTTACAGGGTTCGGAATGCATAACGTTGCAGGCTAACGGGCAGCGCCCCCTGTAATTTTCACCCATCCGATTGAAGCCCGCCAGCGGCACCAGTCGAAACGCTCAAACTGTGACGATGTTTCCCGGCCAGGGGGTGAAGGGTGCATGTGTGCTAATAACAGTCAGTCGTAGATTTTTCACATAGCAGTCACTCGTTCCACGATCCATATTAATATTACATATACGTACAGGCTGCCCAGGGAATTGCTTTGAGCCAGTATTTCTTAACGAATTTTCTGAGATTTTCAAAAGCACCGTCCGGTTGGTGCTGGTGAATTTATATTTGGAGGGCCGAATGCATCTCCGTACCATTACTCTTGTATTGTGCTTCTGGTTTGCATTTCCACTGATGGCTCTTGCAGTCGACTTTACAGGCACATGGACGCTGGACATTCGCTCTAAGGCGGAACGAAAGCAAGGTATCGAGTGTGGTTTTGCCACCTTTGATCTGAAGCAGTCCGGCGAAAAGATTATCGGGGAACACACTTTTGCAACTCCCGGCTGCGGTCGCATAAATGAAGGTGGAGAAGGAACCGTCAAAGGCACAATCACAGGAAAAATAGCAACTCTGGAAGTCACTAGCGGCCGAAATGGAGCAGTTGTTCGGGGAAAGGCTACGCTACAAGGCCACTCGCTCAATTGGGTTACTATCGAAGAGATCAAGGCTGGGGAGCCAGAGGGTGATTCGCCACTTATCCTAGATAAAGGGATACTTACCTTGGTGCGCAGTAAGTGATTATGTCTAATGCCCGTAACGAGTTAGTCTAAGCGCCCTTACTTCAAAGCTCAACGTCTGTTTCCAGTTGGCTCGAAGGGCAGAAATGGGTCGATTGTGTGAGTACGCCACTGTCTGCTGTCGGGCTGGGTGCACTAGAAAAATTATCATGCTCTGAAGCTGACGTACGCCAACCGACACTTCCGAGCCTATTCGGTCTATGGCGACCGGCAGCTTTGCTGCTACCAATTTAATTCCGCATTAAGAGCCATATCAGGCGGTTTCACAATTGCGTAATAGTGAGGTTCATAAGTTGATTCGCCTATGAAAAATGTCGGCTTGCTTGGCCTTGGCCAAGTTGCCTTGCAAGCAGACGGAAGTTTTTTGTCTCGTGCCTGACACGGCCAGCAACGATGGCGGGGTGAACCCCCAGCTTTTCCGCCAGCGCAACCACGTCCGTGGTTAGGTGGCTGGTACGGGCAGCCGATTTTTGCCAAGTGGTTTGCGGGATGAGGGCCTCGCCTGCCATGTCATCGGCCTCGCGTTCTATGCGATCCAGTGCATCCGGGCTATCCAGATCGTCGGTGAATAATGGATGCGCTTCGTCCAGGTGCTTGGCGACGTGTGCCAGTTCGTGCATCAGCACAAACCAGAAATTATCCAGACGATCATGGCGCAGCGTCATGGCGACAACGGGGCGACCTTCATCGAGCATCGCCGCGCCATCAAGATAAGTACCTTTGAAGTGCGGCTCAATAACCAAGGTGATTCCGGCCATGCCAAGTTGCTCACGCGCCAAACGCGGGCCGTCTTCGAATGCCGAAAGTCGGGCGAGGTCTTTCAGCCATTTTGCCGAGACGATGCCTTTTTTGTACTCGCGTGGGGCGGGGTTGGCGCGCGCTTTTTTAATTACGCATAGCCGCCAAGCAAGCAGCGCATATCCGTCCGCATCCCGCGTACCGCGCTGGTGTAATGGTGCGCGCAGAAATGCGGGTTCGGCTTGTTTGGGTAAGAGTCCATGCATGAACTTGAGAGCAAGCTCTTCGGCATAATCTTTAAGCCGCTGCGCATTCCCCTTGAACTCCCCAAAGCATCCGCGCTCAAGCATTTCTTTCAGGGGAAGCCTGGTGTATTCCATCTCTGGTTTTTCACCAATAACAGTCCGGCCGATTTCAGTACCTCCAATGAGCACGTCCGCCGGAATACCCAGCCCTTTATGCAGACGGCGGATCATGGCTAGAGAGAGAGGTCGCTTGCGCGATAACACCTCCGAGACCTTGGAGATGGAGCCAATATAGGGTTCCAATTCCTTGCGCCCAAGTTTCATTTGATCCATACGGAACAAAATAGCCTCTACTGGATCGGGCACGACAGGTGGTACGATTTTGCGTTCATAGTCTTCAACCACCAGCGCCAAAAGTTCCAGTTCGTTATCTTCCTTCGAACCGTCCTTTGGGTCGAGCGTCATCAGCGCAGTGAGTCGCGCGATTGCGTGGGCATAGTCATTACTGGACTTGATAAGTTTAATGTTCATTTCGCCCTCCAAGGCAAGCACTGGTTGCATTTAGATCATCAAAACTTTTTCTTGCTGTACTCAGCATGGGTTCCAATCCATTGAATTATAACCATCCCGCGCCGATATTGAACTTGCACAGCCAGCCTATAGGAATTGCCTTTTATATTAAAGATCACTCTATTGCCTGACAAAAAATCAGCCGATTTATATCGGCGCTTGATGTCCTGCGGTGTTTCCCACGTATATTGTTCAACGTCATTGCGCCATGCGTCCAATTGCCCACGAACGTCTGCGTGGTCTTGTTTGTATTGGTCAAGCATCGGTAAATTAAATAGGCGCATTTAACGGGGCGTAATTCCCATAGGAAGGACGTAATAATATTTCCCATTATGGGAAATGTCAACAGGGCAAGCGGGACGGGCTTGTGCTCACTCAAGAAGATGTGCGCTATATATGGCACGTAGCAGTCATCGATTTACACATCGATAACGGTCGATACTTTTGCATGCCTTAATGGGGTTAATGAACGGCAGCTTTCAAGCAGCCTATTTTCAACCCCGACTGTCGCATAATGGCACCAAGCCGAAATAGCGTCTCGCCAACATACTGCCGCAAAGCGGTCATCCATAGTTAATTGGATCCATCCGGGAATCAGCCTGCGTGATTTGTTTCCCCGGATTTCATTCCATCCGGGCTGCGCTTCCCCGCAGTTTTCGCCACAACAAAAGCGGCAGCCGCAACACAAACCCAGCGAACAGCCGCGTGTGCATCCAGGTGAGCAGGATGTTGTCGCGCAGGTAGTTGAAGTGCGACACGCCGCCTTCTTCGGGCAACAGGTATTTCACCGGGGCGGCCACGTTGATCGGACGCACGCCGCGCCAGCAAAGGCGCACGGCCGCTTCCGGGTCGAAGTCGAAGCGGCGCATCCAGCGCTGTTTTTGCATGATGGCTTGCAGGGGGGCGATCGGGTAGACGCGGAAACCGAACAAAGAATCGCCGATGCCGGCCCACAGTGTTTCCAGATTGGCCCACCCGTTCGATATCTTGCGCCCACCCACACGCAAGGCTGGCGCACTGGCGTCGAACACGGGACGCCCCAGTATCATCGCACCCGAATTTTGCTGGGAGGTGACCATGAATTCCGGGATCTTTACGGCGGGGTGCTGGCCATCAGCATCCATGGTCAGCACGTGGGTGAAGCCGGCATTGGCGGCAGCATGCAAGCCGTGCAGAACCGCAGCGCCTTTGCCCTGATTGCTGGGCAGCACGAAGACTTTGAGGCCGGGGTCGGCAGCCGCCATGGATTGTAGCTCTGCCGCGGTGGCGTCGGTGCTGCCATCGACGACCACCCACACTGGCTGCCAGAACTGGCGCGCGGCGCGCACGGTCGCGTAGACCGTTGGCCCGGTGTTGTAACTGGGGATCAGGACGAGGTGCGAGGTGGAGGGGGTCATGCGTTGAGTGTCACGGCTTGGGGAGTGGTGCTGCTCTGGCAGTGTTGCTGTGCATCAAGTTGCTGGCGATAGTAACCCTCCAGTTCGGCAACGAATGTTTTGACGTTGCCTTGCACCTCGAAACGCTGCCCAAGGCGCGCTCTGTAGATCAGCGGGAAGTCCGGCTTCTTTAACAGCGGCCAGCCCTTGCCCAGAAACGGGCTATTGGTTTCGATGAAAACGGTTTGTATCGGCACGCCCGCAGTTTTTGCAATCAGGCCAAAACCACCCTTGAATTCATTGATGGGCGACTGGAGCGTGCGCGTACCCTCGGGAAAGACCAGCAACTGGCTGCCGTTACGCGCAGCGGCAGCGGCGAGGCGTACCATGCTGGCGGGAGAGTCGTTGCGTATGTAGCCCGCAAGGCGCGCACCGCCGCCCAGAAGAGGATTGTCCCAGATGTCGGCTTTCATGATACAAACGATATGGGGCAGACGCGAGGCGACCAGCACCACATCGATCAGCGCAGGGTGATTGGGCGCTATGATCAGGGAACGCTCGTGGCGCAGAACGTCCAGGGAACGCAAATCGCATTTCACTATGCCGCTGGCGTTCAAAACAAAAATAAAGCCGCGAAATCCGGCCATGATGACACGCTGCCCCAAGGGAACGCCTATTCTTCGCGGCAGCAGCAGCGCGAGTAAAGAGGCGAGCAGGCTCCAGCCCAGACAAAGCAAGCTAAAAAAGAGCAGCCCTGCGTAGAGCACGAAATATTCGTAGGCAAGCCGCAACACTTTCATGACACCCGAGCCCCAGTTTCCCGAGAAATACCAAACTGCATCTACCTATCCCTTGCAACCATGGTTTTGGATTCTGCGAATATCCACGAAATCGCGAAGCCCGCAGTGAAATATTGCTTGGTCTTGACCAGCGGGCTGTCAGCGAAGGCAGCGCTGTTGAGGGTGTCCCATTTCATGAATCCGCCCACCCAATATGTGGGGAAACGTTTGCTGACCGCTCCAACAAACTGACTGCCGGCGTATCCGCCGTGCGCATTGTATGCGGGCCTTGCGGCGGTGGCGAATTCGGGGGCGACGCCGTAGAAATACTGGTGGTAACGCCGATCACCGAAAAGCGGCCCAGCCGCGAGACCGAGTTTCAAACCCTCCACCCCGCCCAGATCAGCCACATCCACATTGAGCTGCGGCTGGAATAACCAACCCACCTGTTTTGCGCGAGGGAAATCCGATGCAATAACCGTGCGTACAGGCAGCCTCAAATCCAGATTTATTTTTTTTGCGTCCGAATGGATCAGAAACAAATTCAGCGAAGGACCAATTTCAAGGGTCGGGTCCAGATCAGGCATGCCATCGCGCGCTTGATTGCCGTTACTTTTAACTGGGACGGAGCCGTTCATACTGACATCCAGTTCGGCGTGATCGCTTTTTAAAAACAGACCCCGAACACTTTCATGGCTTATTTGCAGGACTTCACCACGATAGACAATGTAGGGCGCGGGTAATAAATACGATTTTCTTTGGTCCGAGCCACGGTAAGTGGGGAAACTGATAACCGCCACACCCGCACCAGCTTCCCATAGCGGACGATCTTCTGCGCTCCCGTTAATTGGGGCAAAACTCAATGCTGCCAGGGCAATGGCCAGGCAACGTACTGGATTAATCATTTTCCGTTCTGGCACGTGCACACTCCTTCTATTTCAAGCAGCAAATCAGTGCGACAAATATCGGCCTGCAGGTAAATGGCCTGAACCTCAGCGCCAAATTCCTCGGCAAGTTTGGCACGCACCACCGAAAGATGCTCTGGATGTTTCAAGTAAACTTTCAGTAGCGGGCGCGGGGCACGCCCACCTTCCCCAGGGGCAGAGGTAGCTTGCTCAAGTAGCGCACGAATATTCGCCAGGGTTTCAAGCGTTTGATTGGAGATATCCCCGGCGTGCAGGGTTTCATGCCCAACGATGCTCGCGGTTCCGGAAATAAAAAGCTTGTGCTCAAAATCCACCAGCATGGCGCGCGAAAAAGTGGGGCTGCGTGGGCCAAACTGCTCGGGATAGTTGTAAGCACTGGTCTGACGGGGGTTTTCGATAGAACGGCCCGCCTGCCGGCCAGCCAGAAAATAAATGATCATGTGCCCACCACTACTCCCCAGCGCACAGGCGGCTGGCACGCTT
>Ga0315281_10008022_pt1 | contig 14782 bp, 6 predicted proteins | sample YL17G07_0_MG_FD_204540 | JGI IMG/M metagenome (GOLD analysis project Ga0315281, IMG submission 204540) | Sediment microbial communities from Yellowstone Lake, YNP, Wyoming, USA - YL17G07_0 | ecosystem: Environmental > Aquatic > Freshwater > Lake > Sediment | place: USA: Wyoming | collected...
GCCCGTCTCGATCATCGCGAGCCCGACCGCCCCGCCGAGAGTGAATCCGTACGATCCCGCCCGAACATAGCCGACCGCTTTTCCGTTCCGGTAGACGATCTCGGCGTGGAAAAGCAGAGGGGCAGGGTCTTTGACGAGGATCTGAACCAGCCGGCGCTTGAGCGGGCCGGCGGCTTTCTGTTTCAGGACCGCGTCCCGGCCGAGAAATCCTCCGGGCTTCTTGAGGTCGATGGCAAACCCAAGCCCCGCTTCGAGAGCATTGTCGGTGTTGTCGATGTCGTGGCCGTAGTCGCGATATCCCTTTTCCATTCGAAGGCTGGCCAGAGCCTTGAGGCCGGCATGGCGGAGGCCGAATTCTTTTCCTGCCGCCACGAGTCGATCGTAGACGTGGGTGGATTGTTCGGCAGGGATGGAGAGCTCGAAACCGAGCTCTCCGAGGTATGTCAGCCGCACACAGAGCACGCGCGCGTAACCGATGTCGATCTCGCGAGCCGCCCGGAATGGGAACGCCTCGTTGGACAGATCGGCGGTTGTCAGGGTTTGGAGCAGATCCCGTGATTTCGGCCCCTGCACATTCAGCTGCCCGTAAGCCGAGGTCACGTCGGTGACGAAAGCGTGGGCGTCGCCGGGGATATGCCGTTTGATCCAGGTCTCCGCGTGGCGATGCATCGTGTCGGTCACGACGACGAGGAACCGGTCGTCGGCCAGTTTGGTCACGGTGAGGTCGGCCTCGAGTTTTCCGTCCTCGTTCAGCCACTGCGTGTAAGTCACCATCCCGCAGCCGGCGTCGACATCGTTGGCCGAAATGAAATTGAGGCACCTCCCTGCATCGCGTCCCTGGACCAGAAATCTGGACATGAACGACATGTCCATGACGATGACTCCTTCACGCGCCGCATCGTGCTCGGCCTGCCACCATCCAAACCAGTTCTGCCGGCCCCAGGAGAGATTCTCCACCTGAGGCTCGATCCCATCGGGGGCGTACCAGTCGGCCCCCTCCCAGCCGCTGACGTCGCGAAAGTACGCGCCGCGTGCGGCGAGCCGGTCGTGGAAGGGCGACTTCTTGGCGCCCCGCGCGGTTTCCGGCGACATCGTCGGATAGTGGCAGCGGTAGACCATCCCGAGCGACTCGACGGTCCGCTCCCGGCGGTACTCGGGATTCGACTGGTAAGTGTGGAGACGGTCGATGTTGAAACCGGTCACGTCGACGTCCGGTGAGCCGTTGACGATCCAGTGGGCGATCACGCGGCCGAGCCCGCCGCCCGTCAGGATTCCGATGGAGTTCAGCCCCGCTGCGACGAAATAATTACCCAGCTCCGGCGCCTCGCCCACGATCGGGCGCAGGTCCGGCGTGAAACTCTCCGGTCCGCAGAAGAACTTCCGGATTCCGACCTCTTGCGAACGGGGGATTCGTTGCATCGCCTTCTCGAGGTAGGGAGTCATCCGGTCCCAGTCGGGGGAAATTTCTCCGAAAGAAAACTCTTTCGGGATTCCTGCCACGCTCCAGGGGGCGCAGACCGGTTCGAAAAGCCCGATCATGAGACCGCCGACCTCTTCCCGGAAGTAACCGTAAGACGATGGATCCTCGAGCACCGGCATGTCCTTGGGAAGGTCCGCGATCGCCTCGGTGATCATGTAGTAGTGCTCTGCGGCCTGGTTCGGGATATTCACGCCGGAGAGCGCCCCCAGCTCGCGCGCCCACATCCCGGCGCAGTTCACGACGTATTCCGCGCGGATGTCCCCCTGAAGGGTCCGGACGCCGGCCACTCGCCCGCGGCTCTCGAGGACGGCGGTCACCGCCACACCTTCCAGAATGCGGGCGCCCCTCATCCGGGCTCCCTTCGCGAGAGCGACTGTCGCGTCGACCGGATTCACCACACCGTCTTCCTTGACGTAGAAACCGGCCAGCATGTCGTCGACCCGGGCGAGCGGGAAAAGTTTCGCAATTTCGGACGGCGAGATTTCGTGGACGTCGATGCCGCAGAACCTGTTGAATGCGGAAATTCGCCGGTACTCCTCGAGCCGGTCGGCGTCGGTGGCGACCTCGATGAAACCGATTGGCTTGAACCCCGTCGCCTGCCCGGTTTCCGCCTCGAGCCGTCCGTAGAGGTCGCGTGTGTACTTGCGCAGCTCCGTCGAAGTCTCGGATGTCGAACCGAAGGTCACCATCAGGCCGGCCGCGTGCCAGGTCGTCCCGGACGTGAGGCGATCGCGCTCGAGGAGCACGACATCGGTCCATCCCATCGCCGCGAGGTGATAGGCAACTGAAGCTCCGATGATGCCGCCCCCGATGACGACGACGCGCGCAGATTCCGGTAGTTCGGTTTGAGCCATGATCATTTCTCCCTTGCAAGAACAGGAAAATTCTACGGGTCATTTCCCGTCGAGGCAATGACCGAATCGCAGGGGTTCATGAAAATGGAACGGCCCACGTCCAGGAACCGAGTGTACGCCGAAGGGGAGACTCGTCCCGCCGAGATCCCGGCGAGGGAACGTCCCGCTCGGAATTCCGATTCACGCAGCCCCCGGCTTCTGGCAAAATGCCGCGATAGGCGTAGCATTCGCAGAAACGATTCTCCGGTCGCATCCGGGGATTTCACGAGCAGTGAAAACGAACGGAACCAGGTCGATCGGGCCGATGGATCGCTCCGGTTTTTCCACAAGAGAGGACTGAACTCTGAAGTCGCCTGCGAGCTGGAGATTCGTCAGTTGCGGAAACGACGAGTGGAGCGGCTCGAAGAATTTCGAGCCGGTTCCAGGGCGAGTCGATGGCTGGCGCTGAAGGGAGGGAACGGCCGGCCCGGGGCGCAGGGGCCTTCATCAGGGCCCTTCAGTCGGTCTTCGGAGTGCAGGAAGGCGAAGGGGGATCGGTCGGGCTGATGATCGGCCACTCCTTTTTCCTGGGAGTGTCGACCGTCTTTTTTGAAACCGCAGCCAGCGCCCTGTTCCTCGCGAAGTTCAACTACAAAAGTCTTCCCTGGGTTTATCTCGTCGCGGCCCTCTTGAACACGATGACGGGGCTGGTCTACACCCGTCTCAAAGAGCGTGTCTCGTTTGGCACGCTCATGACTTCGACCCTCGTCTTTCTTCTCGGATTCGGCGTGGCGTTTCGTGTCGGAATTTCCCTGACGTCGGCGTCCTGGCTCATCTTCGGTCTGCTCGTCTGGTACCGCGTCCTTTCGATTCTGACGGATCTCGAGTACTGGGCCGTCGCCGCCAGAATCTACGACGTACGTCAAAGCAAGCGCCTGTACAGCTTGATCGCATCGGGCGAGGTGACGGCGAGGATCTTCGGCGCTTTTTCTGTCCCGCTTCTCCTTCGGATGCTGAACGTTCAGGATCTGATGATCATCTCCGCGGCCGGGTTGGGATTCTGCCTTCTCTTCCTCGGCCTGATCTTGAAGCTCTACGTGCCGAAGTCTGCGAGCGCGCCCGGTTCCGACGAGGGAGAAGTCAAGAAGGACTGGAGCAAGCTCTCGACTCTTTTCGAAAACCGGTACATCACCATGATCGTGCTGCTGGCGGTTTTCGGCGCCTTCGGAAAGTACTTCATCGATTTCGCTTTTCTTCAGCAGATGCAGACCCGTCACAACGATGCGAAGAGTCTCGCGGGCTTCTTCGGACTCTTTTCCGGGGTGACGCAGGTGATCAACCTGGTGACGACGATCCTTCTTTCGGGCCGGATCATCAGCCGTTACGGAGTTCGGGTCGGCCTCCTGATTCTTCCTTCGCTTCAGCTTCTCTGCACCCTCGGCATCGTGGTTTTCGGGTCGAAAGATCCGGCGGGCTGGGCGATTTTCTGGTTGATCATCGCGAATCAGGGGATCTACAAGACGCTCAAGCATCCGATCGACAATCCGTCGTTCAAGGTGCTCTATCAACCCCTCGCACGTGACCAGCGGCTCGCCGCCCAGATCGCCCTCGAGGTGATCGTCACCCCGATCACGATTGCCATGGCGGGGGCGGTCATGCTGCTCTTCTCGAGGGTGATGCCCTTCGATCCGGTCCGGTTTTCGTGGGTCCTGGTCTTCACCTTCGGCGCCTGGCTCGTCTCAGCGGTTTTTTCGTTTCGTGAATACTCGGTCGTCCTGGTTTCCGCGCTCAAGAAGCGAATTCTCGACCGCGGCACCGAGCTCAATCTCTCAGATCCGTCGAGTATCGCGATCATCAAGGGAAAGCTTCAAAGCTCCTGGCCCGGCGACGTGATCTATGGCCTGGCGCTGCTCGAGCGATCGGATCACACTTCCTTCGTCCCTGCCCTGCTCACGGCGTTGGGGCACTCCTCCCCCGAGGTCCAGAGGTATTCTTTTTCCCGGGTCGAAGCGCTTCGTCCCTCTTCAGGTCTCCCTGCGGTTCGCGCGCGTCTTTCCGTCGAGACCGATTCCACCGTCCGGGCTGCCGCTCTTCGTGCCCTGTGCGTTCTCTCCAGCGAGCCGATCGCGAGGCACGTCATTCCTTTTCTTTCGGCTCCGGAGCGTGACGTGCGAGGTGGAGCGATGACCGGGCTTCTTCTCCGCCGCGACCGGGAGGACGTCTCCTTCGTCATGGAGCATCTTGGGAAGGCGGCCAGATCGGGGCTGCCCGCGGATCGTGCTGTCGCGGCTCGGGTGATTGGTGAGGCCCGGGTGGAAGGGGCCGCTGAAATCCTGCTGACGTTGATCGGCGATCCGGCGGGAGAAGTGCGGGCTGCCGCGATCGTCGCTGCCGGCCGGCTGGGCGATGCGCGTTTCGCGGCGCCGCTCGTCGAGCGATTCTCACATGCTGTCGATTCCGGAGGAGCGGCTTCGGCGCTGCTCGCGATGGGAGAAAAGGCGGTTCCGGCTTTAGGTGAAAGTTTCACCCAGCGGCCGTTCCGTCCGCGAAACGCGGCACGGGCGGCGCGCACCCTGGCCCGAATTCCGGGAGATGCGGCTTTGAGGCTCCTCGTCGAGCACCTCGACCTGCCGCATCGAGGGGTTCGCACTCAGGTCCTTGCCGCTCTGAACCACCGAAAATGGAGAGCCGAGGGAGACGACCAGGCGCGCGTTTTGCGGATCATTCGGGAAGAAGTCGGTGAGGCCGCCTGGAAGCTCGCCTGCATCGCCGACGTCGAGAACGACCCTCAGGCGGGAGATCTCATCTCGTTGTTGACGAGCGGTGTGGAGCAGAACCGGGCGAGAGTGTTTCTCTTCCTGTCTTTTCTCTTCGACGCGAAGGCCGTTCTTCGGGCAAGCGAGCATCTGAGCGGTGCTTCGAAGGAAAAGCGCGCCTATGCGGTGGAGATTCTCGACATCCTTTTGCCCGGCGCACTCAAAGGTTACGTGTTACCTCTCGTCGAAGATCTTTCTCCTTCCCAGCGTCTCGACCGTCTCCGGGAAGTGGTTCCGCAGAGCCGGCTTGGCCGCGATCAGCGCCTTCGCGAGGTCATCTTGCGAGCCGACACCGGGAGCGGCGACTGGACGAAAGTTTTCGCACTCCATCTCGTGGGTTCCGCCGCCTCCGAGGCGCTGGCGCCCGATGTCGAAAAATTGCTGACGGAGGGGACCGAGTCTCCGATCATCGTCGAAACAGCCGCCTGGGCACTGGGCCGGATCAAGCGGCTCGGCAAGATCGATCATCCCGGCTCCGCAGCCGAAAGGGGAACTTCTTTGCTTGCCATCGAAAAGGTCATCATTCTCAAGTCGGTCAGCATTTTCGCCAACACCCCCGAAGACCGGCTCCCTGAAATCGCCTCGATTCTGGAAGAAGCCGATTTCAAGAAAGGGGAGCGGATGTTCGAGAAAGGGGATGCGGGGAAGAGCATGTACATCATCGTCGACGGGAAAATCCGAATTCACGATGGAGACAAGGTTTTCGCCGTCCTGGGAGAACGCGACATTCTCGGCGAAATGGCCATTCTGGACGACCAGCCCCGGTCTGCGAGCGCGACCATCGAAGAGGACGCGCATCTCCTTCGGCTTGATCGCGAAACGTTCTACGAGCTGATGACCGACCATATCGAAGTGGTCAACGGCGTCATGCGGGTTCTTTGCGAGCGGCTCAGGAAGTTGTCGGCGCTCGTGGCGGCGAAGGCTTAGCAAGGTCGGCGAGAGCGGGCCGCTGACGCCACCTCCTCCTCGCGCGCTCACTGCCGCGTACAGGAGTACGCCTCATTCTCGGCTTGTCGGTCGGCGGCGCCATCGACCCACTTTCGCCTCCCCAGCGAGACAATTCACAGAGAAGACCGGAGTCTCAGGCGGGCGGGCGATGACCACGCAACGCGTGGTTTCGGCCGCGGGCGAAACGGCCGGTTCGGCTACTTCCTCTTGACTCGCACTCGAACGGCTTCCTTGAGCTGGGCGAGAAGCTCGGCCTGTGACAGATTCTTCTTTTCGAAGATCCTTTCGACCGAACCTGTCAGGTGCTCTCGTTCCACCGGGGTGAGATCCTTGGCGGTGAGAACGACGATCGGAATTGCGGACCAATCCGGGCGCCGTTCGATCTCGGCGACGAAGCTGAACCCGTTCATCTCGGGCATGATCAAGTCGAGAAGAATCAGGTCTGGCCGCCAGCCTTCGAGTTTCTCCAGGCCGACCCGGCCGTTCTCGGCTTCCACGACTTCGCAACCCGATTTTTCGAGGCTTCTTCGGAGAGGAACCCGAATCGCCTCGTCGTCTTCCACGATCAGTACGCGCTGAGCCTTGGCGTTCGCGTTGAGATACCGATTGAGGATCGCGCCGAGGCGGACGAAGTCGATCGGCTTCTTCAGGTAATCGGTGGCGCCCAGGGTGTACCCGAGTTGCTGGTCTTCGACCATCGTCAGCATGCAGACGGGGATGTCCGCGAGCTCCGGGTCTTCCTTGAGGGCCGACAAAACCTGCCAGCCGTCCATGGAGGGCATCATGACGTCGAGAGTGATGGCGGCCGGCTTCGCGGCCTTTGCGATCGACAATCCCTCCTGTCCGCTCTCCGCGGTGCGGACGCCGTACCCTTCCTTCGTCAGAAACCGGAAAAGGATATCTCTCACATCGGGATCGTCGTCGATGACGAGCACGATCGGAGCGCCCGGATCGGCCGGCGGAGAAGGCGGTTTTTCTTCCGGCTTCCCGGCTGTCGGGGCGGCTGTTTCGGTCTTCGTGGCCTCCCCTTCCTTGCGCTCCTTCGGATCGGGGACGACGACCGGGAATCTTGCAGTGAAAATCGTTCCGACGGCCAGCTCGCTGGACAGGGAAAGCTCCCCGCCCATCATCCGGCAGAAATGACGGCTGATGGTCAGGCCGAGGCCGGTGCCTCCATATTTTCGGGTCGTTGACGCTTCAGCCTGTTGAAAGGGCTCGAAAACTTTGGAGACCTGTTCCGGCGTCATGCCGATTCCGGTGTCCTGAACCGCGAAGTCGATCCATTCGCCTTGATCGCCGCCTTTTCTGATCCTCAGCGTGATCGTTCCGCGTTCGGTGAATTTGCTGGCGTTCGAGAGAAGATTGAAGAGAACCTGCCGGACCCGTGTCATGTCGGCTCTCATTCCGCCGATGTCGGCCGGACAGTCCACGACGAGTGTGTTTGCGTTTTTTTCGATCATCGGCTGAATCGTGGAAACGACGTCTCCGATCATGTTTTCGAGCTGGAAGTCTTCGACGAAGAGCTGGATTTTTCCCGCTTCGATCTTCGAGATGTCGAGGATGTCGTTGATCAGTCCGAGGAGGTGGCGGCCGGACGATTGGATTTTCTTGAGGTCGGAGATGTAACCGTCCATCCCGTCGTCCTGCGCCTCCTCCTGAAGCATTTCGCTGTATCCGATGATGGCGTTCAAGGGAGTGCGAAGCTCGTGGCTCATGTTCGCCAGAAACGTGCTCTTGGTCTGATTGGCGGCCAGCGCCTGGTCCCGCGCCTCGGCCAGCTGCGCATTGGTGCGGCGCAGCTCTTCCTCCGCCCGCTTGTACTCCGTCCGATCCTGGGCGAGACAGACGATTCCCTCGACCCGGCCGTCGTCGAACAGGAGGGCCGATGCGGAGATCGCAACCGGGATGTTGTGGCCGTCTTTCGCGACGTAGATCCGGTCGTCGTCGTGAAAGTTCGCAACGACTCCGAAAGAGCCGATGCCGCCGAAGGCCCCGAGAATTTCGGCGGCGCTGGGAATGATCAGGTGAACGGGTTGATCGACGAGCTCGTGCGCTTCGTAACCGAGCAGGAGGAGAGCCGCTGAGTTCACCGTTCGGATGCGCCCGTCATGGTTGACCACGACGAGAGTGTCGGCCATCGATTCGATGATTTTGTCGACGTAGGTTTTCGAAACGGTGGTTTCGCGCAGCCCCCTCGTCATCTCCCGGAAAGACGAGGCCAGGTCTCCGACCTCGTCGTTGCCCAGCAGCGGAACGTCCATCATGGTGACGTCGAAATCGCTCCGGGCGACCCGGTTGGTCATTGAAGACAGGGAGCTGATCGGAATCACGATTCTCCGGGTGAGCTGAACCAGGAAGATCAGGAGGGCAAGGGCGGAAATCAGGCCGATGACCACGGCCCGAATCGACTCGTCATGAGTTTCAGCGATCGTATCGAGCAGCGAGCGTTTGAGGTCGGTTTCCTGCCGAAGAACGAGCTGCTCCAGGTCTTTCCCGATCTTTTCCTTGAGGGAACGGGCGATTTCTCGTTTCCGCTCGGCGTCCTCGTCGAGACCGCCCAGCGACCCCTCGCCCCCGCCTTCGCTCGGGCTTTTGGTCAGGAGAGTTTCGGCCAGCCCGACCGCAGCTTCATAGTATTTCTCGAAATCGGCCCGCATCTGCCGGGCTTCCTTCTTCTCGGAATCCGGAGCGATGGCCAGGAAGCGATTGAAACCCTCGACGATGTGAGTTTTCTCCTCCCGGCCGCGATCGAGGAGGGGCCTGTCTCCGGTCGCCACGGCATCTTCGATGGCTCGGGTAATTTCGTCGAATCGGTGGAAGAGGTCGAGGGAGATGGTGTAGCGGGGGAAACGGCTGCTGCTGACATTCTCGAGATCGTCGGCGACGTTACGGGCCGTTCGGAAATTGATGACGATCATTGTGCCCAGCGCGAGGACGAACCCCACGAGGATCACCCCGAACTTGATCTTGAGCGGAAATCGTCTCTTGTGCATGGATGAGCGTTGGCGTGATCCGGACGTGCGCCCGGATCCGCCGCCTGGTCAAGAAGTTGCTTCTTCGTTCCCGCGTTTCGGACGCGCTGGTCCAGCGTTCTCGATAGCGTACGGGAATTCGCCGTTCGTGCAGCCGTTGATCGTCAGCTTCTCCAGGTCGATCGCTGCGGTGACCGGACCAAAGAATCGATTACGCATCTCATTCCCCTCTTTCGAATCCGCCTTTTCGTGCGCCTGGTTTGCCGTGAAACCCTCGATTCCCCACCTCGAATCGCGGCCAGCGGACGCCACTCCTTTCGAGGTTCCGAACGAAAACGGAATGTTAGCAGACTCGCTGCGTGCATTCGAATCCGATCGGCAGGATTCGTCGGCTTTGCCGTCGGGGAACCCCGGATCGATCGGACTCCGGGCAACCGGGGGGCCGTCTTCTTGTGGCGAGAGCGGGTCGAAACGAGAGGGCGGTCGGGGTTCAGGGTCGGGAGACCGGCTCCCGGAGAAACGAAATCACGAGTTCTTGGAACCTTAGCCAGCCGCGAAAAGATTTTTCATTTCGGAGCGACGACCTGGAAAGTTACGGAGGCTCTTTCTTTTCCTCCGGAATCGGAGCTGTTCATCCGCGCGTCCCACGATCCGAGAATCGCCGGGGCGCGGAATCGAAGGCTCCCTTTCGTCCTCTTCGCGAGGTATTCGTAGGCGACGTCGTGCTGGTCGTTCCTGTTTTCGTCGCCGTGAGGAATCTGCGACGGAACGAGCCCGACCCATGCGCTCTTGTCGAACGATGCCGGGGCTTCGAATCCGACGCGGATTTCCTCTCCGGGCCGGAACTCGTTCGTGGCCCCTTCGATCCAGACCCGTGCGCCTGTCTGTCCGATCAGGATCGTGGCCGTTGCGACTTCCAGACTCTTTTCCCCTTTTGTATACATCCGGACGTCCCAACCATCGCCGGGGCCTCCTGGCACGACGAACGAAAAACTGCCGTGAATTCCTCCGGCAACATTGCGGACGATCGGTTCGAACAGCCCGGGTACCATCTCTCCGTGAGGCGTCGACGCCGGCACGAGGCCGATCATCACTTCGCGGTCGGCCGGGCTCTCAAAATCAGCCTCGACCGATTCGCCGTGGGCCGCGAAAGTTTTGTCCAGAGAAATGCGCGGAGTCGCGGGGGCGGGTGCTGCAACTGCCAGGGGCACTCCGATGGCGGCTTCGACTTCGATGGGAAATCGCGCTGCGACCTCGTAGCCGCCGCGCGGCCAGTCGAGGAACAGGCGCACTTCGTAGCTGCCGGCGGGGAGCGGCTTGAAACGCATTCGACCGTGCCTTTCCGGGAGCATGTGCCATTCGTCGTAGCGTCCGCTGGAAGAATGGAGCGGAACCACGGTGAGCCAGTCGTTCGAGGTTCCCGCGATGCTGCACCATTCGATTTCGATCGGCTCGCCCGCCTTTGGCCGTGGATCGGTGGCGCGAACGAACGGGGCCGGCTTTTTCGGCGGAGCGGGCGTTGCAGAAGATGCGGCTGGGCCGGACTCGATCCGGGTGAGCAGGCGGGAGGGAAGCGTTGTTTCCGGTTCGAGCCAGACGAGCCGGTCAGGAGAAATGATTTCGACGAAGATCGAACCCGACGGCGCCGCCCGGGTTCCCGTCAGCTCGATCCAATCGACACGAAGTTTCTTCCCATGAACTCGTCCGCGAAAAACGGAAACGTCGGCCGGACTGGATGTGGCGATCCCGTCGACCCGCTCTCCGAGATGACGAATTCGATAGATCGTTCCGGTCTGATCGCGAAAAACTCCGGTCAACACGCCTTCGGTGGTGTCGCGACGCCGAGCCTCCGCACCCTCGATCGCGGATCGTGTTTTTCCTTTTGAAACGGCCCGACCCCTTCCAGTCCTGTTCGAAACGTCGAAGCCGGACGCGAAAAGGAAGGCAGGCGAAATTGCACAGAGAACGAGGATCAGAAATCGCACGTCGGCGATCTTAGTCCGAAAGATGCCGGCAGTGAGGTTCACGCCGATGTCCGGTTCGCGGAAGGCGGCTGTGGATTGGATCGCGGCGGAAAACCTTTTCGAAAGGGGGTTAAAACCGAAGTTATGGACGGATTAAAACGAGACGCCCGAACAGACGAGAGCTTCAGTCTGTTCGGGCGGGGGAAGGTCTGGGAGTGGCGGGCTCAGTGGGCGACGAATTCGACCTGGCGCGCGGCTCGGGAGGCCCGCTCCGATCTCATCGAGTGGTCATCGATCCTGGCCTTCGTCGACGATGCCGAAGGGGTCCCCTGACCCGCGATGGCGGAAGGCTCGGCAATCCATCCGTTTCGGAACGCCATCGACACGGCTTCGAGCTTCGAGTGAGCCTCGAGCTTTCCAAGGATGTTGCGGATGTGATTCCGCACGGTTGCCAGGCTCAGGGTGAGACGGCTGGCGATTTCTTTGTTCTGAAGTCCGCGGCCGATGAGCTGAAGGAGCTCGGTTTCGCGTCGCGTGAGAGGAGCTGCACTCGGGGGCGCCGCCGGCTGCGACGCACGAACGGTGGGGGGGGCGGCGGCGGTTCTGGCCGTTTCTTCGCCGCTCATTTTTTCGAGCGCAGCGGCCAAACGGCTTGATTCGTCGAAGGGGCGAAGAATGTGGACGAGCGTGAAGAGATCTTTTCGGACGCCGGGGATTCTCAGAATGGTAACGCCGGCCGACCGATTGGCCGGCTTGAGTGCCGGCAAGTACATGTCGCAGCCGTGGATCGTCTCGTCGTGTTTTGCCGTGACGACGAAGGGGCAGCTTTCCGAGCAGAACCTGTTGCCCCAGGAGTCGCGTCCTTGCACGACCTCGTGGCACCGCCGACCCATCGCGTCGTCGGCCTCGATCCCGAACAACTTTTCGGCGCCGCGGTTCCAGAAGACGATTCGGTCACGGTCATCGGTGGCGAAGGCGGGAAAGGGATCCGCCGAAAGAAGCTCGAAAATCTCCCCCTTGGGCTTCGGCTGGGTTTCCCATTTTGCAAACGTCGCGACGCTGGTCATGATCGTTTCTCCCTTCGTCCTTCCCTGCCGCTCCTGGCCCCGTTGCCCGAAGTCGGCCTCGCTTAAGTACAAGAGCAAAGTAGGTGCCAAGACCGCCGTTTCGCCTGGCGCCGGGAAAGAGCGATGGGTTCATGAATGTTACACACGTCGAAAAGCTCCTCTAGGTCATTGGATTCATGTCTTCTGATGCGTAGGTATCGCCCATTCTGGTGTCCGGAGTGATTCGTCGGGGGAGCCGGAGTCGGGCGCGAGAAAAGGGGAATTTTCCCCAGCCACCCAAAAAACCCGCGATTCGATCGAGAGCCGGCGGCTGGGGCCGGTTTCGGGGTCGGCGAGTCTGATGATTCAGGGAATGGGCTCGAAGTGATGCATCCGGACGATGCCCGAAAACAATATCGGCTTTAGAGTGACGGGACTGTGAAATACGGCGGTCGCGCAGAGACGCGATGTTTCGCCGGCGACGGAGGTCGACAATGTGCGAGGAGTGCCGGGATGACGGTCCCTGTCTTGCGACGCCCAGAAGTCTCGAGCCGATGCTCGCCATCTGTGAAGATCAAGCGCATCTGAACCGCACTTATTTTCGCGAAAAAGGAATTCTCGCCGTCAATCTCATGGGTTCTCCGGGGTCGGGGAAGACCGCGCTTCTCGAGGCGACCGCGCACGCCGGAACCGGCCTGAAGCTCCGGGCCCTCGCAGGAGACCCTGCTACCGAATACGACGCCGAGCGGCTGCGCGCTGCCGGGATGCCGAGTTTCTCGATCACCACCGGTTCGATCTGCCACTTGAACGCGGGTCACGTTCATCGGGCCTTGCACGCCACCGATTGGCGGAAAATGGACGTTCTCTTTCTCGAGAACGTCGGCAATCTCGTCTGCCCGGCGTTTCACGATCTCGGTCAAACTTCGAACGTCGTCGTCCTTTCGGTCACGGAGGGAGAAGACAAGCCGCTCAAGTTTCGCGACATATTCAGCAGGGCGAATGCAGTCGTCGTGACCAAGATCGACCTGATTCCGTATCTTCCGGATTTCCATTGGAAGAAACTCGAAGAGGCGCTCGTCGAAGTGATGCCGCAAGCGGAAGTGATTCCGGTTTCGGCCGGATCCGGCGACGGACTTGAGGCGTGGCTCGACTGGATCGACCGGCGGCGGAGGCCCGTGATGCCGGTGCGCCACCCGTCCCGGGATCGGGCCGAGCTTCACGCTTAGCGAAAAGCCGCCAAGAGTCCTTTCGTTCGCTGGCAGAGCCGCTGTCCGTTTCGCTCGAGGAGAGGCGAGTCGTTCCTGCGATACGCCTCAGGCGAGCTCGTGGTTCGGAGGAGAACGCCGCCAGCGGGCGAAAGCGCCCAACGGCGGCGGTTTGCCGCTGGAATGATTCGGGCTAGTTCGTGCGCTCCGGGGCTTCTTCGACCCACCGGTTTCGAAATGCAAGGGAGACGGCCTCCAGCTTCGAATGGACGTCGAGCTTGGAGAGAATGTTTCGAATGTGATTTCGGACGGTCGCGACGCTGATCGAGATTCGCTGCGCGATTTCTTTGTTTTGCAGACCGGCGGCGATCCAGCGGAGGATCTCCCGTTCCCTGGGCGTGAGCGGAGGCGGACTCGCCATCGGGGGCAACGAGGGAGTGCGCGCGGGTGGCGCGTTCCGGTCGACGGGAGAAGCACCGAGTTTTTCGAGTACACGAGCCAGCCGGCTCCCTTCGTCGATCGGCTGAAGGAGATGGACGATGGTGTAAAGGTCCCGGCGGGAACCGGGCACGCGGAGGATTGTGACACCGATCGCCGAACGCGCCGCCGGAAGCGAAGGGACCCGGATTTCATAGCCGTTGACCGGCTCGCCCCGTCGAACCGCTTCGGTGACCGCGCAGTCCTGGTAACAAAAGCGATTTCCAAAGATGTCGCGTGCACCCATCACGTCGAAACACTTTTTCCCGATGGTGTCGTCCGCTTTTTTTCCGAGAACCCGCTCGGCTCCGCGATTCCAGAAGACGATCCGGTCCGACTGATCCGACGCGAATGCGGGCGGCTCGCCGGATGACAGAAGATCGAGAAGGTCGGGATTACTGCGGGAGATTTCTTTGGATTCTGATGCTATCGACGTGATGCTCATGACCCGTCACTCCTTTTTTTGAAAGGTGACTCACTTTCGGCGAGCTGATCGAATCGCGACCGCTGGTCCTGACGATCCGGCTCTGCTAAGTAGTCTCTTTGGTTTCGAATCCTTTTCCCATGAATCAATTGCATTACCAGAGGGGGCATCGGTGAGGGGTGGCGGCCTGGTAGAGGATTTCGAAGCCGGCGCCTGAAATATGGAGACTCGTGCGATTGGAATGAACCGTTTTCGATGATTCATTTGAGGCATTCATATCGACCAAATCATTCGAATACGATGGCGCTCAATCGAAGGAGGCACGAAAATGTCACAGGCTGCCGCGATTCAACACGAACCGGTCCGCGAGTATCTGACCCCGACGGAGGTCGCTCATCTTTTGAGGGTTTCCCCCAACACCGTTGCGCGGTGGGCCCGGGATGGAAAGCTCCCCTGTCAGCGGACTCTGGGAGGGCATCGTCGATTCGATCGCGATGCGGTCATGACTCTGTGGCAAAGGCTGCATTCGTCGAGCGGAGAGATATGATCCGCACATCCCGTCTCGCCTGAGGAAAAGGCACGGCTGGGCTTTCTTCGGTGAGATCCCGCGAGTTTTT
>Ga0315281_10008024_pt1 | contig 14780 bp, 14 predicted proteins | sample YL17G07_0_MG_FD_204540 | JGI IMG/M metagenome (GOLD analysis project Ga0315281, IMG submission 204540) | Sediment microbial communities from Yellowstone Lake, YNP, Wyoming, USA - YL17G07_0 | ecosystem: Environmental > Aquatic > Freshwater > Lake > Sediment | place: USA: Wyoming | collected...
GACATCGCCGGCCGGCTCTATCCGGCGGCCGTCTCGCTCAGGCCGTTCTACGATCCCGAAGGAAAACGCATCAAGGCCTGACGCGGATCCGTGGAACCGACCTCTCGGGCCGCTACACCTCGGCGATCGGAACTCGAAGGGTCGCGGCCGTACCGCCCTCGGCATGAGTTTCGATTTCGAGAGTGCCGCCGTGAGATTCCGCGACCCGGCGCGCGACGGGAAGCCCGAGACCGGTGCCGCGACTCTTGGTCGTGAAAAACGGAACGAAGATTTTTTCGAGAACGTCGGCGGGAATTCCAGGTCCCGCGTCCCGAATGGAAATCGAGCAGAATCCGTCGCGCCGTGAGATGGAAACTCGAATTGCCCCGCGCCGTCCCATAGCCTGAGCCGCGTTGAGCAGGAGATTCTGAAGAGCGCCGCGCAAAAGCTCACGATCGGCTTTTGCGTGCTCCGGCCCTCCCTCGATTCCGACGTCGATCGATTTCATTTCCGGATCCTTCAGCAGGAGCGCCGCCGTGTCTTCCACGAGCGAACGAACTTCGACGACTTCGAACCTCGGCGCTTTCGGCCTCGCGAAAACGAGCAGGTCCTGAATCAATGCGTGAAGCGCGCGGAGCCGGCCGAGGATTTCCTCGATGATCGGGCGATCGGGACTGTCGACCGGGAGTCGGTCGCCGATGACCTGGATCGCGCCCCCGATTCCGGCCAGCGGATTCTTGACCTCGTGGGCAACGATGGCGGCCATTTCGCCGAGCCTCGCCAGCGCCCTCTGCTCGGCGAGCTCTTCCTCCTGACGCTTGCGTTCCGTGATGTCGGAGCGGATCGCGAGGTACTGATAAGGTTTTCTTTCCGCATTCAGGAAGGGAACGATTGTCGTGTCCACCCAATAGAACGTTCCATCTTTCGCGAGATTCCTGATTTCCCCGCGCCAAACCTGGCCTCTGGCGATCGTCTGCCACAGGTCGCGCATGAATTCCTTCGAATGATAACCCGAGCTCAGGATCCGGTGATCCCGGCCGAGAAGCTCCTCGCGGCTGTATTTCGAGATCTCGGTGAACTTGTCGTTGACGTACTTGATGAGACCGGCCTGGTCGGTGATCGCGACGATCGCCGATTGATCGAGCGCAAATTTAATGTCGGCGACTTCTTTCAAGGAAACTCGAAGAGCCGCGCCCGAGACTTCCAGGTGTTGGTCGATCAGCTTCTTCGAATGGACCACCGCCGCCGTAACCCACACGACGAAAAGCGCGAGAATTCGATTCGCGATCGCGGAAGAAAGCGAGGCCATCGGCGGGGGGGAAAGAGCGAATCCCAGAAGGGTCAGCACCGTTCCGGTGGCGGCGGAGAGGAAAACGTCGCGCGGATCCGGAGACCAGAAGGAAAGAAGGACGAGGACGACGTAGAGCACGCCGGTCGCGAAACCGACCGGAGAGAGAAGATCGAGCCCGAACGTCGCTCCGGCCAGAAGCGCGGCCAGACCAATCAGCTTCCGCTGAAAGCGCGGGTCAGGGACCGATTGCGGATTTCGGAGGTCGATCGATCTGCCGGGGGGCTTCTGGTTGTCTTGCACGAGACAAATCCTACTCGCCCCGATCTTCTGGCGCTATTGAAGGCAGCGTCGAAGTTCTTCGGCATGAAACCTGCTTGTTTCAGCTGTGGGTGCCAAGAACACCGATCGAACCGGGGAAAATAGACGAAAAATCCGCACCGGCCCGAAGAAATTCGCAAATGAACATGCCGACACCACACCTCACCTCACGACCAGAATCGATCGATTCGTGCAATCTCTTCACATCGAATGCGGCAAATCCTTCGATTTCCCATCAAGGGAAAGCCTCGATTCTCGTCGTGGATGACGAGCGGCTCGTCCGCTGGTTCCTCATTCAAAAGCTCGCGGCTCGCGGATACCGGACCGAAGAGGCGGAGGACGTCGCCTCGGCGGTTGCCTGGCTCGATGGAAGTACCCGAGAGTTCGATCTGGTTCTTCTCGACATGAAGCTCCCCGACGGCGACGGGATCGACCTGCTCGCCCGGATCCAGGAACTCCACCCCTCCTTACCGGTCATTTTGATGACGGCGTTCGGCTCACCCGAAAAACGGCAGAAAGCTGTCCAGCTCGGGGCTCGGCAGTTCGTCGAAAAGCCTTTCGACCACGAAGTGATGATGACCATCGTGGAGCAAACGCTGGCGCACCCGCTGAATCAGATCTGACCTCAGGCGGGCGCCGGTCCGGGGCGAAGGATCGTGTTATCGTCACTTCGAAAGAGTCGGTGTCGCCGTTGTCGCCGAAAAAAGCCCCCCCCTAAAAAGTCATGCCTACCGGAGAGAGGTCGACCGACCTGCCCCACCCGCTCTTTTCCTCGCTCGAGCTCTCCCCGAATCCGGTTTTCGGAACGGATCGTCAGAATCGAATCGTTTTCTGGAACCGGAGCGCCGAGAGGCTCCTGGGATTCGCTTCCGGTGAGGTCGTCGGCCGTTCCTGTTCGGAAATTCTCGAAGGATCCGATGTCTTCGGCAATCGGTACTGTTCCGAAACTTGTCCCGTCGCGGCCATGGGAATTCGAGGGGAAACCGCCCGCCATTTCATCCTGCGACTCCGTGCCCGGGAGGGAGTCGTCATCCCCGTCGACGTGGCCATCCTCCACCTGGTCAACACTCCCGGTGATCGAATGGTCCTCCTTCACATTCTTCGTCCATCAGACCCCGTTGATTCACAGTTCGGAGTTCCTCCGGAAAGCCAGCTTCCGCCGAAAACTCCGCTTTCGATCGTCCGCGACTCGACCGATGCGCGCGCGCGCAAGCTCAGCCCGCGTGAAGTCGAGGTCCTGGGAATGCTCGCAGCCGGGCACCCGACGCCCGAAATCGCCAACCGCCTCCGAATCTCGGTGCTGACGGCTCGTAATCACATTCAAAACATTCTCGAGAAGCTCGAAGTCCACTCGAAAGCCGAAGCGGTCGCGTTTGCGTTCCAGAAGCGGCTGATCTGAGCGAAAAAGGAATTCACCAGTCGATTTGGTGCGATTGCGGGATCGCTCTTCGATCGTTTGTGTTCCAGATTGGTCGGCATGACGAAAGGAGCGCATCCGTGATGATCACGAATCGCCGCAATCGAGGATTTTTTCTGTTCGCATTGGCCGTGCTGTCGACTCTCGTGGTGGCCGCCCCGGCCTCTGCCCTGCCCGTTTTCGCCCGCAAATACCAGACCTCCTGCCAGACCTGCCACACGATCTTTCCGAAGCTCAATCCGTTTGGCCAGGCATTCCGTTTGAACGGCTACCGGATGCCGGCGGAAACCGAGGAAATGATCAAGGAAAAACCGGTCAGTCTCGGTGCGGACGCCTACGCAAAGATGTGGCCCTCGGCGGTGTTTCCATCATCCCTCCCCAGTGACGCTCCGTTCGCGATGAACATGAAGCTCGCCGACCTTTATGCATCGAGCCACGACGAGTCGGGGCGAACGATCATCCACAACGACTTTCAGTTTCCGCAGGAGGTGAATCTCTTCTCCGCCGGAACGCTCGGTGACAATTTCAGCTTCCTCGGCGAGGTCACTTACGGCCAGCTCCCCGACGGCGGCAGCGAAGTCGAGATCGAGCATGCCCAGATCAACTGGGATTCGCCGTTCGGCCCGACCAATGCCGTTCACGTTAAAATCGGGAAGTTCGCCCCCGACTACGCCGACGGGTTTCAGGAAATGTGGCTGATGACCAATAACGGTATCGACACGATGTTCGCCTACAACCCGATCGGCTACCGCGGCGGCACCGGACTCGGCGAAGACGGGACCGGGATCAGCCTTCCGTCTCTCGTTCAGGGAATCGAGGTCTACGGCGTGCTGGCTCACCGCTTCTTCTATACGGTCGGCATGGTCAACGGCATGGGGCCCGGCCCCAACGACACGTTCGACGGTAACAGCCGCAAAGACCTTTACGCCAGAATGGATTGGAAATTTGGCGGCATGGGGCTCGACGGCGATACGGGCGGATCCGAGCTCCCTCCTCAGAACTGGCGGGAAACATCCCTCCGGCTCGGGGTTTTCGCTTATGCCGGAGACGGACGGGGGATCGACTTCGAAGTCCAGGACGACGACGGCAATACCCTGTCGATGCAGGATCGCCGCTACGACCGGATCGGCGGCTACGCCTCGGCGATGCTGAGCGATCTCAACCTCATCGGCGGTTACGTGCGCGGCAACGACAGGCTTCGCCTCTCGGATCCGGAGACCGGCGAAATGCTGGATGAAACGAAACGGAATTACGACGCCTGGTACGCGCAGGCCGATTACGTGATCGCTCCGCCGTTTCAATGCTCGGTGCGCTACGAGAATCTGCGCCCCGCTGACAAGAGCGCCGATTCGCTCCGGCTCGTCAACGCCAATTTCAGCTGGCTCGTCCGGGCGAACATCAAGCTCATGCTCGAGTACAACCGCGACCTTCGCGACGCCAAGAACTACCAGCTCGCCACCGTCCTCCGCTTCGCTTACTAAGTGCGCCGGAAGCAAGACTCGAAATCGCGCAAGAAACAGGAGTTCCCCATGAAATCCATTCTTCTCGCGGCCACAGTCGCGGCCGCCATTTCTTCCCCGCTTCTCGCGGGGGATATCCACGGAAAAGTCGCCTGCAAAGGCGTCCGCAACAGCGGTGATGCCGTGGTTTACATCGACAAGATCGCCGGCAAGACGTTTCCGGCCCCCAAGGATCACGCGAAAATCGACCAGAGCAACCTCCTCTTCGTCCCTCACGTCGTGCCGGTCGTGACCGGAACCACCGTCGATTTCCTCAACTCCGACGCGGTTCTGCACAACGTCTTCTCCCCCGACGGATGTGCCGAAAAGTTCAACCTCGGCACCTGGCCGAAGGGGCAGTCGAAATCCACGACTTTCAAGAAGGAATGTTTCGTTTCACTTCTCTGCCAGGTTCACCCTGAGATGGAAGGGTTCGTCGCCGTTCTGCCGACGCCTTATTTTGCGGTCACCGCAGCTGACGGCAGCTACAAGATCTCCGACGTTCCCGACGGCACCTATCAAGTCAAGGTTTGGCATCCGAAGCTCAAGGCGGCTGCCAAGAGCGTCACCGTCGCAGGAACGGCGGCGGCCGATTTCGAAATTTCCAAGTAGGCGAGCCCAAACGATTTCGATGGAAGATGTCAGTCTCGACTGGCTCGAACGAAACTTCCCGTGCAAGACGGCTTGCCCGGTTCACACCGAATCGGGCAAGTACGTCACGCTCATTGGTGAAGGGAAGTTTCGCGAGGCCTACGCCGTTGCGCGGCGCCCCAATCCGCTCGCTTCGATCTGCGGACGGATCTGTGCGGCGCCGTGCGAGACGGTCTGCCGGCGGGGAGAGATCGACGCGCCGGTCGCCATTCGCGCGCTCAAGCGGTTCGTAACGGAAAAATTCGGCGTCGAGAGCATGATGGATCTCTCGGTGCTGACGGAGATCTACGGCGATCGCCCCGACCGGTACGCCGAAAAAGTGGCGATCATCGGATCGGGTCCGGCCGGCCTCGCCTGCGCTCACGACCTCGCAATCCTCGGTTATCCGGTCACCATTTTCGAGGCGGCGCCGGTGCCCGGGGGAATGCTGCGACTCGGCGTTCCCGAATACCGTCTTCCTCGGGCCCTGATCCAGCTCGAAATCAACGCGATTCTTTCTCTGGGAGTGGAACTGCGGACGAACTCGCGGCTCGGACGCGACTTCACCCTCGCCGATCTCAGGAATCAGGGATACGCGGCGATCTTCCTCGGCGTCGGAGCCATGCGAAGCCGCGAACTGGCCATCGAAGGGATGGAGCTGGACGGGGTTCTGCGCGGGATCGACTACCTGCTCAACGTGAACCTCGGTTATCGGGTCGAGATGGGAGAACGAATCCTCGTCATCGGCGGAGGCAACGTCGCCCTCGACGTCGCTCGAACGGCGGCGCGCGGAGGCGAGCAGGCGAACTTGGAACGAAACTTATCCATCGTGCAAGCCCTCGACGTCGCCCGGAGCGCGGTTCGCTTCGGAGCTCGAGAAGTGGTGGTCTGCTGTCTCGAGTCCGAGAGCGAGATGCCCGCGGCGCAGGACGAGGAGGCGAGGCGCGAGGGAATCGAGATCCGCCACCGCCTCGGCCCCAAACGTCTCGTCGGGAACAAAGGGACGGTCACCGGTGTCGAGTTTCAGGATGTCTCGAGGGTGTTCGACGAAAGCGGACGATTCTCTCCGCAGTTCGTCACCGGATCGGAGAGCGTCGTCCCCTGCGACACTGTGATCGTCGCCATCGGACAGACCGGCGACTTCACGTTTCTCCGCGCGGAAGACGGGGTCGAAACCAGGGCCGGCCGCATCATCATCGACCCCGACACGTTCGAAACGACCGCGCCCGGAATCTGGGCGGGAGGAGATGCGGCTTTCGGCCCGAGAATCGCCATCCAGGCCATCGCCAACGGCAAGCAGGTCGCACTTTCCATCGACGAGCGGCTCCGGGGGAGGCCCACTCCGGACCGGAAGATCGAGGTCGACATCTCGGTGCCGTCGCGCTACGAGCGGGAGCTCGGGTACGAAGGGATTCCGAGGCAGAAGCCTCCCACCCGGCCGATCGAACGAAGAATCGGGATCGCCGAGGTCGAAGAATGCTACGGCGAGCGAGAGGCGAGGCTCGAGGGGAAACGCTGTCTGCATTGCTGGACCAACACGATCTTCGAGCAGAAAGCTTCGAGCGGAACCGAGTGCATCCTCTGCGGCGGCTGCCAGGACGTCTGTCCGGAAGATTGCATCGAGATCGTCCCTTCGTCCGGGATCGTCGATATTCCTCCGGAGTTTTCGCAGCTGGTCCCGATTCTCTCGGCCGGGAAAAGGGTCGGCTCGATCATGATCAAGGACGAGGAAACCTGCATAAGGTGCGGCCTCTGCGCTCTTCGTTGCCCTGTGGGAACGATCACCATGCAGAGCTTCACGACGAGGGAGGCGAAAGTTGCCTGACGTCATCGATCCGGCCGCATTGGCCGACGAAAACGAGAACGAAGAAACGAGCCGCCGCAATTTCCTCGGCAAGATCGGAGTCGGAGCCTGCGCCGCGGCGATGGCGGGATCGGTCGTCCTCACTCTGGATTACCTCAACCCGAAGGTTCTCTTCGAGCCGGCGTCGCGATTCACTGCAGGCTCAGCAGGCGACTACGGCGAGGGGACGGTTCGCTTTCACAAAGAACAAAAAACGTTCGTGATCGGCGGACCCGCCGGAATCTGGGCCCTCTCGGCCGTCTGCACGCATCTGGGCTGCATCACCCGGCATCTCTCGGATGAAGGTGTCATCGCCTGCCCTTGTCACGGCAGCCGGTTCGACCTCGAGGGAAACGTAATCCACGGCCCCGCTCCCCGCCCCCTTCCGTGGCTCGAAATCCAGACCGACGCCGCCGGAAATTTGATGGTCGACACCAGCGTCGTGGTCCCGAAGGGAAAGGTGTTCCGGGCATGAACCTTCAACGACCGGGAGCGATTGCCGAGTACATTCGTGGCTCCGCCGTCTGGAAGTCGATCGTCCGCCATGGCCCCCCCGACACGAATCGGAACCGGGCCCTGATCGTTTTCGAAAATCTTTTTCTGCACGTTCACCCTGTCAAGGTACGCGAACGGACGCTGAAATTCAGTCACACCTACTGGCTCGGCGGCGTCACTCTCGTTGCTACCGCAGTCCTGTTCGTGAGCGGAATTCTCCTGATGTTTTATTACCACCCCTCGGTTCCTCTCGCCTACCGCGACATGAAGGAGCTGGCCTTCGTGGTCGACAACGGGCTCTTCCTCCGCAACCTGCATCGCTGGGGCGCCCACCTCATGGTGATCGCCGCGTTCCTTCACATGCTGCGCGTCTTCTATCACCGTGCCTATCGGCCCCCGCGCCAGTTCAACTGGGTCGTCGGAGTCGTCCTCATGTCGCTCACTCTCGGGTTGTCCTACACGGGATACCTCCTTCCCTGGGATCAGCTCGCGTACTGGGGCGTTTCGGTGGGGACGAACATGGTGCGCGAGGCTCCGTTTCTCGGCGAGAAGATCCGGTTCCTGCTCCTCGGCGGAAACGTCGTCTCGGCCAACGCCCTCCTTCGTTTCTACGTTCTGCACTGTGTCGTCCTTCCGGTGGCGCTCATTCTCTTCGTCTCTGTCCACGTCTGGCGTATCCGCAAGGACGGTGGAGTTCAGGGGCCTTATCGCCCGGACGAAGAAACAGGAGAGGAGTCATGAGACCGGTGCCTCCCATGGAGCTCGTGGAATCGAGTGACCCGATCGCCACCCCAAAACGGGTCGCGCTCGTGATTCCGGACACGCGCCCGTCCGTGCGGCGAGTCCAGGAGCGCTGGGTCATGACGTTTCCTCATCTCATCATTCGCGAGCTCCTGCTTTTCCAGGTCGTTCTCATTGCATTGTCGATTGCCGCCCTCCTCTTCGACGCCCCGCTCGAGGGAATCGCCAACCCGCTCGAGACGCCGAACCCGGCGAAGGCGCCCTGGTACTTTCTCGGCCTCCAGGAGCTCCTCCACTATTTCCCGCCGATCGTGGCCGGCGTCGTTCTCCCCGGGCTCACCGTCGTTGCTCTGGCCGTGATTCCCTATGCGAAGATCAATCTGACTGCGGGCCCGCTCTGGCGCGGCGCAGGCCGGCGGACGCCTATCGCCATCGCCGGAGGCGCGTTTCTTCTCGTTCTGCTTTTCGGACTCTTTTCCTGCTGGCCGATCGTCGTGCCGACGGTTCTGGTGGCGGGCGGAATGTTCGCCGCGCGAGGCGGGGAGAATGGCGGAAGGTTTCGCCGGGCCGTGGCGAGAGTGTCACTCCCCGAATGGATCATGACCTGGTTCGTCGTGATCGCGACCACCCTCACGCTCATTGGCACGTTCTTCCGCGGACCCGGCTGGTCCTTCGTGTGGCCGTTGAGCGGTGCGCCCCTCGGCTGAGGAAAGGACGATCATGAAGCGGCTCTTCGCGATTTCGAGCATCGTATTCCTGGTCGTCCTGGCGATTTCACCCGCCAAGAACGCTCTTCGCCCCTACCGCTCGATTCAGCGGGAATTTCGACGAGTCGGCGCATCGCGCGCGAAGAGCTCGAAAACGGCCAGCGACTATCAGGCGCGTCCCGTCGCGATTCAGCAGATCTGGCTGCGCGGCTTCGACGACCGGGTCGACCGATGCACGACCTGCCATCTGGGCGCCGCCGATCCCTCCATGGGCGGCGCGCCCGAGCCCTACCGCCTCCATCCCCAGACGGCGCACACCCCTTCGGGATTCGATCGGTTCGGCTGCACGAGTTGTCATGGCGGACAAGGGCTCGCCACGTCGACCGACGAAGCGCACGGTACGACGGCCGACGCCGGACCTCCGATGCTGCCGCTGGCCTACATCGAAGCCGGATGCGGGCGCTGTCATACGGGCGGAAACGTTCCGGAGGCTGCGATTCTCTCGCGGGGGCGCGAGCTGCTCGCCAGTTCCGGTTGTTATGCCTGTCATGCCGTGCGCGGGCAGAATCAGTTCCGATCGGACGCCCCTCCGCTCGCTTCGATTCCGGCGAAGACCGGAGGGGGAGCGCTCCGGCGGTGGCTCAAAAATCCTCGCGAGGCCGACCCGAATGCGAGGATGCCCAACTTCCATCTCGCCGCCGACGAGATCGAGCAGCTCGGCGCGTACCTGTTCGGCCAGAACGTTCCCGCCGATCTGGCGGCCCGCATCGACGCCGCATCGGCCGAGCCGGCCGGCAATCCCGCAAACGGGAAAAAACTTTTCTCGGAATCTCGCTGCATTTCCTGCCACACCGTCGAGGGAAAGGGGAACGGATCGGCGCCCGAGCTGTCCCATGTGGCGTCGAAGGTGACGCGGGGCTGGCTTCTGGCGTTCCTGCGCGATCCCCACGCTTTCAACCCTCGAACGCGAATGCCGCGTTATGGACTGGATGAAATCCAGACACGGGATCTGGTCGCGTATTTCGAGGACGAGATGAAAGACTTCGAGGCGCCTGCCGACATCCTCGAGCCCCTTCACGTCAACCGGACCCTGGCCGAGAAGGGGGAGAAGCTCTTCCGCCGTTACGGATGTTTCGCCTGCCACGGCATGGTGGGAACGCCGGCCTCGGAGAAATTCGGACCGGACCTCGACGGAATCGGCGAAAAGAGGGCGTTCTCTCTCGACTTCGGGCGGAGAACGGACCTGCCTCGGGCCCTTCCCGCGTGGCTCGCAGCCAAGATCGCTGGCCCACGCTCCTTCGCGCCCGGTCTCAAGATGCCGTCCTTCGGTTTCAGTTCCGACGACTCGCGCGCGGTCGTCACCGCCCTCCTCTCGTTGAGCTCGGCGCCGGTTCCCGAGGCCTATCGAAGCGAGCCTCTCCGCCCGCCGTCGCTGGTCCCCGGAGGGGAAATCGGCGAATTGATTTCGCGTTATCGATGCCTGTCTTGCCACCAGATCGGTGCGCAAGGGGGAGACACATCGACGGCGCCTCTGACTTTCGAGGGGAGCAAGGTCCGGCGGGAATGGCTGATCGACTATCTGATTCTGTCGTATTCGATCCGCCCGATCATTCCGGAGCGAATGCCGGTTTTCCGCATGAGCCGGGAGAACGCGACGAAACTCGCCGATGCTCTCACGAGCTTTTACGTCGACCCTTCGATCCCGGACGACCCGTTTGCCGGCCGGCCCGCCAGCGACTCCGACGCGAAAGAAGGAGAACGACTGTACGTGAGCTTCGGTTGCCGCTCCTGTCACATCATCGGCAATTCGGGCGGGTACGTCGGACCTCCCCTGTCGGACACGGCGAATCGACTGCGCCCCGGCTGGATCAATCACTGGCTGTCGAACCCGCAACAATGGAGGCGGGATGCCCTTTGCCCCAATTATGGATTGACCCCGACCGACGCACTCCGCCTGACCTCGTATCTCGAGACGCTTCGCGCGCCGGCGGGGGGTGCGAAATGAACGCCCGCCGAATCGCCTTCGCGGCGATGATTCTCGTCGTTCTTCCGAGCGCCTGCGTTCGCAGATCGAGGCCGGCGAATTCTTCGAGCGCCTCGGCGGCGGCTTCCCCCGCCCCGGTTTCCTATGACCTCCGTCTCGGCCGCGGCGTTTTCCAGCACTATTGCCTGATCTGTCATGGCGAGAGCGGCACCGGAGACGGCTTCAATGCCTTCAATCTCGATCCGAAACCCCGCGACCTTTCCGATCCGGCGTTTCAAAAGAAGACGAGCGACGCCGATCTCGCCGATGCGATCCGCCGGGGGGGCGGCGGCGTGGGCCTCTCCCCCCTCATGCCGCCCTGGGGGAAAACTCTCTCGCCCCGCCAGGTCGACGGCGTGGTTCTCTACATCCGGTCGCTCCGGCAAAAACCCGGCATCTGAGCCACAGCGACTCGACCGCCGGGCCGCCGCTTCGAGCGGTCGAGGATGCGTCATTTGAATCAGGGAGCCGAGGCAGGGAAGCGCTCCCCTCCCCTGTCGGGGCCATTTCATCCCGACCGCAAAGGCGCTGACAATTCGATCAGAAACAGAAACCACGAGGAGCCTCATCATGTTCGAGACCGCAGAAGTGGGGAACAAGCTCTCGAAAGAAGAGTACGGACGTCTCGCTCCGGCGATTCGTCAGGGTCTGCTCGAAGCACAGAAAAGACTGGCGACCGCGAAGCTCTCGGTGATCGTCGTCGTGGGGGGCGTCGAAGGAGCGGGGAAGAGCGAGACGGTCAATCGCCTTCTCGAATGGATGGATCCCCGCGGAATCGAAACGCATGCCTTGTGGGATTCGACGGAGGAAGAACGGCAGCGCCCGCTGATGTGGCGATTCTGGAGGGCCCTGCCTCCCAAAGGACGCGTCGGAATCTTTCTCGGTTCCTGGTACACCCCTCCCATCATCGACCGCGTCTTTGGGCGAATCGGCGCGGCCGAGCTGGAGAAAGACCTCGACCGGATCGTCGCTTTCGAGCGCATGCTCATCCGCGAGGACACCCTCGTCCTGAAATTCTGGCTCCACCTCTCGAAAAAACGGCAGAAAAAAAGGCTCAACGAGCTCGCCGACGATCCGGATGAATCGTGGCGGCTGACCGATCAGGATTGGAAGTTTTTCCGGAAGTACGACAAGTTTCGAAGAATCTCGGAACGGGCTCTCTCGCGTACGTCCACGGGAGAAGCGCCGTGGCACGTCGTCGAGGGAGGGGACGCCCGGTACCGGACGATCGCCGTCACCCAGGCGATTCTCGACTCACTTGTCAGGCGTCTCGATCGAGAAAAATCGAAAACTCCGAAACCGCCGGATTCGCCGCTCGAAGCCCCGAAGCCCTCCGCCGTCAACATCATCCGGCGGCTCGATTACAAGAGCACCCTCCCAAACGACGCCTACGAAACGCAGCTGGCGAAACTCAGCGCGAAGCTCGCGCGGCTGACGAGGCGTCTTCGCGACCAGGAGCGCTCGATGCTTCTCGTGTTCGAGGGCGCGGACGCCGCCGGAAAGGGCGGAGCCATCCGGCGGCTCCTCTCGGCGATGGATGCGCGAAATTACCGCGTGATCTCCGTCGCTGCGCCGACCGATGAAGAGCGAGCTCACCCTTACCTCTGGCGATTCTGGCGGCACCTGCCCAGGCTCGGCCGCGTCACGATTTACGACCGGTCGTGGTACGGCCGCGTTCTGGTCGAGCGTCTCGAAGGCTTCTGCGCCGAAGCGGATTGGCAACGGGCTTACGCCGAGATCAACGCGTTCGAGGAACAGCTCACCGATTTCGGAATCATCGTCCAGAAATTCTGGCTCGCCATCACTCCCGAGGAACAGCTGCGCCGGTTCCGCCACCGGGAGAAGACACCGTACAAGCAGTACAAGATCACGGAAGAAGATTGGCGGAACCGCAAGAAGTGGGGGGCGTACGAGGCCGCCGCCTGCGACATGGTCGAGCGAACGAGCACTCCCGCGGCCCCCTGGGCGCTGGTTCCGTCGAACGACAAAAACTGGGCTCGAGTGGAAGTGATGAAGACCGTCTGCCGTCGTCTCGAAAAAGCGCTCCGGTCGAAATCCTGAAAACGAGGAGCGAGAAGGGGGCCGGTTTGACCAAGCCCCCCTTCCCTGCGCCCGGCTACGGTTCACTTCTTCGTTTCGGGAGCCTTGTAATCCTTGAGCCAGGCAACGTCGACGGCTTCGGCCTTCTTTTCCTTCTTCTGGGCAACGAGCCATTGTCCGCGGTCGCTCAGTTCCTTTCCACCCTTCGGCTTGAGATGACAGTAGCCGCAATCCTTCGCATCGGCGAAACCGGCCTCCTGGGCTTTCTTGAGCCACGGCCCCTTGGCTTCCAGCCACTGGGCCGCTCCCAGAGCCGCTGCCGCGACGGCAACACCGGCCACCATGGATTTCACACGTCGATTCATTCTCATTTCTCCTTTCGTGCGGTTTCGTCCGCAACACGTCTCAAAGTTTGGATCATTTGCAGATGAATTTCCATGAGCCGTTCTTGCCACGCGCTGACACCCAGCTCGAAAGCCCGGACTCTGCCCCCCTCCAGGGCAGGGGCTCAAATGAATCCTGGTGAAACGCCCCCGAAGGTCCGAAATTGAAGACAGGAGGGTTCGCCATGAGCTATCTGATGTCGGCGGTCATCCTGGTTTTCTTCTTCATCCTGTTCATCCCCTGGCTGGCGCTGGTTTCGAGCCCGCTTGCGATCGCTGCCACCGCTGCACTGACGGGAGCCGGCGGGATCCGGCAATGGCTGCTGGGTTTTCGTCAGGAGGAAGCCATCGAAGGCGCGATCGAAGACGGCTTGCTCTGCCTCCACGGCCTCGAATCGGAACCGGCGTCCGACGGCCCGCTTCGGCAGTCGATCGGGAGAGCTCTCGAATTCGCACCGGAGTCCACGCACGCCCGGGCCTGCGCCTGTGTCAAGAAATCCGGCGCAGACCATGTCGGAGTCTTGCGGCTTTGGAATTCCCGGGGACATTCCCTCTTGCGGGTCGTCGACAAGACGGCTCGGGGCACGGCGCAAAAGCTCCGCGAGGAGCTCATGAAATTCGACGACGCTTCCCTTTTCATGGGAGCTTCCCGAATCCGAATTCCGGAGTGTGATCCGGCTTCCTGCCCGCTCCGGCTCCTGCGGCGAATGAGGCACAGCGCGGCAGCCGCTTGATTTCACAGAGCCCGAACACGACCGCGAGGCAGGTCCCCCTCGATCCTTGCAGTGCCTGCGCTCACCCGGTGATGGTCACGAAGATGCCAAGCCCCGCCAGCAAGCCACCGGCGACTGCGTCTCCCCAGCGGTCGACCAGTGTTCCTCGCACCTTCCTCAATCCGGTGAGCCCGACGGCAACCAGAGCGAGCATGCTTCCCAGCGTCGCCATCTCGTAGAGCACGGCGACGGAAAGCATCGGCAGCGTACCGATCGGAGAGGCCGCGACGAGAAGCGGAAGAACCGCGACGCAAGGATCCGCGCTGTACAGAAGGAACAAACCTGCCACCGTCATCGACTCGGGTGCGTGAGCGTGATCGTAGTGCCGGTGGGAATGCCCGTGAATTCGCCTCCCGGCCGCCCGTCGCAGGCCGAGAATTCCGTACGCCAGACCGAACACGATGAGAAGAATCCCCGCGACCGACTCCAGTCGATGACCGAGCCTCTCGAAGACCTGGCGGCCCAGAAAGACAGCGCCCAGCCCCACGAACACGGAGACGTTCACATGACCCAGGCCGCAGACCAGGGCGACCAGCATTCCACGACGTCCGCTCCAGTTGCGGGCCCGGCCGACGGCGACGATCGGAGCCCAATGATCGGGCGCCAGCGCGTGGAGTGAACCAATCGCGACCGCCGACAGG
>Ga0315281_10008025_pt1 | contig 14780 bp, 12 predicted proteins | sample YL17G07_0_MG_FD_204540 | JGI IMG/M metagenome (GOLD analysis project Ga0315281, IMG submission 204540) | Sediment microbial communities from Yellowstone Lake, YNP, Wyoming, USA - YL17G07_0 | ecosystem: Environmental > Aquatic > Freshwater > Lake > Sediment | place: USA: Wyoming | collected...
GCAGGAAATCGACATCTTTCATTTGGTTCTCGCGGTTCGCGGGAAGTTCTTCTATGGCCTGCCGGCGGAGCAGTTGGCGCCGTTCTACGTCGCGGGCGCGCGGCTGCGTCGCCCCGACTTCTCCGCGATGCTGACGGCCACGGACCTGGCCGAGGCGGCCGGGCGGGCCGTCGGTTTCGTCATCGACGCGGCGCCGGAAGCCGCGGACCCGGCGGCCCTCGAGCGGCTGGCCTGGGACCGGTACCATCGCCTTGCCGCGGCGGTCTTCCGCCGCAGTCCCGCGGGTCTGGGACTCGTGGCGGCCTATGTGGCCCTGCGGCGAGTGGAGTTGGCCAACCTGATCACGGCCTCGGAGGGCATCCGCGCCGGCCTGTCGGCCGACGATCTTCGCCGCCGCATGATCCCTCGCCCGGAAGCGGAGACCCGCCGTGTTTAAGCCCGTGGCCATGCAGCGGCTCAGCTTCGTTGTGCTCGAGCGCGACGAATATGCCGTGCTGCGCGGCCTCGGCCATCTCGGCGCGGTGCACCTGGTGCGGCAGCCGGCGGGACCAGAGACGGCGCCCGAGGAGCCGCCGGACCGCCTGGCCGAGCTGGCGCGGTGCGATGACCTGCTGGGCCGGATCGAGACGCTCCGCCGCCGCCTCGACATCGAAGCGCTTCCCCCGGCGTCCGCCGAGGTGCCGCCGCTTCGCCTGGACCAGGTGGATCAGCAGTTGAAGACGATTGAAGAGCGGGCGGCGGCGGCCCTCGAGCGCCGCCAGGCCACCCAGGAGCGCTGGGGCCGGGCCACGGAACGCCTGGAGCAGGGAACCGCCTACGAGGGCCTCGAACTGCCGATGGACCAGTTCGCGGGCACCTCGTTCCTGCATTTTGCCACCGGGAGCCTGCCGGCCGAGAATCTCGAGGACCTTCAGAAGGCGGTGGGCGAGAACGTCGTGCTCCTGGCGCTGCCCCAGCGCGAGGGACGCCACCACGTCATCGCCATCACCAGCCGCGAGGGCCAGTACGCCCTCGAAACGACGCTGGACCAGGTCGGTTTCCGCCACGATACGCTGGAGCTCGGCGAAGGCGAAACGATCGAGCAGTTCGCCGGCCGGGCCCGCGGCGAAGAGGAGCAGGCCGGCCGCGAACTCGCCGAGGCCGGCGACGCCGTCCGCGCCGTCGCCGAGCAGTCGGCCCAGGCGCTCGCGGACCTCCAACACGTGGCGACCACCGAGCGGCTGATCCTCGATGCCGAACAGAACTTCCCGCGCACCCAGGCCACGGTCCTCCTCAGCGGGTGGGTCCCGGCGACCGACGTGCCGCGCGTGCGCCGGCGCCTGCACGAGATCACCTCGGGCTGCTGCGCCGGCGAAGCGGCCGATCCCGACAACGTTCCGGAGCCCGAGATTCCGGTGCTGCTGCGGCATCCGCGGCTCCTCCGGCCGTTCGAGGTGCTGGTGGCGAACTACGGCCTGCCGATGTACCGCGAGTTCGAGCCCACGCTCTTCGTCGCCGTCTCTTTCGTGCTCATGTTCGGCATGATGTTCGGCGACGCGGGGAATGGTCTGGTCGTGGCGCTCGTGGGCCTGGGGCTCCTGCTGAAGGGGCGCACGGTCCAGATCAAGGACGCCGGCCAGTTGATGCTGTACCTGGGCCTGTCGAGCGTCGGGTTCGGCATTTACTATGGCAGCTATTTCGGTGTGACGGAGATCGGCGAGGTCCGGTTGGGCCATGAATCGCTTTACGTCAAGCCGGGGGCCCCCGCGATCGAGAGCAACGCGCTGCAACTGATGGTGGCGGCGGTCGCGTTCGGGGTCCTGCTGATGAGCCTGGGCCTTGTGCTGAACATCATCAACCGCCTGCGCCGCGGCGACTTCGTGGGGGCCCTGTTGGACCGCTTCGGCCTGGCGGGGGTCGCGTTTTACTGGGGATGCCTGGGCCTGCTTGTGTACGTCGCGGTGCTCCATGGCGGCGACGTGCCCTGGTGGGTGGTCCTGGCGATCATCGTGCTGCCCCTGCTGGCGGTGGCGATCAAGCAGCCGCTGCATCTTGTCCTCGCCCGGCGCCGCGCCGAACACGGAGTGGCGGGCGGCCATGGCACCATGGGCGAAGCCATCGTGGAGTCTTCCGTTGAGGCGTTCGAGGTCGTGCTCGGGTACCTTGCCAACACGATCAGCTTCGTCCGACTGGCCGCCTATGCGATGAGCCACGCCGCCGTCCTCATGGCCTCGTTCGCGATCGCCCGGCAACTCCACGAAGGTCTGGGCGGGGGTCTGGGCCTGGTCTGCGCCGGGATCGTCATCGTCCTGGGCAACGTGGCGGCTATTCTGCTCGAAGGCGTGGTGGCGGCCGTCCAGGCGCTGCGGCTCGATTACTACGAGTTTTTCGGAAAGTTTTTTTCGGGGTCCGGGCAGGCGTTCAAGCCCTTCCGGTTTCCCGCCAAGGAACAGGGGTAGTCACCTCAAGGACAGGAGGAGGTTCTGCGATGAATTGGCGTTACTGGGTGGCGGGTCTCGTGCTGGTGGGTCTGGTGGGCATCATGGCGTCGATGGCGACGGCGGAAGAGGCGAAGGCCGGGGAGCCGGCGGCGGCCGCCTCTGACCCCTATCGCTCGATCGGCCTGGCGCTGGGGGCCGCGCTGGCGGCCGGCATCAGCATCGCCGCCGCCGGGTATGCGGTGGCCAAGGTCGGCTCGGCGGCCCTCGGGGCGATCACGGAGAAGCCCGAGCTGTTCGGCCGCACGGTGCTGTTCATCGGCTTGGCGGAAGGACTGGCGGTGCTCGGCTTCGCCATCGCCATTCTGCTCTGGCTCAAGCTGTGACGCCGGAGGCGCCCCGTGAAGTTCTACTGCATTGCCGATGAGGACACCGTCCGCGGGTTCCGCCTGGCCGGCGTGGAAGGCCAGGCCGTGACCGCGCCGCCGGAGGCCGCCGCCGCGCTCAAGCGGGCCGCGGCTCGCACCGACGTGGGCGTCGTCATCGTCACCGACGCGGTGGCGGCGTGGATGCGGGCCGAGGTCGACGCCCTGCGGGCCGGGCAGCCCCGGCCCCTCGTGGTCGAGATCCCCGGGCCCGCCGGCCCGATGCGCGGGCGCAAGACCCTCCACGACTTCGTCCAGGAGGCCATCGGCATACGCCTTGGCCAGAAGGAGGAGACGTAAGTGACGGCTACGAATGCAGGTCCTCAGCAAGCCCTGCGCGAGGAGATCATCGCCGACGCGAAGCTCCACGCCGAGCGCGTGCTCGGCCACGCGCGGCAGGAGGCCCGGAACCTCCGCGAGAAGAGTCGCCAGGAGATCGAGGAGGACACCCGCGAGCGGCTCGAGGCCGCCCGGCGCAACGCCCAGAACCGCCGCGAGCTCCTCCTGGCCAGCGTCATTCTCGAGGCCTCGCGGCGACGCGGCGCCCGCACCGAGGCCGTACTCCAGGGCGTCCTCGACGAGGCCCGCCGGCGGATTCTCGCCCGCGAGGGCTTCGACTACCGCGAGGCCGTGGTGCGCTTCGCCGCGGAGGCCATCGGGCGGATGGAAGGCACGCGCTTCGTTCTCCAGCTTTCCGACGCCGACCGCCAGGCCATCGGCGCCGGCCTTGCCGAAGAGGTCGCCCGCCGCGTCGGCCGCGAGGGGCTCCAGGTGGCGGTGGACGGCGCCGGCGCGAAGATCGACGGCGGCGTCATCGTCCGCGACGCCGAGGGACGCCAGGTCTGGGACAACAGCTTGCTGGCGCGCCTCGGCCGCTTCTGGCCGATCCTGCGGCGCGAGATCGCCGCCCGCACGTCTCTGGCCGGCACTGCCGGGAAGGAGTCGTGAAGATGCCCTCAGCGCAAGACAACTCCGGCCCCGTCATCGTCCGGGTCAGCGGCCCGATTGTGGGCGCGACCGGGATGCGCGGGGCCGAGATGTACGAGGTCGTCGAGGTGGGCGAGATGGGCCTCGTGGGCGAGGTCGTCCGCATCGTCGAGGACCGCGCGACCATCCAGGTCTATGAAGATACCTCGATGGTCAAGCCCGGCGCGCCGATCCGCCGCACCCACGCCCCCCTGTCGGTGAGCCTGGGCCCCGGCCTCATCGGGAACATCTACGACGGCATCCAGCGCCCGCTGCCGGCCATCCAGGCCCATAGCGGGGCGTGGATAGACCGCGGCGAGAAGGTGCCTGCCCTCGACGTCGCCAGGCCGTGGCCCTTTGAGCCGCGCGCGGCCGCCGGCCGGCGCGTCGCCGAGGGCGAGGTCCTCGGCGTGGTGGCCGAGACGCCGCTCGTCGAGCACCGCGTGCTGGTGCCGCCGGGCGTCGCGGGCACCCTCCAGTGGATCGCCGGCAAGGGCGAGTACACGCTGGTCGACAAGATCGCGGTCATCGAGACCGCCGCCGGGGCGAGAGACGTCACGATGCTCCAGCCGTGGCCCGTGCGCGTGCCGCGGCCCATCCGGCAGCGCCTGCGCGTCATGGAGCCGCTCATCACCGGCCAGCGGATCATCGACACGTTCTTCCCCCTCGGCAAGGGCGGCACGGCAGCCATCCCCGGCGGCTTCGGCACCGGCAAGACCATCACCCAGCACCAGCTTGCCAAGTGGGCCAACGCCGAGGTCGTCGTGTACATCGGCTGCGGCGAGCGCGGCAACGAGATGACCGAAGTGCTGCGCGAGTTCCCGGCGCTCAAGGACCCGCGGTCGGGCCGCCCCCTCATGGAGCGGACCATCCTGATCGCCAACACGTCGAACATGCCCGTGGCCGCTCGCGAGGTCTCGATCTACACCGGCATCACGCTGGCCGAGTTCTACCGCGACATGGGCTACAACGTGGCCGTCTTCGCCGACTCGACGAGCCGGTGGGCCGAGGCCCTGCGCGAGCTGGCGGCGCGCCTGGAGGAGATGCCCGCCGAGGAAGGGTTCCCGGCGACGCTGCCGACGCGCCTCGCCCAGTTCTACGAGCGCGGCGGCGCGGTCACCACGCTCGGCGGCGAGAAGGGATCGGTCAGCATCGTCGGCGCGGTCAGCCCCCCCGGCGGCGACTTCTCCGAGCCCGTCACCCAGCACACCCGGCGCTTCATCCGCTGCTTCTGGGCCCTCGACACCGAGCTGGCCTACGCGCGGCACTATCCGTCGATCCACTGGCTGCGGTCGTACTCGGAGTACATCGAGGACGTGGCCGCGTGGTGGGAGAAGGAGGCGCCCGAGTGGTCGGAAGCGCGGACCGAGGCCATGACCGTCCTCCAGCGCGAAGAGCGCCTCCAGCAGATCGTCAAGCTGGTCGGCCCCGACGTCCTGCCCGACACGCAGCGGCTCATCCTCTTCGTGGCCGAGATCCTCAAGGACGGCTTCCTCACCCAGAGCGCGTATGACGAGGTGGACTCGTACTGCACGCCCGAGCGCCAGGTGGCCCTCCTGCGGATCATCCTGACGCTGTATCGCCGCGCCCGCGTCGCCATCCAGGCGGGGGCGCCGCTGGCGGCCCTCCGAGAGCTGCCCTGCGTCCCGCAGATCATGCGGGCCAAGCAAGTCTACGGCAACGACCAGTTGGCGGGCCTGGCGGAGCTCGAGAAACGCGTGAACCAGGAACTCGACGAGTTCGAGAAGGCTCATGTCAACCATGCCAAGCAGAGGTGATCAGGTGGTCGACTGGAAAATGGCAGTGGCGGATCACGGGCTCCAGTACGTGGGCTCGTCGCGGATCGACGGCCCGATGGTGGTCGTCAACCGCGTGCGCGACGTCGGGTACGACGAGACGGTCGAGATCCTCGATGCGGCCGGGCGGCCGCGCCTCGGCCGCGTCCTCGACATCTCCGACACGGCGGCGGTCGTCCAGGTCCTCGAAGGCACCACGGGCCTCTCGAACGAGACCACGCGGGCCCGGTTCCTGGGCCAGAGCTTCAAGCTGCCGGTCTCGCGCCGGATGCTCGGCCGCATCTTCGACGGCCTTGGCCGGCCGGTCGACGGCGGGCCGGCGGCCCTCTCGGCCGACCTTCGCGACATCAACGGCCTGCCGATGAACCCGTACTCGCGCCGCTACCCGCGCGAGTTCATCCAGACGGGCGTCTCGGCGATCGACGGCCTCAACTCGCTGGTGCGCGGCCAGAAGCTGCCGATCTTCTCGGGCAACGGCCTCCCGCACGACCGCATGGCGGCCCAGATCGTGCGGCAGGCGCGGCTCTTGGAGGAGAAAGTCGATTTCTCCATCGTCTTCGCGGCGATGGGCGTGAAGCACGACGTGGCCGAGTTCTTCATCCGCAACTTCGAGAACTCGGGGGTGCTCTCGCGCGTGACGATGTTCCTCTCGCTGGCCGACGCGCCGAGCGTCGAGCGGTTGCTCACGCCCCGCGCCGCCTCCACCTTGGCCGAGTACCTGGCCTTCGACTGTGGCCAGCACGTGCTCGTCCTCCTGACCGACATGACGAACTACTGCGAGAGCCTCCGCGAGGTCGGCACCGCCCGCGGCGAAATCCCCGGACGTAAGGGATACCCCGGCTACCTGTACTCCGACCTCGCCAGCCTGTACGAGCGGGCCGGCCGCATCGAGGGCTCGCCCGGCTCCATCACGCAGATGGCGATCCTGACGATGCCGTCCGACGACATCAGCCACCCGGTGCCCGACCTGACGGGCTACATCACCGAGGGGCAGATCGTGCTCGACCGCGAGCTCAACCAGCGCGGCGTCTATCCGCCGGTGGCCAGCCTGATGAGCCTCTCGCGCATCATGAAGGACGGCGTCGGCAAGGGCTACACGCGCGACGACCATCCGAAGCTGGCCAGCCAGCTCTTCGCCTGCTACGCCCGCGTGCGGCAGGTGCGCGGCCTGGCGGACGTCATCGGCGAAGAGGAACTGGGCGTCCTCGACAAGAAGTACCTGGAGTTCGGCAACGCGTTCGAGCATCGGTTCATCGGCCAGGGCGAATATGAGAACCGGGCCGTTCTGGACACGCTTGACCTCGGGTGGGAAATCCTCTCGCTCCTGCCGCGCGACGAGCTCCACCGCGTGAGCGACGACCTCTTGGACAAGTACTACCCCGTGAAGCCGGAGGTCCAGCCCGCCGCGGCCGATGCGCCCGAGCCCAAAGACTCTGAATGAAGATAGGGTGGCATGCTTTCATCATTGTCATTCCGAGCGAGCGAAGCGAGTCGAGGAATCTCGCTGCGGTCGTTGCTGCTCGGACCGCCGCAAGGCGAGACCCCTCGACTCGCTTCGCTCGCTCGGGGTGACAACGCAACTTGACATGCTGACAACGTAGGGTGCGTGCTCCGCATGCACCAGGACATACGAACTGACCCATGGCCAAACTGAACGTGGCGCCGACGAAGTCGAATTGCCTTGTCCTCAAGCGGCAACTCGCGTTTGCCGAGGAGGGGTACGACCTTCTCGACCAGAAGCGCCAGATCCTGGTGTTCGAGCTCATGAGCCGCCTGGGCCGGGCCCGCGATTTCGAGCGCCGGGTGGCCGAGGCGATGGCCGAGGCGTACGCCGCCCTGCGCGAGTCGCTCCTTCAGATCGGGTCGGAGGGCATCGACCGGGCCGCCCTCGCCGTGCGGGCCGAGTACGCGCTCGAGATCGCGTCGCAGGCGCTCATGGGCCTGCGCGTCCCGCGCGTGACGGCGACCGTCGCGCCGCCGGGCGTGCAGTTCGGCCTCACGGGCACGACGGCCCAAACGGACCTGGCGATGCAGAAGTTCGCCGAGGCGCTCCAGCTCCTGGCCGAGCTCGCCGAGCTGGAGACGTCGGTCCTGAGGCTCGCGACGGAGCTCCGCAAGACCCAGCGCCGCTGCAACGCTCTCTCGAAGGTCTTCATCCCGGACTATTCCGAAACGATCACGTACATCGTGTCGAGCCTGGAGGAGCGTGAGCGCGAGTCATTTACGATTCTCAAAATGATCAAAGACCGCCTCGCCCGGGCGATCGAAGGGAGTGCCGCCCATGCCTGATATCTCTCCCGTCAAACACATCCTCGCCCTGGTGGATGGGACGGAGTCGTCGCTCCATGCCGCCGACATGGCTATCGACCTGGCCCTGGCGCTCAGGGCGAGGCTGACGGCGATGGCGGTCGTCGATACCGACACCCTGCGCCAGCTCCTGAGCGTGCGCATCCTGGTCGACGCCGAGATGGGCGAGTTCGAGAAAGAGCTCCAGGAGAGCGCCCGGCGGCACCTCGACGACGTCCGGCGTCGCGCGGCCCACCGCGAACTGGCCATCGACGAGGTCCTGGCCACGGGCAACAGCGAGGCGATGGTGCCGAAGGAAGTGGAAGCGCGGGGCGTGGACATGATTGCCCTCGGCGGGTTCCACTCCAGCCGCGTCACCCGCGACCTCCTGGCCCGCCAGCGCCAGCAGATCGTCGATCACGCCGCCTGCCCGGTGCTGGTCGTGAAGTAAAGCCGCGAGCCAAAGCCAGAGGAACAAGTGTGCCGCGACCGGTTTGCCCCGGCGGCGGCACGCTTCCTTGTTCTTGCCTCCGCTCGCGCCTGGAAGAAACACGCGCCCAGCAAGCTGGGCGGCTAAATCCTGGAAGAAACACGCGCCCAGCCCTCCCGAGGCGGGTCTTCGACAAGCTGGGCGGCTAAATGGCGATGGCCCTTGTCCTTCGTTGTTCAATCCGCAATTCGCAATTCGCAATCCGCAATCACTTTACTCGTGCCTGAGGGCGCGGATCGGGTCCATCTGGGCGGCGCGGTAGGCGGGGTAGACGCCGCTGGCGATGCCGACGAGGATGCTGGCGCTCAGGGCCAGGATGACGGCCCCGGGCGTCACGACGGTGCGCGAGAGGTTGGAGAGGGCGGCCTCGCCGCCGACCTTGAGGATGTCGGCCACGCGCGCCAGGGCCCACGGAATGCCCCACGCCATCAAGACGCCCACCGCCACGCCGGCCGCCCCGCCGAGCGCCGAGAGCACCACCGTCTCGACGAGGAACTGGCTGATGATGTCGCGGCGCTTGGCGCCGAGGGCCCGGCGGATGCCGATCTCGCGGGTCCGCTCGGTCACGCTCGCCAGCATGATGTTCATGATGCCGATGCCGCCCACCAGCAGGCTGATCGCCGCGATCGACACGCCCAGCACCACGAACAGCCACTTCGTGCGCTCCAGCGCGTCGAGCCGGTCGAGCGGCACCTGCACCTCCCAGTCCTTCCTCTGCGGGTCGTGGAACTTCTCCAGGAGGCCGGTGATGATCTTGGCGGCCGGCCGCACCTGCTCGGCCGACCCGCATTTTACGGTGATCTCGTGAAGTTCGCACATCTCGAAGCTTTGGCTTCCGGCCGCGCGATCGATGATGATGTTGCCGAAGCGGTGGTTGGCGGCCGTCAGCGGGATGTAGGCCACGTGGTCGAAGTCTTCGGCGCCGCCGCTCCCGCCGCCCCTGCTGCCGCGCGGCGCCAGGACGCCGATGACGCGGTACGCGTTGCCGCCGAGCCAGAAGGCCTTGCCCAGCGGTTCCTCGTGCGGAAAGAGGTCGGTCGCCAGCGACGACCCCAGGACGCACACGTTGTCCATCTTCTTGAGGTCCAGCGGCGCCAGCCACCTTCCGCTCGTGACCGCGATGCCGTAGGTCTCCTGGTACCAGGGCACCGTGCCGAGGACCTCGACGCGGTTGCGGCGCGTGAGGTAGCGGGCGGTGACGGGGATCTTGCGCGCCGGGACGATGACGCTGGCGCCCTTGATGCTCGACTGGATGCGCTCGGCGTCGTCGTACGTGAGGCCGTAGACGAGGGCGTGCCCCTGGTTGCCGCTGGAGGCCGACTGGCTTTCGGCGGGCTTCTTGGCCTCGACGATGATGTTGGTGGCCCCCATCTTGAGGACCTCTTCCTGCATCTTGTTGCTGATGCCCTCGACAATGGCCAGGGTGGCGACCACGGCGCAGACGCCGAAAAGGATGCCGAGCATCGTCAGGACGCTCCGCCCCGGGTGAACGAGGAGGTTGGCGACGCCCAGGCGAAGAATCTCAGTTGATTTCAGAGAGAGCATCAGGCCGCCGATCCTTGCCGTTCGTCAGTTTTTCTCATGGCTGACAATATTCCCATCCGCCACGCGCACGATGGCGTGCGTGCGGCGGCCGATGGCCTCGTCGTGCGTAACGATGATGAGCGTCCGCCCGCGCGACGAGAGGTCGTCAAAGAGCGCCAGGATCTCCTTGCCGGTCCTGGAGTCGAGGTTGCCGGTCGGCTCGTCGGCCAGGATGATGAGCGGGTCGTTGACGAGGGCCCGCGCGATGGCCACGCGCTGCTGCTCGCCGCCCGAGAGTTCCATCGGCCTGTGCCGGGCCCGGGGGCCCAGGCCGACGCGTTCCGCGAGCTCCATGCTCCGGCGCCGGCGGTCGCGCCGGTGCACGCCCTGGTAAAAGAGCGGCACCTCGATGTTGTCGAGGGCCGTGAGCTGCGGGATCAGGTTGAACGACTGGAAGATGAAGCCGATCCGCCGGCCGCGCACCTCGCTCAGCTCCGCGTCCGAGAGGTCCGAGACGTCCTGGCTGCCGAGGACGTAGCGGCCGCTCGTGGGCCGGTCGAGGCACCCCATGAGGTTCAGGAGGGTGCTCTTGCCCGAGCCGGAGGCGCCCATGACGGCTAGATATTGACCTTCGTCAATAGATAGGTTGATCCCGCGCAGGGCCTCGACGACCACGTCGGCGCCCATGCGGTACGTCTTCCTCAGGTCGATCAGCCGTGCGAGGCTCATGGCGGGCTGCCGCGCGGCGGCCGGGCGGAAGGCCCGCCGGCGTCCGACTTGCCCCCCCGGGGACCCGGGTCCGGCCCGCGTTCGCCGCGGGGCCCGTCGCTCTTCGGCTTGTCGCCCTTCAGCGCGTCGAGCGCCGCCTTGCGGTCGCTGCGCATTTTCTCCAGCGTGTCGCGCGGCTTGCGGGGCGGTTCGGTCGCGCCGGTCTCGGGCGGGGGCATCGGCGGGAGCTCTTCCCGTTTCTTCCACTCGATCTCGCCCTGCGCCTTCTTGACCTCCTCTTCCGACACCTGGAGCTCCGGGGCGCCCGGCGGCTTGAAGAGGTAGACCTCCTCGCCTTCCTTGAGGTCCTTGCAGATCTCGACCACGCGCTGGTTCGAGAGGCCCACCTCGACCCGCCGCGTGTCGAGGCCCATCGGCGTCTTGACGTAGACCACCTGGAACCCCTTGTCGACGAACACCGCCGAGACCGGCACCTGGAGCACCGCCTCGCGCGTGTCGACGAGGATCTCGACCTGGGCGCTCATGCCCGGCTTGAGGCCCTCGGGCGTCCGGTCGAGCGTCACTTCGGTCACGTAGGTCTTGAGGCCCGGGTTCAGCCACATCTGCCCGCGGTCGGGCATGACGGCGATCTTGGTCACGCGGCCCGTGAGGCGCTCTTTCGGGTACGCGTCGATGGTCACGTAGGCCTGGGCGCCGATGGCGGTCTGCTTGACGACCGACTCGTGCAGCTTGACCTTGACGTTCATCTCCGACATGTCGGGGAGCTTGAAGAGGTTCTGCTGGTGTCGGACGTTGGCCCCGGCCTCGATGATAACCTGCTGGCCCCACCGGCCGCCGCCGAGGTCGTAGACGACCATGCCGGGCGCCGGGGCGACGATGGTGGTCTTGTCCAACTGGTCCTTCACCTTCTTGAGGCGCGCCTCCTCCAATTCGCTGGCTTCCTTGTTGGTGTCGCGGGTGGCGCGGGCCGACTCAACCTCGCTGTTGGTGCGGGCGTCGACGCGGTCGAACTCGCGCTTCGCCTCGAGCCAGTCGGTGTAGGCCTTCTCGGCCGCCTTCGGGAACTCGTACAGGAGGAAGAGGTCCAGGGCCGTCCTGGCCTGGTCGAGGGCGACCTGCTGGCGGCGCCAGGCGAGCTCGTCGGCCTCCAGCTCGCTGCCCGTGACGTAGCCCTTCTCCTTGAGGGTCCGCGTCCACTCGACCTTGCTGGCGGCGCGCGAGAGCTCTTCGCCCGCCAGGTCGATGTCGCTCTGGAGCTTGCGCTGCATCTGGAGGGCGGCCCCGCCGAGGGCCTTGTCCTTGAGGAGATCGGTGTAAGGGATATTGGCGTCGGCGGCGATGAAGCGCTCGGCCAGGTCGGTGCCGAGGTACTTCTTCAGGTCCATCAGGGTGAACTTGACCGTGAGGCCCCCCGTTGCCAGGGCGCTTTCGCGCGTGCTCTGCGCGATCAGGAAGGTCTTGTCCGACTTCTCGAAGAGCGCCTTGGAGATCTTGTAGAGCATGTCCTGGCTGCTGACCTTCTCCTGGAGGTCCGCCGAGTCCAGTTCCATCAGCTTGTCGCCCAGCTTGACGTGTGTGCCTTCCTCAATGACCCAGACGATGTTGCTGAGGCCCTCGACCTCGCAGGTAACGTTCACTGAGTGCTTGGCGTCGATCTCGCCGCTGTCGACCACCGTGACGACGAGGCGCTCGCGGAAGGCCTTGGCGGTCTCGCCCGAGAGGGCCGGCTTGGGGGCCGACGATTGGCCGAGGATCAGCCACAGGCCGGCCACCGCGAGGCCGAGAAAGGCGGTGCCCCCGCCCACGGTCGCCAGGAGCCTTCGCCTGGCGGCCGCCGGCTTGGCGTCGGCCGGCTTATCGACCGCTATCGGTAAGGTTCCAGCCATGAATCTGTCCCTCTTCGTCCACGACCAAGGTCCCGATGTCGCGCTGGAAGTCGAGGCCGGCGATGCTGTGGGCCACGAGGGCCTGCATCAGGGCGTTCTTCGCCTCCAGCAGGGCGCTTTGCGAATCCAGCACGTCGCGCTGGGTGGCCCGCCCCGCCTGCAAGAGAAGCTGCGTCGACTCCACGCGGCGCTCGGCCAGGGTGACGGCCCGCTTCTGAATCTCGTAGCTCTCGCGCGCCTGCTCCAACTGCCGGAACGACCGCCGGACGGCCAGCGTGATGTTGTCCTCCAGAAGGCTCAAGGTCCGGGCGGTCTGCTCCCGCGTGATCTGCGTCTGCCGCAGGGCGTTGCGCTCCTTGAGCCGGTCGATCGGCAGGTCCAGGTCCAGGCCGATCGAGTAATCGCCGCGCCGCAGCGTCAGGCGAGCCGACTGCGGCGACGTGTCCAGCGACTTATAGGCGGCGCTGGCCACCAGGTCCACGTCGCCCTTGAGGCCGTCCTCGGCCACCAGGACCTTGCGGCCGGCGTCCTCGAGGCCGTCGCGCGTGTTCGCCAGGTCGAGCCGCGTCTTCAGGGCCTTCGCGGTGGCGTCTTCGAGGCGGACGTCCGACTGCTGGAGGCCGAGCGCGGCCAGCCGGTCGAGCTCCCGCGGCTCCAGGGCGATCTCGGTCTCCATCGGGATGCCCAGGGAGATCTTGAAGGCATCGAGCGCATTAACGTAGTCTGTGCGCTCCACGATCCACCTGTTGTAGGCCCGCAACTCATCCTGGCGTGCCTGGTCCACCTGGAACTCGGGCAGCCGCTCGGCCTTGGCGAGCCACTCGGCCCGCTCGCGGCCCTCCTTCAGGCTCTGGTAGTTCACCCACCCGTTCATGACCACGTCGCGCTGCTGGAGCACCTGCAGGTACTGCGACGCGATGCCGACGGCAAAGTCCTGCTCGAACTTGGCGAACGTGCGGACGGCGTAGAGCGCGTTGCGTTCGGCCTGGACGAGGTTCTCCTGCACGATCTGTCGCCCCGCACCCCGCCACAGCGGCTGCGAGAGGCTGAAGTTCAGCGTGGAGTCGACCGTGTCGCCCAGCTTCGGGCTGATGAACTTGAGGGCCGTGAGGCCGAGGTTGCCGGCGATGACGGCCCCGTCGGCCAACTGCTGCGACACGCCGACCTCGGCCTGGCCGTCCCACGTCTTTTGCCGTTCGCCGGTACTGCCCGTGCTGTTGAAATCAACCTTGCCCGTGGCGAAAGGATGCGGCTGAAATAGATAGCGCGAGAATGTCAGCGTCAGGCCCGCCAGGTACACCGTCTCCTTCTGGCTCTGATGGTCGCGGCTGCCGCGGACGGCCACGCGGAGGGCGTCGGCCATCGTGAGCCGCACGGTCCCCGGCCCCGGCTCCGGCACGGGGGAGGGCAGGGCCTCGCCGGGCGTCGCCGGGCCCGCCGCAGGGGCTGTGCCGGAGGCGGGTGCGAGGGCGGGGCCTGCGCTCGGCGCCGGGGCCGGCTTGGTGCCCGCGTCTTTCGCGCCCGCGTCTTTCGAGCCCGCCGCGGGAGCGGCGGGAGACTTGGTATAAGTCGCCGGCAACGGCTCCAGCGGCGCCGCCGGCGGCGTCGGCAGCGTGGGCGTCGGCAGCGTGGGCGTCGGCACCGGCGGTGGCGGCGCTACCGGCGGCGGGTTCTTCTTCCCCCGCTCCTCGATCTGGCTGAGAAGGTCCTGAACGGTGGCCGTCGGCTGGATGGTGAAGGCCGGCGCCCGGCCCAGCGCCTGGGTGTTCTTGGCCGAGACGATCTTGTAGACGTCCTTGTCGGCCTGCTCGGTGTAGAACTTGGGGCCGCAACCGGCGACGAGGAGCGCCGCCAGACACATCCCGGCAATCGCTGGTCGTGGCAGCATCGCTCGAGCCATCCGTGCCCCTGAGGACGGGGCAACCATTTTACTCTCGCCCTTGCGGCAACGCAACCGCGGGTTTGTGCAAACACTGTCTCCGCAAGGTTTAACCCTCGGCGAGGCAGGAGGTTATCGCGGAATACGCACCTTAACCCGCCGCGCCCGACATCGCCAGGTCGGCGCCGAGCGACACGGCGCGCGCCCAGCCCACCCGAGGCGGGTCTTCGACAAGCTGGGCGCTAGATGATGAACGGTACAAGCCCTCGTGCCATTTAGCCGCCCAGCTTGCTGGGCGCGTGTTCTTGGTTTTGGCGCAGGCCCGCGTGCGGCCCCCAGTGTATTCACCGGGGGCGAAGTAGAGTTCGGCGGGCGGCGGTTA
>Ga0315281_10008026_pt1 | contig 14779 bp, 19 predicted proteins | sample YL17G07_0_MG_FD_204540 | JGI IMG/M metagenome (GOLD analysis project Ga0315281, IMG submission 204540) | Sediment microbial communities from Yellowstone Lake, YNP, Wyoming, USA - YL17G07_0 | ecosystem: Environmental > Aquatic > Freshwater > Lake > Sediment | place: USA: Wyoming | collected...
AGTCTTTTCTGCTGATCTTCTAACTCTTTCATAAGTTTCCTTAGTTCTCCCTCGATTTTTTGTCCCGCCAATATTTTTTCTCTTCATTTCCGGACAAGAATTCGGGCTTTCACTACAACACCATTTCCTTCTTCCTTTTCCTGGAGGATACTTCGCTTCTTGACCACAACCATAATTACATAGTTTCATAGTTACTTCTCTTCTGTTTTCTTTATTCTTTTCCAGTCAATTTTCTTATCTTCCCTCGCCATAACTTTAGACAACTGTCTGTTAGAAGCTTTTGGTTTCTTTCCTGCGAACTTTAAGTCTTTTTTTCCTGCTGGTTTTGTATAGAACAGAGACTTAGCCTGTTTCGTAGCTTCAACTACTCTAGTCCAAATCCCGTCATCTAATTCTACGTACTTTTCAACTACTTCAAGAACCTTTTTCATATCTGGTTCTGTAAATACAAATTCTAACAGATCTTTCTTTTCTTCTTTTGATAGATTCTTGGCTTCTTTAATAAAAGCCATTGTGTAGATTCTATCCTGTGCTTTGCTTTCTACGTAAGTTGGTTTCATAGCTGGTCCCCCTGAAAATAATTTAGATTGAATTTGTGCGCTTTTTTGTAATGCTTTTTCTTTTTGTGTAAGTTCCCTACTTTTTGATCTAGAAGCTAACGCTTTCCATACAGCCGGAGCATTTGTAACTTTAGGATGCTGACTTCCGAATGGATAAATCTCCTCTGTGACTTTTTTCATTTTAATACCTCAGATCTGATCTTATTTCTTGTTCTTAGTAAAATCCAAGAACTGTTCTTTTACTCAATTTTATTATATATAACTAGTTAAAACTATTCTAGAAAAAGACTTAGTATTTCCTATTTTGAATTTTCTGAATCTTTTACGGAAGAGCTGGAACCGGAGTTTGAGTTGGTCTAATCCGAACTAAACTCTGAGATAATCTAGTTCTCAATCCAGGTTTGGTGTACTGAGACGCAGAAGGAGTTTTCATCTTTGGACGATCATCTTGCGACTTAAACCAGTTGTAAACTCTACCAGTCATTCCTCTTCTTTCTAGAATTGATGGAATTACCATTTCTAGTAGATCCTCATCGCGAGGATTTTTTAATGGTCCCATCAAAGTTTCTTGGATATCTTCATCATGAGGATTTTTTAATGGTCCCATCAAAGTTTCTTGGATATCTTCGTCTCTTGGAGTTTTTAATGGTCCCATCAAGGTTTCTTCTAAATCTTCATCTTCTTCACGAGAACATTCTTCAACGTTCTCTTCATCTTCCTCGTAGTTTTCATCTAAAAGGTCGTAAGATTCTAGAACACTTTTCATTACTTCTAGATCTTCAACATCCTTAACAAATTCCAAAAGTTCAAGTTTTTCTTGTTTCGAAAGATCGGACTCACTAATAACAGCCATCGCGAAAATTTTTACTTTTGTAGTGTTCATGTTTTATTCCTTTAATCCTTAAATATTGAACCGCCGCCATTATATGACAAATCATCGTAAAGATCCTGTAACTTTGTTCCGGGCAGATTCTCTCTTATTTTTTTAACATATGTCCGCATACCGTTCTCTAGTAACTTAAGTTTTTCATTAAACGTGTATAAACTTTCGATAAGTCTTAATTCAATCGGATCCGGATCTACTTTTTCTTCTAGCAACTCTATAAATTCATTTATAGTTATAAAAGCAGGATCTGTTCCTAATTCCATGAGAAATTTCTGCGCCGTTCTGGATAGATCTTTTTGCATCTTAGTTTATAAACCTCCGATTATTTTGATTGTTGAAACCTTCTAACTTTATAGATTCTCTCTAGATCTTCTATAGCCTGATCTATGTGTTCTTCAGCGAGGTCTGAATCATCCTCTTCTATCAATTCTATCGCCATAATAACGTCTGTTGGTTTAATATTTTTGTCCCACAAAATTTTTGATACTTGTTGTAACTTCGTAACTGAATCATAGTCTATATCAAAGTTCTTCAGAATCTTAATCGCCGTCAAAAGATCTTCCATTTTTGTTCCAATCCGTCGCAAAATTTCCTACTATCCAGGAATTTATTATTTGTTCTGGATAAATTCAAAAATGTTAACTTGATAATTCATTTGTTCCTTAAGTTGAATATGTAACTTGAAGTTACGGATCTACCGTTAAATCAAAAGATTCAGATCGATTCTACGTTATAGTAGGATTTCCTCTTGTCATAATCCACCTTGTGTTATTATGATTATAGTTTGGATCTCCAATTGGAACTGTTTTGTAACCACCTGTGAAAATATCTGATCCTTGTTTGTCAACTCCTGTCATTTTACAGTACCAATTATCAGTATCCGGCCAAAATTTTGTATCAGTAACTACTCCTGTTGTTTTATTTATTGTGTCTCGTCTTCCTCTGAAGAAATCATTTGGATCTATATATTCATATTCATAACCAACTGCTACTACCTCTGCAGAATCCACTTTCAATGTTGCTACTCTTATATCAGTGTCTGTACCAGGTGGTGGTGGAGCGTTTACTGGCGTACTCCATATTACTGACCAGGAAAAATCTAAGTGGTTAAAGATCACTTTTACAGGAACTTCCGATGTATCGTAGAGACAAACATAAAATCCTGTTGAGTCAATATCCATAGCAGTTACTGGAGCAAAATCTGGAGACCCTTCAAAAGTATAATAAATGGATCCATCGGATTTATCTATTTGATTTATTACTGGTTTCCAAGAACTAGTACTCAGTCCACAAGTATAAATGTAAGATCCATATTGTCTCACTTTATAAACCTGATCTGCTGAATAAGTCTGATCCCACACATGACTTCCATCAGTAATATCAAACTTAACTATAATTCCTCCACCATTTAAACAATATATAAAACTTCCATCAATACAAATACTAGAAACTCCAGCCCCATATATAAAATAATATGGAGTAAGATCTACACTCCAGCACCCAGCACCCAAAGTTCCATCTGATATAAGTCTTCGTTGTAGTTGATAACTACTCCCACCTTCTCGTAAAGTAATGTAGATATAAGTTCCGTCAGAAATTATGTTTCTCATTTTTATTTCCTTAAAAGATAACCCACCATTGGGATCCTTCTATGGCCCAAATCAGTGATCCATCTATCAGAGATCTTTTTTCAATTCTTTCTACTTTATAACCAGCAAAACTAGGAGTAACAATTCTTCGACCAAAGAAATATGCGCCTGTAGCGTCTGTAGTAACAGGATCAGAAGTTCCTATTATGTCGTCTGGTCCATCACCAAGCCAAGTAGGTGAATCAAAGTATTCAACCCACTCAATTGTTGGAGGCGATCCACCTTCTAGATTTATCTGTCTCATAATAGTTGATAACATTTCTAACATCCTCTTATATTATTGGTACTTTAGAATCAGCTTGTGCTAAAACTCCCCGCCAAGTAGTTCCTCCATTCATAGTAAAGAAGGAAAGAACATCAAATCCAGAAGCAATTAGTGTAGGAATTGTTCCGCCAGGCCAACACACTGAAACTGGCCATGTTTGTACCCCAACACCACCATTTTCCAAGATTAAAGTAAATGAACAACATTTTCCACTAGACACAGGATTACTAAATGTCCAAGATACTACGTCAGTCGCTGTTGCAGTAACTATGTTTCCTAAGTTTAAGTCAATTGCTGTAGCCCCAGAAACAGACCCAAGAACGTTTACAACCTCATTATAGTCTTTTAATCCACCGCCATCAACAACACCAAAAGATTTCATTGTTTTCTCCTATTTAAATAGCATTCCTTATTACATCTAACTTAGAAGTTAATTCCCCAAAAAATTGAATCTACTTCCCAACGTTCTTGATAACAAGTACTATTACAAGAACATGCTGAATATCCATAACAAGTAGCGTTACAAGTAGTACATCCTGTATATCCATTACAAACAGCGTCACATACAGAACAAGAAAATCCATTACAAGTCGAGTTACAAGAACAAGCTATATATCCATAACATGCTACATCGCAAGTGCAACCAAGCTTTGGAATGTACAAATAACAGGTCATATCACACGAACATGTTGTATACCCATAACAAGTAGTATTACAAGTGGAACATGTATAAGAATAACAAGTAAAGTCACAAACAGAACATCCTGTATATGGGTAACATGTAGTGTCGCAATTAGTGCAAGCAGTATATCCATAGCAAGCTACATCACATGTACAGAAGTGTTGTGTCATGTTTCATCCTTGTTTTATCCAAAGTTGGTGCTTAGTACACCATAGTAGTTAGTTCCGTTGTAGTAGAAGGAAGCTATATCTACATATGCAGCTGTGGTAGTTAATGTTGGAATTGTTCTTCCTATCCACAATACCGTTCCTGGCCAAGTTGCTGTTTTACTTCCTCCTGCTCCTTGAACTAGTCTAAGAACTATATTACATGGACCAGATGGAGCAGTAAAGGTTAATGTACAATCAGGTGATCCAGTCAAAGTTATTACTTGTTTATTCCCAGCTGTCCAGTCAATAGTTTTAGCTGCTCCACTATTTCCGTTGTCTATTTCTGAAGCAAAATATGCTTGTTTTGTAACTTCAAGTAAAGCTTTATCTGTGATACCGTAATACTTCATTTTTGGATTTCCCCCTTAGATATAACAATTGACAAGTGTAAATTTATTAACCAGTTGCGTCTATTTCCAACCATTCTGTTCCTGTCCATCTTTTGAGAGGTTTCGTTTGCCATGATCCACTTATATATGCTTTCAATAAAGACTTTACCCACGCGGAACCATTCCATCTTTTCAATACACCACCCGTGTATGTTGGAGTCTGCTTAGTAATTGTCAATCGAGCCGCTGATTTATATGGCATTAGTTAACACCTTATTTTTTAAATTTAAAATCATATGTATTCAAAAACTTTTTTGCGGGAAGATACCAAGAGCGCATTGAGAGATGACTCCACCAATCAGCTTTCTTAAATAAACCCGTAAGGGTTGCCAGTTTAGCATCTGGAAATCTAATTGCTGCTTTATAAGCCATTAAGCTATCCCCTCTCTTAAAGCCCAACCGTATGATCCATTAAAAAAGAATCTATATGCTTCATCTACAATAACATATGTAGAATCAGTAGATAGGTTTGTGGTCCAGTTTGGAGAAACTGTTATAGATGTTCCATCATTATCTGTTATTTTTCTTATTTGTCCAGCACCTGTACCAGTTTTTATAATTACCGCTTTTCCAATCCAAGCATCAGGTGTCCATGATTTTCCACTATCAACCAAAGTATTATTAGTTCCAGAAGATGCTGTACCAGAGTCATTTTCAGTTACTCCAACGGTATCTTCATTAGTCATACTTAAGACAGGACAAAAGTAAACATAGTCAGGCGTCCACCCGAAGAAATAATTATCTGGAGGGTAAGTATTTACTAAAAGGTAAGGTTGTAATAAATATTTCTGTTCTCCGCGGGCATCAGGATCCACATTGGTTCCAACGATCATAGGATAAGGAGTAGGATTATCATTTGAATAATCTCCAGTTCCTACAGCAAGGGTAGAATGAGTAATATTCCATTGAGCGCCGGAATTGCCCCAACTTCCTTGTCCCAAAGTAGAGGGAGTCATCCCTATAATAGCACCCGTAGCATAATTTCTTAGAAGAGTAGTAATAGTCAAAGTTCCTGCACCAATCGCATTAACTATTACTGAGTCACGGCCCTCCCCCGCTACTCCAAATATCTGATAAGTTTTTCCTGCCACAAAACCTGTAGTGCTTGCAACACTTATAACCACATTACTACCGGAAGATGCACCCGCAGTCAGTGTGGTTTGAATATCCCAAAACTTTGTAGCCCAACCAAATAATACGCCTGCCCAAATACTTCCTGTTTTAGATACAATATTTACAAAATTCTTATTTCCGTAAACCCAAATATAAAAAGCACTCTCTAATGTGGGTAGATAAGCTGGTGAGGTATTGCGGCCCAAGCCTGCATGAGTAGTTGAATTCCAATAATACCAAGCAGAAGGTATAATATTTAAAGCCGTACTTCTATTAATTTCAACATACTGAGTCGGCTTACTATCTTCTCCATCAGAAGAATAAATTCGATATCCTTCCCGAAAATAATGTGTGCCCACTCCTTGATTAGTAAGATTGACTGCACCTCCACCTTGAGTTGTAGATAATTTAAAAGTATTTCCTGAAACATTAACTATAAAATAACGAGTGAGACTTGTTAGGCCACCAATGACTGTTCCTGCAGTATAATATTGAATATGTTGCCCATTGACAAAACTATGACTTACAATTGTAATAGTTTCATTAACTGTATCGACAGGTGTATCTACGGATGCGCAAGAACCTTCATAAGGCTGGTAATCATACTTAGTCCATCCCATAGCTTCAAGCTGAGTATATATTTGAGACATTGCATCTGCTGTGTTAGTAGTGGATGCACCTATCAATTCTTTATACGCCATTACCAACTCTCCTTTAGTTTGTGTCTACCCATAAATCACCAACACCTGGACTAACAGGGGCGGTTGTACCAACAGTTATTTTTGCTATACCATCTCCTATAATAGATCCTACTACTGCTATTCCTGAATATCCACTATATCCGGAGATTCCAGTACCTGTTACTGCCACTGCATATCCTGAAACGTTTTCAGTAAAAGTTATGTACGCCGAAGATCCATCTACGGATTGAATATTAAAAGGGGCTACCACATTCCAGGCATAATCATATGCCTGGATTTCAACGGCTTGTGTCCCAAAATTATGTTTTACGTTCCATCCAGAAGCAGCAGAAGATTGTGTATGTAGATATGCGCCGCCTGTCCACCCACTGATTCCTGAGTAACCGCTAACACCACTATACCCAGAGATTCCTGAATATCCACTAATACCGGAGAATCCAGAAATTCCACTATAGCCAGATATACCAGAGATACCACTTATTCCACTATAGCCACTAATCCCCGAGTAGCCAGACGTACCAACTATACCAGAGTATCCAGAAATACCAGAGTAAGAACTAAACCCAGAATATCCAGACGCACTATATGCGCCATCCATTCCAGAAATACCACTAATCCCAGAATACCCGCTAATACCAGAGATTCCAGAATAACCGCTGATGCCTGAGCTGCCTGAATATCCTGAAATACCAGTTCCAGAAATAACTACGGCATAACCGGAAACGTCACTAGTAAATGTGATATAAGCAGAAGATCCATTAGGAGACTGGGCAGTGTTAGGAGTAATTACATTCCAGTTAGTATCATACACTTGGAATTCAACTGCTTGAGTTCCAAGATTATGATTAATCCAGTAACCAGAATCACCACTGAATTCCTGATAGAATGCTCCACCAGATCCAGAAATACCTGAGTAACCAGAGATTCCACTAATACCCGAATATCCACTATATCCAGAAATACCTGAGTAACCAGAGATACCGCTGATACCCGAATATCCACTATATCCAGAAATACCTGAGTAACCAGAATTGCCTAACTCAGACCAACTTCCACTAACTTTTAGAAAACTTTTTAAAGTATCTGATTCTATAAAAGTTGCGCCATCTGGTACAAGTGTAGGTTTACTATCTGTTGATAATCCTACTAATTTATCAGACGCATATCTTTTAATTGCCATTTGTAAGCGGTTCCCCTTTGAAGATACTTGGAAGAAATAATGTAAATAACTACTGTACCCAAGGATTAGCTTGAGTACAGTAGTTATTAAGTTAGTTGTTAAACTATAATACTACCCAAGATTATCTCACTACCATCTTCTAACTTGAACTTCCAAGCAACTTCTCTAGATCCAGGCTCCCCAGAAGCGACCATGTAAACTCTTACATTGTCACCCGCTGGTGTTGCAGGAGCTACCATAGCCTCCTGTTGGAAAGCACCGTCAGCAATGTCTAATCTAGAAGCTGGAGCAACATCTGAAATACCAATGTTTCCAGAATCTCCCTCATATGCGATGCTGTTAGTTAGATTGGTTGGTGAAGTAAACATAGGTAGATATCCGGAAGTACCGGCACTAGTAAATGCAAATCCGGAGTAACCTGAGATTCCACTGTATCCTGAAATACCAGAGTAACCTGAGATTCCACTATAGCCAGAAATACCAGAGTATCCACTTATTCCACTGTATCCTGAGATTCCAGAGTAACCCGAAATACCTGAATATGAACTAAATCCAGAGTAACCTGAGATACCAGAGATTCCGCTAATTCCAGAGTAGCCACTAATACCTGAAATTCCACTATAACCGCTAATTCCTGAAATACCTGAGTAACCACTAATTCCTGAAATACCTGAGTAACCAGAGATTCCACTTATTCCGCTATAGCCACTAATTCCTGAAATACCTGAGTAACCAGAGATACCACTTATTCCGCTATAGCCACTAATTCCCGAGAATCCGGAAATACCACTATACCCACTGATTCCTGAGTAACCTGAGATACCAGAGTAGCCAGAAATTCCACTATAACCACTTACCCCAGAATATCCTGAAGTTCCTACTATTCCAGAGTATCCAGAAATACCAGAGATTCCTGAGTAACCACTAATCCCCGAAATGCCAGAATATCCAGAAATACCACTAATCCCAGAATATCCACTAATACCAGAGATTCCAGAATAACCACTAATACCTGAAATTCCGCTGTACCCGCTTATCCCAGAATATCCACTTATTCCAGAGTAACCTGAGATACCAGAGTAGCCTGAAATTCCGCTGTACCCGCTTATCCCAGAATATCCACTAATTCCTGAAAGCCCACTTATTCCACTATATCCAGAAATGCCAGAGATTCCAGAGTAACCTGAGATTCCGCTAATACCTGAATATCCACTAATTCCAGAGATTCCTGAGTAACCACTAATTCCTGAGATGCCTGAGTATCCGCTAATTCCGCTATTACCTGAGATGCCAGAAATTCCACTGTAACCACTTACCCCAGAAATGCCAGAATAGCCTGAAATGCCAGAGTAACTAGAAAATCCCGAGTAACCACTTATTCCAGAATATCCACTAATTCCTGAGTAACCACTTATTCCACTATACCCTGACATTCCCGAAACTTTAACCCACGCACCTCCAGTTAATACATACTCATTTAGAAGGTCAGTCTCAACAAAAGTAGCACCATCTGGTACATTCAGTGGCTTAGTATCGATGGATAGACCTACAAATTTATCACCCGCATACCTTTTAATCGCCATCTTTTTCTCCCCCCTTTATTTAATTATTTTACCTTACACCAATAAGCTGGCCAGAATTACTTCCGACCCATCTTCTAATCTGCACTTCCATGCAACTTCTCTACTTGGATGAATTCCGACCGCTGTAACATACGTCTTAACTTTGTCTGCACCCGGATCCAAAGGAGCAAGCATTGCCTCTAGTTGGATTGCTCCCGATGATATGTCTACTTTCTCATCCGGTAAAGTTTTTCCTATTCCTAACTTTCCGAAATCATCTTCATTTATTACACTGTTTGCTATGGAACTTGGAGTTATAAACTTAGCATGATATCCAGAAGTTCCGCTAATTCCTCCTCCCCCAGTAATATTATCTATATTTTTTCTTGTATTTATATTCTGTAATTTAATTTGAACATTTTCTGAAATCTTAGAAAATAGTTGTGTGGGAATTTCTGCTATGCTCCAGTTTATACTAACTCTTGAAATCGCAGCCTCTGAAGCAACAGGACCTTCAATGTCTGGTGGTCCAACATCATCCCAAACAACTTTACATATCAAAGATACCCCAATCGCACTTACTATTTCAATGATTCTCCACCTGTTGGTTGCTCCACTCCAAACATTTTCATCGACAAAGATATCGCCTACCGAAACGTCTACCGCAGAGTATGAAAACATACTGTCATCATTAACTTCACCAACAACTCTCCATACTCCGCCAGTAAGATCATCAATTCCAGTAATACTATATCTAGCAGCAAATACAGTTGACATTAACTGAACCTCATATTACCAGTCAAATTTAACAAAGTTAGTGGCTGAGCTAATTAAACCATTAACATTGAATTTATCATAGTCTGCTGGATCTTGTGTAACAGTAATTGGTAGCATTGTCCTAGTATCTTCCCTCCATGCTTGAGTATTTGGAATAAATCTATCAGCCCAACCTGTAGCTCCTCTTCCAGTATCAACTGCCATTGATCCACTTGAAAGATAAGCTCCGGGCATTCTTACTGTAGCAGACACAACTAGAATATCTACAGGAATACTAAAAGTAACTAAATTTCCAGATCTAGATGCAGTAATACCAAGACCTGTAGATCTAACTCGTATTTCTTCTCCTACAGTACTACTGGCAAAATATTCTTGTATCCTACCTTCAGTTCCAGAATATCCAGAGATTCCACTATAGCCAGAGATTCCGGAGTAACCACTAGTACCAACTCCAGTTGGACCTTGGAGTCCAGAATATCCCGACTGTCCAACGTAGCCACTGATTCCAGAATAACCTGAGATGCCTGAGTAACCAGAGATCCCAATGTACCCGCTTAAGCCCGAATATCCAGAGTAACCACTTCTTCCACTATAACCAGACTGACCAATTAAACCAGAGTAACCTGAGATTCCAGAGTAGCCAGATAATCCGATAGGACCTTGGAGACCAGAATAACCTGAGATTCCAATGTATCCACTATAACCGCTTCTTCCAGAGTAACCACTTATTCCTGAGTAGCCAGATAATCCAGTTGAACCTTGAAGACCAGAGTAGCCGGAGATTCCAATGTATCCACTATAACCACTTCTTCCAGAGTAACCTGAGATTCCTGAGTATCCACTTCTTCCAGAGTAGCCAGATATTCCAACAGTAGTTTCTAGTTGATCTAGAGCGTCTTTTACTGTATACCCACTAACACCAGAATCATTAATTACTTGACTAGATTTTATATCGTCAAGTATATGTCGATTATCAATGTTCCTTACTTGAGTTTGTAAGTTCTCAGAAATCTTCGCAAAAGCTAACGAAGGAGTTTCTGAAAGTTTTAAACTAGGAGTAGGTCGAAAAATTGCACATGTCCCAATAGCAGGACCATTTGGATCTATAGTTCCTTGATCATCCCACACTACTCTGCAATCTAAATTTGTAACATCCTGACTTATTATCGAAGAAATTTTCCAGCGATTTGTAGTTCCGAATGTAACGCTTTCGTCAACAACTATATCATTTACTAGAACATCATTTCCGTTGTACCCAAACAGACTGTCATCGAATACAGACCCCTGAAGTTCATATATTCCACTGCCTAAGTCGATAACGTTGGTTACTTCAAACCGCGCAGAAAATGTATTTGACATAGCTTATCGTATCTCCTTAGAAAGCCAGTTTAATATAGTTCGTTGTGGTAGCATTCAGTCCGTTAATATTAAACTTGGTGTAGACACCTAAAGTATGTGTAACTGTAATCGCTAACATCGCTCCCGAGTCTTCTCTCCACGCTTGAGTGTTCGCTGTCCATCTATCTTTCCAGCCAGAAGGAGTTCTTCCTCCGTCTACTTGCATTCCGCCTCCAACTAAATTCGCACCTGGCATTCTTATTGTAGCGGACATAATTCTAACCCCAACAGGAACAGTAAATGTAACCACGTTTCCAACTCTTACAGAAGTTACTCCAGCAGCAGTTGCAGCAACCATTACTTCTTCACCAACTGTACTATCAGAATAATACTCTTGCATTGCAACTCCAGAACCAGAGATTCCAGAGTATCCAGAAAGTCCACTATAACTAGAGTATCCGCTGATTCCAGAGTAACTAGAATAACCACTAATACCTGAGAATCCGCTCATTCCAGAATAACCGCTTATACCCAAGTAACCACTCTCACCACTATATCCCAAAACTCCAGAGTAGCCAGAGATACCACTGAATCCAGAATAACCTGAGATTCCAGAGTATCCGCTAATTCCGCTATAGCTTGAAAATCCTGAGTAGCCGGAGATACCACTGTAGCTTGAAAATCCTGAGTAGCCGGAGATACCGCTAAATCCACTTATACCCGAGTACCCACTTACTCCACTATACCCACTTACTCCAGAGTAACCAGAGATACCGCTATAACCAGAGATTCCAGAATAGCCAGAGATACCCGAATAAGAACTAAACCCCGAGTAGCCAGAGATACCAGAATATCCAGACGCAGTGAACGCACCCTCCATTCCTGAATAACCGCTTAGTCCATATCCAGAGTATCCACTGTATCCTGATTCTCCTCCGCCTCCTCCGCCTCCCTCAGGTATTGGTTTGGAACGTGACATTTAACTATCTCCTTTATTAAAAACTATCTTACATCATGATACTATTATTTAACTTTTCCACACTGTTGGTATGTCTGCATAATTTGTTAAACTTGTAATACTATTTCCTGCTCCACTATAACAATTAGTTTTTGTAGGTGTTCCAGATCCAAAATTACAATTCCACAAATCTGGGGCAGTTCCTTGTGTTCCTGTAAAAGAAGTTCTAGTGAAACAATTAGTAAAGATTACTGATTTATCCAAGAATCGAGTTCCACTTTCACCTACTGGGTAAAATATATCGATTCTTTGCTGCATTTTTACACAAGCATTAAAAGTACTAGTAAAAGTGAGAGCTAATGTATTATATCTAAACAAGTCTGCTGGAATAGTCGCTAGTACTGAGCAGTTTTGAAAAGTATTAGCGAAGGTAGTAACTCCAGTATTATATTTGAACAAGTCTGCTACGATAACAGTAATTTTATTGCAACCAGAGAAAGTGCTAGCAAAAGTATTTACTAATATATTGGTATCAAATAAACCTGATGGTATAGATGTTAAACCTGAACAATTAAAGAATGTACCGAAAAAAGTAGTAGCTGCTATATTATATTTAAATAAATCTGTAGGAATAGAAGTTATTGCTGAACAAGTACTGAATGTATTCTGGAAAGTAGTTACTGCTGTATTATAATCAAATAAATGATCAGGAATTGCAGTTAATAGTGCACAACCCTGAAATGTTTGTTGAAAAGTAGTAACTAATATACCACCATCAAATATTCCAGAACCAATGGTAGTTAAACTTTGACAAAGATAAAATGTTCTATAAAAAGTGATTACTTTTGTATTATATTTAAATAAATCTGCCGGAACGGAAACTAATTTTTGACAAGCAGCAAATGTCTGCTCAAAAGTAGTTACCTTTATATTATATTTAAATAAATCTGCTGGTATAGATGTTAATGCAGCATTTAAACAACCATAGAACGCATAACTAAAATCAGTAATCGCTGAACAACCATCAAATATTCCACTTGGAATTGATGTTATGGAAGTACAGTTCTGAAATAAACCAACACCAGAAATACCCCCGTTAGCATTAAGTAAAGAACTCATAGTTCCTAAAGGAATAAGTGTATTAAGATTAGCACAATTATAAAAATTTAAAAGTTTAAACCCTATATCTCCGCTTACTGCTAATAATTTTTTTACTTTATTTCTATTAGCTGCTGTAGCACTATAAAATGAAAGATATTGACAAGTACCTATCATTTCTACATCATAAGTTCCTGCAACTGCATAAGTATGTGCAGCATCGGGATCATTATAAGCAGTTATTTCACTTGAAGTAGTATCTCCCCAAGTAATAGTAAAATTTTGAGTATAACTAGCACCACCTGCTAAAATAGGAAGTGTAAATACTTCATTTATCGCCGTAGTAGTTATCTGGAACTTAAAACTATTTACTACTGGAGGTCCAGTATTATATGTAATTACTCCCATTGGAATCATTAAGTTCTTCCTTTATCCATAAAATTAAGCAATTAGTTCACCTATAAGATACCATACATCAGTATCTTCTTTAATTAAAGAAACAGCAACGTTCTGCGCACTAATTGACTTGTTGTCTGCTTTTGATTTTATGGTAACTCCTGCGCCAGAGAAAGTAACCTTACCTGCACCACCCTGAATCAAATCCATTCGTGTTCCTACCGGAAACGCTACAACTGCATTAGTTGGAATCGTTACAGCGATTGGAGAAGCATTAGTCAAGGTAACAATCTTACCAGCATCCGTTAAAACTAACTGATAAGTTGTGCCTGTTTGAGGATTTATTGTGGCACCGTTACTCTTTAGTGTTTCCTGTTACACTAGAATCATTTCCTAACTTACTGCTCTTACCCTTATAAGTTACAGTTCCTAGAATATTAGTTCTTTCATTGTAGAAGAAACAATCCGCTGTTAATTGTACCTCTCCTCCAGCTTCAACAGTTAAATCATAATAAGGGTCTCCCCACCCACTAAAAACATAATTATTAAAAGCTGCAAACCCACCATTCTTAATTACTACACAATCAGCTTCTCCAGACATACATCCCGAACCTCCGTTGTCAACAAAAAATGCACCATTCTCAACAATTAAGGAAGTTCTAAGAGCTATCAAATTAAGATTACCAACTGTAACTATCGATCCATTTTGCACTCTTAAAGCTGTGTGCAAAATATTATCACTGTTGCACATTACATTCAAATTAGTTAAGGAACTATCTGATGTAGTTGGACCGATAATAGTATCACCAGTATCAAATTGAATATACGTACCATCAATACCTTCTCCACATAAGTTAACATACTGTTTTAATGTTACCTGCTCATTGTAATTTCCAGCAAAAATTGTGAGGTTGATTCTGCCATACGCTGATCCAGTTACTGCATTTATAGCAGATTGAACAGTTTTGTATGGTCTTATTATTGATCCGTCTGGAGTATAGAGGTCTACTCTTTGT